>OLYB01000853.1_pt1 | contig 26571 bp, 20 predicted proteins | sample 1674481 | NCBI WGS metagenome assembly OLYB01 (sample SAMEA103958167, study PRJEB25191) | human gut metagenome
AATATCCACTAAATTATATGCAGAAATTCTAGCTCTTTGGGTACTTAAAGTTATATTATGTATGTAATTTGACATTTCTTTAGAAAATTCTTTTATATCTTTTAAAGTAGGAAAATAACATAAATTGTGGGCACTACCTGTTTTTCCATCTTCATTAACTTCTGATGTTTCTACTTCACTACCTAAAATTATACAAACTTTATCTTTATATATAATTCCACCATCTTCTATTTCATATGCATCACCATTTTTTAAAAAAGTTTCTATATCTTCAATAACATAAGGTGAAGCACAATCTATTATTCCTACCATTTGAATGCCTTTTCTGTCTGCACACTCTTTTGCTATATTAGCAAAATTTAATGACCTAGCTGCTGTTATTTTTATTGGCTTTCCATTTTCACTTCTTCCTATATGTACATGTAAATCTGCAAATATTTCTTTCATTTTATTACTCCTAACTTAAATTATTTTCCAACAAAAAAGATTGGTCTATTTTAAACCACATCCAATCTTTTGTTTTTATCTTTATTATATTTAACTCTAATTTGTATAGACCATTTTTTGTAATGCTATTTTAAAATTATCTTTGGTCTTGTTCTGGTAATTGCCTTGTTTCTTTATCCCATTCCTCTTTTTCTTCTATAGGATGGTTCATATCATAATTTCTATCGAAGAAACGCCTTAGTTCTTCTCCTGTAACAATTTTACTAGTTTCTTGTTCAATTTGTAAACTATCCTGTTTTTCTTTTTCTTCTTTCACAATGTCCTCAACATCGGAAAGCATTAAAAGCAGTGTACCTGTCTGTTGATTTAAATACATACAGCGGATCTGTTTCTGACGGTACTTTCCATTTTTCGAACGCAGCGGAACCTCTACGATATACACATCCTGTGATTTTAAATGTTCACGGATATTCGACAATTCCATAGCTTCTGACAACCGCTTCTTTTCTTCCGGCGTTTCCACGCGGTCGGCCAGACATTGCAGCTCACCTTCATATTGATCCTGTTCAGCCTGTGAATCAAGCGCATACTGACCGCCAGTATGCAGGTGATCCCCGCCTGCATCAGATACATCTGGATGGGACGCACCAGAAAACAAAATGCAAGTCCCACCAGAAGATAATATGCCGTTGTGCTTTCCCGTCCACCAAATATAATATGATTCATGGCAAAACAGGAACCTATTGCAACGTACTCGACCGCGATCAAAACAGACAAACGGATACCTGAATCTCTTTTCGAATAAAAGGAAACAAACAGTAAGATCAGAAACAATGCTGCATATAAAATACACATATGTTCATGGTAATAGTCTGCCTGTTTTCTCCATAATATGTAAAATGCCAGCATAAATGACAGGCACACCATGGAACTGTTCAAGACACAGAGCACGACTCTGTTCTCATGATCCACCTGCTGCCTGCATTCTACCAGCACATCCGCTTTCAAAAATTTTTTCAGTTTTTCTTTCCAGTCTTCCCAAAACTTCATCATTCTGTCCCGATTCCTTTGGTCTTTAAGAAATCTACCCAGATGTTGTATTTCGACCCGTACAGATGCAGATTGTCAAACGTAAGCTCCTGTTTTAATCCACCCTGATCATCGCACACCACTTCATTGACATCAATATAAAACACACGAACACCATCCGCAAGCTGCTGTATGCGCTGATTTCTCGCATCAATGCCCGGATTATTAAAAATCGGATCTGAATCAGATTTTTTCTGGGTCACATGCATGATCGCCTGCACATAAATGACCGCATCCGGCTGCAGTGTTTTGAATTTCTCCACTGCATTCTGATACTCATTCATAAACCCGTCCAGTGTTCCACGTCCCATCTCATTGATACCGATCTGAAAATACACCTTTTTATACTGCTTTGCCTTCAAGGCTTCCTCTAATGTCACCTTTTTCCCGTTGACCTCACAGAATGCATCTTTCCACAGATCATAAATATTCATACCAACAGTTGCGAAAAAATCGGAATGATCCAGTCCACCATAATCATGCAGACCTACCGTTCTCGAATCTCCAATAAAAACTGCATCATCAAAATAACTGTCATCCACCTGTATAAATTTCTTTGGTTTTGCAGCCGCCGTTTCTGTATCCTGCATTACTGTTTCCGTCTGCCCTGCCACGTTTTCCTCATCCGTCGTTTCTGTACTTGCAATGACACTTTCCTGGTTCTGTGGTTTTGTTCCATCCGGCAACAGATCCGGCAACTCTTTACTCCAAGGATAAATTTTATCATGAATTCCGTCTAACACCAATACAAAATACGGAGTTTTTTTTACATCGATGGAATAATTTTTATAGATCCCGTCTTTTTTTAAATATCCGATCAGGGAAAGTACCCCCCAGCCAATGATCAAAAAGACAGCAACCCTGCATTTCATTATTTTTTTCACGCTTATTCACCAGTCCTAAAAATTAAAGTACAAAAACGGGTTATTCGTAGAAACTGCCATATAATAAAGACTTAATCCTAACACCACGATCACCGCCAGACTCCCCAGCCATTTTTTTTCAAATACCTTATATAAAGCTGTCGGGTATGGAGTTGAAAAAACAATCCCCATCAGAAACAGTGGACCGTAATCTTTCAGATACTGCAAAAAATCCATTTGTCTGACCGTTTCTCCCACACCGAAAAATGGTAACATTCTTGCATAATAGACACCAAGCTGTCCTACATCCGCAATCGCAAATGCCATCCAGGTAAGCGGTACTACAAGCACCAGATATACATGGGAAAGTATTTTGCTTTTTTTCAGAAACTGCAGTAAAAATGCTTTTTCCAAAGCAAGCAGTAAGAGCAGTGATGCTCCCCAGATCAGAAAATGTCCCTCTGCCCCATGCCAGACGGCAGTCAGACTCCATACCACAAATAAATTAAATATCGTACGCGCTTTTCCCTTCCTGTTGCCGCCAAGCGGAATATAGACATATTCCCGGAACCAGCGTCCAAGCGTAATATGCCATCTTCTCCAGAATTCGGATACCGATCTTGAAATATAGGGATGTTTAAAGTTTTTCGGAAATTCAAATCCAAGCATCCGTCCCAGTCCCAATGCCATCAGAGAATAACCGGAAAAATCAAAATAAAGTTCGATCGAATATGCAAACGCTCCCATCCATGCCAACGGTGTTGAAATACTTTCAAAGCCGATTGCCTGGATGTTATTCCACAAAAGTCCAATACGGTCTGCAACGATCACCTTTGCACCAAGTCCCAGTATCAGTATTTTTAATCCGGATTCAAACTGTTCGAAAGTAACGGTTCTGCTGCATAAAGCCATACGGACCTCCGAATAGTTGATGATCGGTCCGGCAATCAGCTGTGGAAACATCGTCACATACGTTCCAAGTCGGATAAACGATTTTTCCACCGGCACCCTTCCCCGGTAAACATCGATGATATAGGCTGCAATCTGGAACGTATAAAAACTAATACCGAGCGGCAGCTTATCCATGAAACCGCTATACTTAAAAAGGAATAAAACACCAAAGTCGTAACACAGCGCCACGATCAGCAAAATCAGCTGTTTTTTCCCTCTTCCCTCATAAGTATCCCGGTACATCAGCCTGCCAAAAACATAGTTGATCACCACAGAAGCAAGTAAAAGCACTACATATTCTGCCTCACCTGCCGTATAAAATAAAATACTGCCCGCAAATAACACCGCATTTTTCCATTTCTGCGGTGTCACATAATATATCAGTAAAAAAAACGGCAAAAACCGGAATAAAAATTCAAAACTGCTAAATACCATCTTATCAGCTCTTTCTAATCCACATTATTTTTCAACACCGATTATTATAGCCAAAAAAATTCCTTATAACCACCTGTTAAGCAAAGTTAGTAAATTTGTAAATTTTTTGTGATTTTTGTTACATCTTGGAAATATTTTTCAATCTCCCCGACAAAGTACAAAGACCCAAATGCGATCGTTTTGTGTGCCACATCCAGCCGTCCCGGCATCAGTTCGTCAAAAGAGTGTAAAAGTCCGGCATCGCAGATTCCCTTTGCCCGGATCTTCTCCGACAGCTCCTGTGCCGCCAGTGCCCTCTCTGACTCTACCGTCACCGTCTTAAAATCCAGTGCAAGCGGCAGTAATTCCTCGATCATTTCCTCATAGTTTTTATCTGCCATAACTCCCATGACAAAATGAAACTTCTCTCCCGGGAACAAAGTACGAAGACTTTCCGCTAATGCCGCCACTCCGTTACCATTATGTGCACCATCCACCATAAAAAACGGTTCCCGGCTTAGGATCTCCATCCGTCCTTCCCATCTTGTCTTTTTGATTCCTTCTCTGATATAGTATTCTGCCTTTTCATCTGAAATTCCTCTGTCTTTCAGAAAAATTTCTGCGGCAAGGATCGCAGCAGCCGCATTTTCATACTGGTGGACACCAAGCATTGCCATCTCAAGATTTTTATATTTCTGGTAGGAAAAATACTGTCTGCCATTTTCATAGCGGCATTCGGTCACGTCATGCATATCCGCAATCTTTATCTCAGTAACTGCTTCTTTTTCCGCTGTTTCCAGCAAAACATCCATTGCATCTTTTTTCTGGCTCTCTAATACCAGTTTTGTACCCTTTTTGATAATTCCCGCCTTCTCCGCCGCAATTTTATCTAATGTATCACCTAAAACCGCCATATGGTCATACCCGATTTTCGTGACCACCGTAACCTCCGGCACGCCGATTGCATTGGTTGAATCTAATCTTCCCCCAAGCCCGGTCTCTATCACGACAGCCTGACACTGTCTGTCCCTGTAATAGAGCAGTGCCATTGCCAGACAATAATCAAACATCGTCGGTACTGTCCCAAAGTCCTCCTCAAGCAACATGTTTCCAAGTTTTGTCACTTCTTCACAGGATATCATCTGTCCGTCCACACAGATCCGCTCCCTGAAATCAACCAGGTGCGGTGAGGTAAACATTCCGGTACGAATCCCTGCTTCCTTTAAAATTGAGCACAAAAAAGCAGAGACGGAACCTTTTCCGTTCGTCCCCGCTATATGGATCACACTCATATTCTGCTGTGGTCTGCCTAACTTTTCCAGCATCAGCGCTGATACCTCTGCCCCCGGACGATTTCCAAACCGTCTCTGATGTTCGATCTGATCTAATACTTCCTCATATGTCAGTTCTTTCATATACTGTCCTTTCCCTGACGGATGCTGCAGTCCTCATACGCCGGCAGATCGGTAACTGACACTTATTCCGCCGTATTAAACTGCGATAATAACACCGCCGTCATTTGCATACATTGTGCTGACGCCCGCTGTATCCGTAACAATGATTTTTTTGAACTTTGCCATCTTTTCAATTTTTTCCTTTACTGCTTTTGCTCTCTCCGGACAATTACAGTGTGAAATTGCAAGCACCCTGTTCTCACAGTTTTTTGTCTTTGCAATCACATCCTGAATCATCTTATCCAGCGCTTTGTTCATGCCACGCGCCTGACCAAGCTGACAGATCGATCCTTCCTCTGTAGAACCCATTACCGGCTTGATATTTAATGTATTTGCAATAAATGCCTTAAGATTTGTCAGACGTCCGTTTTTTCGCAGAGTCTCTAATGTTTCAAGTACAAAAAATGTATTCATGGAACTGATATATTTCTCTGTTGCCGCAACAACTTCCTCAAAACTCATACCGGCCTCTTCACACTCCTGCACTTTCATACCGATCAGTGTCTCACCGACGGAAGCGGAACGGGAATTGAATACATAAATCTTCTTCTCGCCCGGATGTTCCTCCTCAAATAAATTTTTTCCAAGTTCGGCACTGTTATAAGATCCGGAAAGCTTGCCTGATAAAGTTACCACATATACATGATCGGCATCCCCTTCATAGGACTTCATATATTCATCCGGAGACGGGCATGCAGACTTTGGTCCGGTAACACTTTCCTTTACCCTGCGAAGAAAATCCTTCTGGTCAAATGTCTCGTCATCGCGGATATAGCATCCATCTACCTCTAACTCTAACGATACATTCTGATAATGTCCATCCTTTTTTAAATCTTCCGGCAGTTCTCCACAACTGTCAATCACGATCTTGTACATATCTTATAACCTCCATAGTCCGACAATTTGTTATTCAAAAACTTTTTATATGTTATTTTTTTCCATTACATGTAGTATCAATTACTACATAACATTAGCACAAAAACTTTGTTTTGTATAGAGGTTTCTATTATATTTTATATATTTTTTATCTGATATCTTTTCTACGAAAATTTCAGGATCAGTACATTCTGATCTCTGTCCTCAATATACGATAATCCTGTAATTCCCTCACAATAATCGCGGATATGCTGTTCATCGATCAGATATGCTTTTGCCTGATCATATAAAGATGTATCCGAAAAACGAATCTCCTCCGTGACAGCTCCATTACGATAAGCAGCGCCATAAATCTGTCCGATCACTTCCGGCTCCCACTCGGTGATATATTTTCCTTCTCTTACATAATAATTATCTGCCGTTGCCGTACATTCCGGCAAAAGCAGTGTACCGTCCGCCTGATGCGTTTTGCTGATCTCAGCCGTAGTCACCCCGAAATAATTATAATTGATAAAAGTCCCCATACCGCTCGCACCATTGTTATAGGAAGAATTTCCCCATGTCGTATCCATAAAATAATATGCACCGTCAAGCTGGACAAGATTCCATGCGTGTGTGTCTCCCTCCGCAGTTCCTGTCACCACAACAGCCGGAATCCCCAGAAGTGTCAGCAGATACTGCGTGGCGTTGGCATATCCCTGACAGACTGTTTTCTTATTTAAAAAGACACTGATAATATTCTGATTTTGTTCCGTCCCCATTTGATATTCAACGTTTCCCGCCAGATATTCAAACACATATTTTGCCTTTTCATAATCTCCCCAGGATGGATCCACATTTTTTAATATGGAATCCACCACTGCGTCGATCCGCCTCTGATAGGAATCACGCTCTGTGCGCTCCATCGTATAACTTGGGGAAAAATCGATGCTGACAATCTTTTTTCCCATGGTATACTGTGTGTAGTTATAACCGGATACCCAGAAAATGCCCCCATGATCTGCTATCACAGAACGATATGCCTTCTCTAAAACTTTTTCATCACAGGTACTTACTTTTACCTTTGAATCATGTGCCAGAATGATCCGGTACACTTCGTCATAGACAGTCTTCTGCTCCGCCGTCAGCGTTTCATAAGCATATCCATGCGGCACTTCGGTATCCGCTGTTTCATTTTCCGTGCTTATCTCTGTACTCTTTACCGTCTGTTCCTCTGCCGTACCGGAATATGTTTCTGCTTTCGCATTTTTCTGTTCTACACTGATCTGGTTTGTGATTTTTTCTGGAAACACACCTGTATCCTTAAGCACTCCGGAATATTGAACCACTCCGCCCGCTATCACTGCAAGAATTATAAACTTAAGCAGTGTATGCCTTTTTCTTCTTTTCAAAATTCCTCCTTAAAGTAAAAAATATGCCGTTACAAGCTCTGTCAGTGCCTCCTGATCTGCTGCCCCCATCAATTCTCTTGCTGAATGCATTGCCAGAAGCGGAATACCAATATCTACTGTTTTTACCGGCAGCAGCGCAGATGCGATAGAGCCAAGTGTTCCGCCGCCTGCCATATCGGAACGGTTTACAAATTTCTGATACGGGATCTTCTTCAGATCACAGATCTGCTGGATGATTGCAATCGCCTCACAGTCTGTTGCGTAGGACTGGGAACATGCCTCCTTGATACAGAAGCCGCTTCCGAGCACCGGTTTATTTGTGATGTCCATTTTGCCTGCCTGATTCGGATGCAGTCCATGTGCAACGTCTACCGATAACAGCATACTCTGATACAGCAGCTCCTGCGCACTCTCCTTCGCACCGCATTCCGCTAAAATGCGAAGCAGCATGTCGTGAAGTAAGATAGAACCTGCTCCCTGTTTGCTGCGGCTTCCGATCTCCTCATGGTCAAATAAGGCGATTAGATTGATACCGTCTTTTCTTTCCGCATCTAAAATACCGGACACTAAAGCTGCACAGGATGTCAGGTTATCCAGTCTCGGAGAGGATATAAAGTCATCTGCTACCCCAACATACTCCGGCTGCTCCTTGCAGTACACCGACAGTTCAAAGTCTAAAATATCCTCTTTTGCAACAGACAGTTCCTTTGCAAGAAAACTTAAGAAATAATCGGCATTCTTCTCTTCTTCTGCAAGCAGCCCTGCAACCGGGATCATATCGATCTGCTTATTTAACTCCACGCCCTTATTCACTTCGCGGTTCATATGGATCGCAAGATTCGGGATTGTCAGCAGATTCTTTTCGGATGCAAAATATTTCATTTCCGGTACAAACGGATCATTGCCCCTCACTGCCACACGTCCTGCCACACCAAGCGGTCTGTCTAACCAGGTATTTAAGATTGCACCTCCATATACCTCGATGTTGACCTGTGCATAGCGGTTTGTCACGACATCACAGGACGGCTTAATGCGCAGACACGGAAAATCCGTATGTGCCGCTGCAATGCGCACTGCAGGTTTTTCCTCTTTTTTCATCTCATCTTCCGGAATCGTAAATGCGAACAATGTGGTATCGTGGTGATCCACATAATAACGTCCACCCGCTTTTAGATTCCATTCTTTTTCATAAGCTATCTTTTCAAATCCGGCATCCTCTAAACGTTTTTCACACGATTTTACCACATGTGCCGGAGATACTCCCTCTTTTAATAAATCAAATAAAACTGTTTGTTCGTTCATTGTATTTCCTCTTTTCTGTCATACTGATTAAAACCACTCCTATTCTACTATAAAATCAGAAAGATTACATCCTTTATTTTGTTTCCAGGTGTTTTATGGTACAATGGGGATGTGATGTTGGAGTTTAAAGGTGGATCATGATACCTGCAGAAATTAAAATCCACCTTTAAACTCCAGCACCACACCATCAGCTTATGAAAGAGGTATACCGCATGTTAGCGCTCAATATCCCGGAACTTAAAAATTTTATGAATCAGCTTTTATGCTCTGATACATTCGATCATTTCTTATTAAAAGAAGCCACGATCCAGAAAGATGCTGTGTGGAATTTTGACGGAACGGTCACACCGGACTTTTATTCCAGTGAAGAATTAGAAGAACAGGGGTTATCCGGCCTTGCGTTTCTGCCCTACGGCAGAGTGCGCCAGCACTGCTTTGATCTGATCAAGGGAAAACGGACACCTTCTTATTTTAAGTTTGTTTTTCTGCTCTCACCGGACAATTTATCCCGCACGCTTGCCAGTATGCAGACGCCTTTTACACCACAGGATGTGACCGGCATGTTTTTGAATCTGAAGTTCCAGAATGGAAACCTTATGCTCACGACCGGTGTATCCTATCGTATCTTTTCCACCGATAAATCCTTAGAGCACGAATGGGACAGACTGGTTGAGATTTTTCTCAAAAACCACAATATTGTTATTGAGAAATTAGGTTAAAAAATATCCGTTTTTTTCCTTTACTTTTCAAAACTGTTATGATATGCTCTAACTAGCTGTAAATACAGCCAGTAATATTTTTTGGAGGTACTTTTCAATGAACAAAGGTACAGTAAAATGGTTTAACAACCAAAAAGGATACGGATTCATCTCTGACGAGCAGGGCAATGATGTATTCGTACACTACTCAGGTCTGAACATGGATGGTTTCAAATCCCTGGAAGAAGGCGCTACTGTAGAATTCGAAGTAGTAGAAGGCGCTAAAGGACCTCAGGCAACCAACGTTACAGTAGTAAAATAATTACTACCAGCACAATCAGTAGTTTCACATGTACCTTTTTCTTTTTAAATAGAACCAGTTTTTATTTGTTAGATTAAGATATTGTAAACAATGGATTTAAAAAAGAGTGTCGGCTTTCCGGCACTCTTTTTTATGTTGTATTGAAGCAGAGCATAAAAAGTCCACATAAACTGGTCTGCTCATTTTTCACTTAACTGGCATTTTAAAATAAACCAGTGTGCGTTTAAGATAGGCATAAACAAATGACTGTTAAAAATCGGTCATACGAAACAAATGAGGAGAAAAGAATATGAGCACAACATCTACAACAGCTGCAAAAGCAGAAAATTCAATCGGTCAGGTACAGTTTCTGACTATCACGGCACTTTTCATCGCACTGACCTATGTATTTACCGCATTCGTCAATGTCAGACTTCCGATCACCGCAAACGGCGGACTGATCCACCTTGGCAACGTTCCACTTTTCATCTGTGCGATTTTATTTGGCAAAAAAAGCGGTGCACTCGCCGGCGGCATTGGCATGGGACTTTTTGATCTGCTCTCCGGCTGGACTGCATGGGCACCTTTCACTTTTGTGATTGTAGCCATCATGGGTTATGTAGTCGGCGCAATTACAGAAAAGCATCACGGTCTTGGCTTTGACGCACTTGCAATCGTTGCTGCCTGCGTGATCAAAGTAGTCGGCTACTATATCGCGGAAGGAATTATTTATGGGAACTGGATCGCACCGTTTACTTCCATTCCTGGAAATCTGGTACAGATCGGTGTTGCAGCCGTTGTGGTTCTGATCGTTATCGAGCCGCTTCGCAAAGCAGCAAACAAAATCATTTTTAAATAATTTATTTTTCAGAAAAGAGGATTCGTGTGAAAAATAAGATTTTTCACACGCAAGATTTGTGCTTGCGCACAAACTTGAGATGCAAATGAAAACGTTGTTTTCATTGAAAAACGGATAAGAATGGAGATTATTATGTACAAGATCATGACTCCCGGACCGACACAGGTGCCGGAAACAGTAAGGCGTGCGCGCAGTTTTGCCTGCACAAATCCTGATCTGGATGAAGAATTTTATGATTTTTACAAAGAGACCTGCGAGCTGATCAGCAGCCTTCTTGGCACGAAAAATGAGACGCTGATCTTAGACGGGGAAGGAATTTTAGGACTGGAAGCTGCCTGCGCTTCCCTGACAGAGCCGGGCGATAAAGTACTTGTCATCGATAACGGTATCTACGGTAAAGGATTTGCCGACTTTGTCAGCATGTACGGCGGCATCCCGGAACTTTACCATGCCGATTACGAGAACACTTTGGATGTGGACGCACTCGCGGAATACTTAAAAGATCATCACGACTACGCTTACGCCACCGTTGTCCACTGTGACACACCGAGCGGGATGTTAAATGATATCAGCAGAATCTGTCCGCTGCTCAAACAGTATGGCATTTTAACGATCGTTGACTCTGTTTCCGGTATGTTTGGCGAGAGAGTCTGCGTCGATGACTTTCAGATCGATCTTCTCTGCGGCGGTTCCCAGAAAGCAGTCTCTGCACCTCCTGGTCTTACTTTTGTTGTGGTGAGTGATGATGCAAAAGAAAAAATGAAAAACCGCAAAACCCCGATTGCATCTTTCTATGCAAATCTGATGGCTTTCGACGGTTACTATGAGAAGAAATGGTTTCCTTACACCATGCCGATCAGCGATATCTACGGTCTGCGCGCTGCATTTAACCTGATCGCCGGCGATAAAACCCTGTATGAGCGTCATGCAAGGATCGGTTCCGCCACCAGGGCAGCCGTCAAAGAAGCAGGATTAAAACTTCATCTGCAGAGCGGTTACTCAAACACCGTAACGGTTTTTGATATCCCGGAATGTACCGATGCAAAATCCATCTTAGATGAGATGCGCACAAAATATAACATTATGCTTGCCGGCTCCTTTGATGAATTGTCCGGAAAAGTGATCCGTATCGGACACATGGGCGAAAATGCAAGATTAGAACATATGGTTCCTGCTTTAGAAGCACTCTCCGCTACCCTGACCGATCTTGGGGTAACGCTTCAGGGAAATCTTGCGGATCTGTTTTTGAAACATTACAGGGAGTTTCAGGACTGATCTGTTTAAACCGGCTCACTCCATAGCACCTGGATTCCCTTTGCACCGGCAGTTTCTTTAAATCGACTTTCTCATCATCCGGGGTCTGAATCAAACCCCGGTAATATTGGATTGTGTATTATCTTTCTTCTCCTCCAGCCGCTCCCTGATCTGCTGCATCCTGCCGTCTAACTGTGAGATCAGCTCCGCACAGAAGCAGAGATCCTGTGAAATGACCTGTGCATTGTCTATATCTTTTTTGTATTTTAACTTGTGCTCCAGGCTCGCCCAGAAATCCATTGCAATGGTACGGAACTGCACTTCCACGCGCATCATCTTTTTCTCGTTGGTCAGAAAAATCGGCACTTCAAGAATCAAATGGAGGCTGCGGTAGCCATTCGGCTTCGGATGGCTGATGTAATCTTTTTTCTTGATGAGTTTGATGTCATCCTGCTTTTCCAGATAATCCGCTAATGTATAAATATCATCCGGAAAAGAGCAGATAACGCGGACACCTGCGATATCATTTAAATTTTTTTCAATGTTGTCCACCGAAAACGGGATCTCCTGACGCTTCATTTTCTTCATGATACTGTCCGGTTCCTTGATCCTGCATTTTATCGACTCGATCGGGTTTCTGCTGTTCTGGACCGACAGCTCTGTATTTAATACATCCAGCTTTGTCTTTACCTCTAACATCGCACATTCGTACTGCATCATCAGACAGCGAAACTTCTGTAACTCCTCAATGTCCCCAAAAACATGATCCAGTTCCTTGACTGTTTCAATATCCATGTACTCCATTTGACTTTCTCCTTAGAAACATTATTTTGTAACGGCTTCTCCTGACCGGTTACCTTCTAATTACTATTTTACCATACTTTTACCAAAAATTTATTTAAACTTCTGTGAAGATTTCATACAATAGAATGCACACTCTGCGAACATTCTATTGTCATGAATAATAGAAAGTGCGTTTTTTACATCAAAGGTGCAAACAACCGTAGAAGGCACTGGGTTCCACGCAAAACAGCGGATCGCCCGCTCTTATATTTTTCTGTCACTTCCGTACTCTCGGCAAAAATATGTTCAAAATCCTTCCGCATTTCCTTCACCGCATCACAGTTGTACAAAAAAGCCCCATTTTCAAAATGAAGATACAAACTGCGATAATCCATATTGATCGTGCCACAGGTTGCCGCTTCCCCGTCGCAGACACACTGTTTTGCATGAATAAATCCAGGTGTGTATTCATAAATACGCACCCCCTGTCGCACCAGTCCTGCATAATAAGAACGTGTCACTTTGTAGATCAGTTTTTTATCCGGGATTCCCGGTGTGACGATCCGCACATCCACCCCGCGTTTTGCTGCAAGTCCCAGTGCCCGGTTCATCTCATCTGTGATGATCAGATACGGGGTTGTGAAATAAATCTCCTTTTTTGCATGTGCAATGAGATTCATATAAACACTCTCTCCGACGTGCTCGTCATCTAACGGACTGTCCGCATACGGCTGGATAAAACCATCCTGTTTCGCCTGATAATCTGTCTCTGGCAGATACTTCTGATAATCCTGATCTGTTTTTTTTCACGGCATTCCACATTTCAAGAAACATGACAGTAAGGCTTTTTACCGCATCCCCCTCTAAGCGGATACCGGTATCCTTCCAGTGTCCGTACGGGTGGGTAATGTTAAAATACTCATTTGCAAGGTTATATCCCCCTGTAAATCCCACCTTTCCATCGATGACCGTGATCTTTCTATGATCCCGGTTATTCATAAATACGGACAATACCGGAATAATCGGATTGAATACACGGCATGCAATGTCATTTTCTTCCATGCGTTTACGGAAATCATGATTGATAAAACCGATACTTCCGACATCATCATAAAAAATACGTACCTCCACACCATGTGCAGCTCTGTCTTTCAAAACGTTTAAAATCCGCTCAAATGATTCCGCCTGCTCGATTGCATGGTACTCCATAAAAATAAAATGTTCTGCTTTTTTCAGTTCTGCAAGCTGTGCCTCCAGCCCCTGTGACGCATCCGCATAAAATGCTACATCCGTGTTATGATATACCGGATAATGCCCGTATTTCCAGATATAATCCGACTGATTTGCAATCGACAAATCTTTTTCCTGCAGTTCTTTTATGACCTCATCATCACCGTTTAAAAAAGGAAAAAGTTCCTCATCGATCAATTCATAACGTTTTTTCATGCTCCTCGTCAGATTCGAACGCCCGAATAACAGAAACACACACAATCCAAAAATCGGAAAAGCTGCAATCAGAAGCATCCATGGCACTTTAAATGCCATATTTCCATGCGTTCCGTATATCGCAAAGACAACTGAGACTGCGATCAGCGTGGAAAAAAGGGAAATTGCCGCTGAATAACGGTTCAGCCATAAGAAAAGGTTGATGATCCATATCACCTGAAGCAAGACACTGATTCCGACAAAGACAAGTCTTCCTATGCTGTTTTTTACTGATGTTTTCTGTTCTGTTCTCATAGTATTGAAAAATACCGCACAATTGCTCATGCGGTACTCTTTTCTCCATTTCCGATTTATTTTTTAATTACGTCCACCTATTTTATCTTTTACATTTGCGTTTACTTTTCCGAGGTAACCTACCAGCTCATCTGATACTGTCACAATCCGCTCTGTCGCCTGATTGCACTGGTCAACGATCTGCTGGAATTCTTCCATATTCTCGGTCGTTACTTTAGCGCTGTCAGCATTCTGCTCCGCAAACTCTGTCAGAGATGTGATTCCACTCTCGATCACAGTCTTATGATCATCTAACGCACTTACTTCTTCACTGATTCCATCTACCGCATCGCTTGTATTCTTGATTTCCTCATTCAGTGAACGGAAAATCTCTTCTGTATCACGAATCTTTTCATTCTGTTTTACAAACGCTTCTGATACCTTCTGCGTGATCTCTACACTGATATTTGAATTGTCAATCAATGTATTGACAATCTGGTTGATCTGCTCTGTTGATTCTCTTGACTGATCTGCTAACGTACGGATCTCTTCCGCAACAACTGCAAATCCTCTTCCATGTTCCCCTGCTCTTGCAGCCTCAATGCTTGCATTCAATGCAAGAAGGTTTGTCTGATTAGAAATTCCGGCTATGATCTCTGTTGCCGTACGGATCTCCTGCGCTGACTGGTTGGTCAGATCTGTCTGCTGTCTTACATTTTCAATCGCAATGCCGCTCTCTTTGCTGATATTTACAAGTTCCTCCATGATTGCTTCTGCTGCTTTGTTGCTCTCTTTCATATGCTCTGCACTCTGTGCTAACATCGAAACATTTTCAGCAATTTCATCAATCGTTCTGCTGATAGCGTCGATCTTCTCTTTCATATCAACGGTATGATCTGCCTGGGATATTGTATTATCGGTAATGGTGGTAACTGCCTGCTCGGTCTGTTCCAGAGAAGTTGTCATACTCTTAAAGATATGTTTGAAATCCTCCGAAACCTCACCAAGCTCCTTCGTCGCCTTTTTAATGCCAAGTACAACCTGTGAAAATGAAGTAATCGACTCCTGAAATGTACGCACAAGCTGTCCGATCTCACCATCTTTCTCCGCAAGTTTATTTGCCTTCTCTGCAACACCACCGGAACCTCCTGCCTCTGTGCCTTCGCCCATAAGCTGTCTGAAAACATCCAAAAGTGTCCTGATTAATGCAAACACTAACCCGAAAATGATTACTGTTGCAGCACAGATCAGTATCATCGCAACCATTGTGCCGATCACTCCATTTTTCAACAGCTCAAGTACAACAATCTGCCATACTGCCATAATCAGGAAAAACACACCAAAAACGCTTAGCAGTTTTTTCCATGCCATCTTTTTATCATCGCCCATTTTTTTTTCCTCCATCTGTTTTTATTACCTAAGACTGTCCCGCAGCAGGCGGCGCAGTCTGCATTGATTTCTGCATAACCTTATTCTCATACATTGCATGATCTGCTTCACGGAATACGGATGCAAAAGAATCTATGCAGTCCGGCTCATAAAATGCGATTCCCCGCGCAATCTGTATTTTCTGTTCATACTTTGTATTGTTTTTATTGAAAACCACAATGCCATCATCAAAATTTCTCAGCAACTCATCACATATTGCCTTTTCGGCCTGTTCGATGATGATCACAAATTCGTCTCCTCCGATGCGGTATACGATATGGTCTTTAAATCCCTTTTGTATCAGTCTGCTTGCATCCCTGATCAGCATGTCACCGAATTCATGTCCAAAATTGTCATTGATCTTTTTAAGGTTATTGATATCCATGACTACAACTGCATATTTGATCTTCTCATCAGCCGCACGTTTATCTAACTTATCCACATACTCTTTATATGCAGCTTTATTGGCAACGCCTGTCAGGGCATCCGTATACGCCTGCTCATTCACATAGTCAATGTAATGCCGCAGGTGATTTACCATCTGTTGCACGCTGTCTGCAAGTACACCAACCTCATCTTTGGATTCACAGTCGATATTGACCTCAAGATCACCACCGGCAACCTTCTGTGCAGCTTCCGTAAGTTCTTTGAGCGGACGCGTCATTTCCCTAGTAACATGGATTGTGATCAAAACCGATATAAAGATGATAGACAGCGTTGAAACCAAAAACAATCGGATAATACGGTTACTCGACGCATTGATCTCCTTTGCCGGTGCGGTGACAACAAAAAACATACCGTTTTCTAACTGTCTGGCGGTCATTTTCTTCTTTACGCCATCCAGATTATAACCGACAAGATTATCCTGTGTTCCTTTTTTGTACAGTAAATTTAAGACCTTTCTGATCTTTCCATGTGTATTTTCTTCATCAAGTCCTTCCGGATAATCACGGTGATAATAAATTACATAATCTGCTCCTGCAAGGAAAGCATAACCGCTCTCATAAATCTGTACAGAATCCACCTTTTCTTTCAGCAGTGCCATATCAATATCCATGCCCAGAACACCGATAAAGTCTTCATTCCTGTATATCGGCACCACATAAGAAATAATCCAGTCATTTTTATTCTTATTGTCATACGGCTCCATCCAGAACGCCTCTTCTTTTTCGAGTGCCTCATAATACCAGTCGACATGCTCCTTATCATCCTGTGCATATTTTGAAAAATCGACAAGGGAATCTTCAGTAACTTCGCCATTTTCATCCTTGTACCAGAAAAATCCTGTCTGGGGACCAGCAAGTTCCGGATTCACTCTCATATAGACTCCGCGTGATCCTTCTGTATTTTTCACAGTATGTAAGGCAACCTCCTGCACTTTCTTTACCAGCACATCGGTATTGTCTTTGTCCATCCCGTTTTTTCCAAGTTCGCTATACTGTTCTATTGTATAATCCTGAATCATATTCACGGACTGTTCAATACTTGTCAGCGTTGCATTGATCTCCTCTGCCTTATCCTCGCAAAACAGATTCATGAACTGTGCGGAATCCTCATTTACAAGTTTATGCGTATATAGAAAACCAACATATCCAAGTGCCAGCGCTGAAAGAAGTACACATCCTACCGTCAAAGCCAGAAATTTAGACTGTAAAGACCTCATCGGCAATCCTCTCTCTCTTCTTTCTGATATAGTTCTATTATATGCATTTTGTCATAAATTGTCAAAAATTATCACTCATTTTTTGTATGCTTTTTTGAACACTTTCAACAACATTTTCTTGATTTTTTTTCCGGAAAACCCTAAAATTATTTGTGGTATGTGACCATACCACAAATATTTTTGACACAATAGAGGTATAAATTTTATGGAATTTCAAAAATTAAATGCACCATCACTCAAAGAGTTATTTATATCCGAACTTGAAAATATGATCATTTCCGGCAGACTTCCGATTGGCACGAAACTCCCATCCGAACGTGAACTTGCCTCATCCATGCAGGTTTCACGTGCCGTCGTCAACTCCGGTATCGCCGAACTTGAAAAGAAGGGGTTTGTCGTGGTAAAACCACGGATCGGTACGTTCGTGGAAGATTACCGCAGAAATGGAACTATGGACACCTTAGTTTCCATTATGAAATATAATGGCGGTTCTTTAAGCAGTGATGAGATCCGTTCCATCCTCGAAGTGCGTATTCTTTTTATGAACCTTGCAGCCCGCCTTACGATTGAAAAAGCAAGTGACGCTGAAATCGGGGGACTTACCTTTTATCTGGACAAATTAAAAAATTCCTCCACCCCGGAGGATGCCGCTGCATCGATCTTTGAATTCAGCCACGAACTGAGTTTTATCAGTGGAAATATGCTTCTGCCGCTGTTTTTTACCTCTTTCCGCGACCTTGTTTGCAGCCTGTGGGTGCGCTATGCAATAAAATACAGCATCGAGGAATTATACCAGAGTGCCTTATCCATTTATAATTTCGTCCGTGCAAGGGACGTAGACGGTGCTCTCCATTACATAGAAACTTCCACCACAGAATGTATCAGCGGAAACCGCATGATCTACTGATCTTAGAAACACCTTCAAATAAACTTCATAAAAACAGCCGGACTTTGAGGCATTCTGACCGCTGCTTCATTATCTGACGATCACAGGTCACCTCAAAATACGGCTGTTCTTATTTTTCTTACATTTTATTTTGCAAACTGGCTGTTATACAGTTTTGCATAAAATCCATTTTTCTCTAACAGTTCCTCATGTTTTCCCTGTTCCACAATATTTCCATCCCGCATGACAAGAATGATATCTGCTTCTCGGATCGTGGAGAGACGATGTGCAACGATGAAACTGGTACGTCCTTTCATCATACGCGCAAATGCTTCCTGAATCTTGATCTCGGTTCTCGTATCAATCGAGGATGTCGCCTCATCTAAGATCAGCATCGGCGGCAGACACAGCATGACTCTCGTGATACAAAGGAGCTGTTTCTGTCCCTGCGAAAGACTTCCGCCATCCTCCGAGATCACGGTATCATATCCTTTTGGCAGACGCTTGATAAAGCTGTGAGCATGGGATGCTTTTGCCGCTGCGATGATCTCTTCCTCCGTGGCATCCGGTTTTCCCATCGTGATATTTTCACGGATCGTTCCACTCCTTAACCACGTTTCCTGCAATACCATACCATAATTGCTTCTGAGGCTCTTTCTGGTCATTTCACCGATCGGTGTTCCGCTGACACGGATCTCTCCACTGTTCACATCATAAAAACGCATCAGAAGATTGATGAGCGTCGTCTTACCGCAGCCCGTAGGCCCTACGATTGCCACGCGCTGTCCCGGCTGTACGGAAAGGTTGAAATCCTCGATCAGCTTCTGTTCCGGCGTATAAGAGAAATATACATGGGACAGTTCTACGCTTCCGTCCGCTTTCTCTAACACTTTCGCACTCTCTGCATCCGGCTTCTCGACCGGCTCCTCGATCAGTTCAAACACTCGGGCAGCACAGGCAAGTGCATTCTGCAGCTCGGTGATGACACCGGAGATCTCGTTAAACGGCTTCGTATACTGGTTCGCATAACTTAAAAGACTCGATAACTGTCCGACTGTAATGCTTCCTCTGATGGCAAGAAATGCACCGATGACACCGACTGTCGCATAGACAAGGCTGTTGATAAAACGTGTTGCCGGGTTCGTGATACTTGAAAAGAAGATCGCGCGCAGTGAATATTTCTGCAGTCTTCCGTTGATCTCGTCGAACTGCTCTAACGCCTCATCCTCATGTGAAAATGCCTGCACGACTTTCTGGTTTCCAACCATCTCTTCGATGAAAGCGGTCTGTTCGCCCCGCGTCTCAGACTGCAGTTTGAACATGGAAAATGTCTTTTTTGCAATAAAACTTGCAACAAACAATGATAACGGTGTGATGACCACGACCGCAACCGTGATATTCACACTGATCGTCAGCATAAAGATCAGTGTACCGAAAATTGTCACGATTCCGGTAAAAAACTGTGTAAATCCCATCAGAAGACCATCTGCAAACTGATCAACATCCGCGATGACACGGCTGACCACCTCTCCATAAGAATGGGAATCAATATACTTAAGCGGTAAATGTTCGATCCGCTCAAACGCTTCTTTCCGGATATCACGGATCACATTGTAAGTAATCTTATTGTTGCATGCATTCATGATCCACTGCGCGGCTGCCGTGAGCAAAATCACCACTGCCATACGCTCTAAGATCACAAGGATTCCTGCAAAATCAACCTGTCCCTTCGTGATAATCAGGTCGACTGCACGTCCTGTTAAGATCGGGATATAAAGAGTCAGTGCCACGGTAACTGCCGCAAGCACGATCGATAAGCCAAGGTAAAACCAGTATCTCCGGATGTAATCAAGCACTTTTTTTACTGTTGTCTTCTGCTGGTCTGTCACTACTTTTTTCATGCCGTCTTACCTCCTTCCTGTTTCTTAAACTGTGAGTTGTAGATTTCCTGATATACCTCACAGCTTTCTAACAGCTCTTCGCTGGTTCCAAGTCCGACGATCTTTCCATCATCAAGCACAACGATGCGGTCTGCATGCTGGATTGAAGCAGCTCGCTGGGAAACGATAAAGACGGTCGTCTCTCCTTCCATTTCGCGGATGGCTTTTCGAAGAGCTGCATCCGTTGCAAAATCAAGTGCGGATGCACTGTCGTCTAAAATGAGTATCTCCGGTTTCTTTACGACTGCACGTGCGATCGTTAAACGCTGGCGCTGTCCGCCGGAAAGGTTTTTTCCGCCCTGTTCGATTTCAAAATCAAGTCTGCCCTCTTTGTTGTCGACAAACTCTTTTGCCTGCGCAACTGTGATGGCACGGTTCAGATCTTCTTCTGTCGCATCCGGGTTTCCCCATTTTAAGTTCTCGCGGATCGTTCCATGGAACAACACGGCTTTCTGTAAAACCGTACCGATCTTTCCACGCAGCTCCTCAAGCGGATAATCTTTGATGTCTTTTCCGTCCACTTTAATAAAACCGGACGTCACGTCATAAAACCGCGGGATCAGGTTGACTACCGAAGATTTTCCGGAACCGGTTCCTCCGATGATACCGATCGTCTCGCCTTTTTTTACCTTAAAATCAATATCCGTTAAAGATTCGTCTCCGGCACCCGCATAGGTTAATCCTACATGTGAAAATTCCACGGCATACTCTGCTTCTTCTGATCTGTCAGCGGTATCCGTCTGCACCTTATCCACTTTCTGGCCTGATCCGTCCGTGATGGATGGCTGCATCTCAAAAATGGACTGGATACGGTTTCCACATGCAATGGATTTATTGATATTGATGATCAGGTTTGCAAGCTTCACTAACTCCACTAAGATCTGTGACATATAGTTGATCAGCGCGACCACTTCACCCTGTGTGATATATCCGTTGTCAACACGGACTGCACCGGTCCAGACAAGCACCACGATCGCACCGTTGATGATCGCATAGGTAAGCGGATTCATTAGTGCTGATATCTTTCCGACATAGATCTGCGCCCTTGTCAGAAGATCATTATTTTCATTAAAATGTACTTTTTCATCATCTTCCTTATTAAAAGCACGGATCACCCTGCTTCCTGTTAAATTTTCTCTTGTGATCCCAAGCACCTTATCGAGCGCTGACTGTACCTTTTTATAAAGCGGAATACTGATCAGCATGATACCGAATACGATTATGGAAAGAAGCGGGATCGTAACGACAAACACCAGTGCCGCTTTGACATCGATGGTAAATGCCATGACCATTGCGCCGAACACGATAAACGGGGAACGCAGAAACAGACGCAGCACAAGGTTCACGCCGTTCTGCACCTGATTGACATCACTTGTCATTCTCGTGATCAGTGTTGCCGTTCCAACAGTATCCATCTCTGTAAAAGAGAGGCTCTCAATGTGTGCAAACAGCGCATGGCGCAGTTTTGTTGCAAACCCGACTGCCGCCTTTGCCGCGAAATACTGTGCGGTGATCGAGCAGGTCAGACCGATCACTGCAAGCAGTACCAGCACCATACACATTTTCATAATATAGGACTTGTCCCCGGTCGCAACACCAGTATCAATGATTGCCGCCATAACCAGCGGCACGATCAGTTCAAAGGTTGCCTCGAGCAGTTTAAAAAGCGGACCTAATACACTTTCCTTTTTATAGTCTTTTAAATAAACCAGTAACTTTTTCATAGTATTCTCCATTTTTACGCTGCACTTTACGCATGACAAGTTTGGGCGTAAGCACAAACTTGAGTGTGAAAATCTTATTTTCACACTGCCCTCAAATGTTTATTTTTTAATTTTTTTCATCTGCTGCAAACCAAAGATCACTACCCCACCTATGATAAAGAACAGGATGGAAAAATTGTGGATCGTCATTGCAGGCTGTGGGGTATCCAGTGTTGTTGGGCCCATGATCACAGCATAAATAGAACCAAGCATCAGTCCGACGATCAGAAAGATCATCTGCGCCCGAAAACGCTCTAATGCCTTACGGATCAGCTTTACAATACTGAAAATACCGACTAACACACCACATCCGAATACGAATACTGTCGGAAAACTTTTTAAGTTTAAATGCAGGATATCTTTAATCGCCGTCACGATCGGCAGGTAAAGTCCCATAATTAAAAGCAGTGTGGAACCGGAAATACCAGGAAGCACCATTGCGCAGATTGCAACTGCGCCTGCTATGAATACATAAATTCCTGTTGTGACTGTCAGATGTTCCAGATTTACACTGTTTCCGCCGCCAACCGGATTAAAATAGGTGATGGCACACACAATGGCTGCCCCAACCAGTACAAACGGGCAATATGCATATTTCCCTTTTAGTGTGTCCAATTCTTCACGGACTACAATCGGAATTGCAAAAATTATAAATCCGATAAATAATGAACTGATCGCATAAATATGGGATTCAAAAACATTTGCAAGGATCAGAATCGCAAGAACCATTCCTGTTACCCAGCCGATACCGAGCTTGATCAGAAAGAAAAACGCTGTTTTCTTTTTTTCCATATTTCCGGTGATCAGATCATCGATCGAGTCGATAAACTGATCGTAAAACCCAAGCAGAAATGCCACGGTTCCACCGGATACTCCCGGGACACTGTCTGCGAGTGCCATACAAAATCCTCTGATAAACTGTATTATGTACATACGGTTACCTCTTTCTTCCTTATTAATATTTACATGTGCTGTCTGCACACCATACTGCCTATTATAATCTTTCGGCTTCTGTTTTGTCTAGTATCGTAAACATTAATATTTCTTTTTTGTATCTTTTATGTTACTGTTCACTCGTACCTCGTTCCAGTAACGGATTTTGCCGATGCTTCGCATTCCAAATCGGCAAAATCTGCTGCCACCACTGTATCATACGGCATTTTCAGTTCAGAAAATGCCTGCCTGTGAACAGTAACTCTTTTATTTCAATTTCCCGGCGCAGTCCCAAAAGACAGATCAGATTTGGCACTGCCATCAGAAAATTAAACAAATCCGAAATGCCCCACACCACATCGAGAGTAATCACTGCGCCGAAATAAACGCATATCATATAAACGACCTGGTAAATGCGGACACCCTTTTTCCCAAACAGATACCGCACGGCGCACTCGCCATAGACATTCCATCCGATGATCGTCGCAAACGCAAACAAGACCAATGAAACCGACAGCATCTCATCGCCCCACACCGGCAGTTCCCGGAATACGGCAAAACACATCCGCTCCCCCGGCACCCCCACATAATTGCCCGGATGGGCAATCATACTTGAAACCGAAGCAATTCCTGTGATTGCACACATGACGACCGTATCCCAAAAAGGCCCTGTCATGGAGACAAGAGCCTGATCCCGCGGTGAGGCATGCTGCGCCGTCGCCGCTGCCATTGGAATTGAGCCAAGTCCCGCCTCATTTGTAAAAAGCCCTCTGGAAATCCCGGTTCTTAACCCCGCCATCACCGTTGTCCCAACCACCCCCCCTGCGGCAGCCTCCGGCACAAACGCAGAGGTCACGATCATTTTTACTGCCTCCGGGATCACCGTATAATTTTTCATCAGGATAAAAATACATCCGCCTAAATAAAATGCACTCATCACAGGAACCAGCCAGGTACATACTTTTCCAATCTGCCGGCTGCCACCGATGATCACCTTCCCCGCAAGCACCCCCGCTGCCATGCCGATGATATGCGGCGATACCGGTATCTGTTCCGTTATCGCCGCACTGATCGAATGTGCCTGCACACTGCTGCCGATCCCAAGCGACGCTAATATCGTAAACACAGAAAATAAGACCGCAAGTCCTTTCTGCTGCATGCCTCTCTCCAACACATACATCGGACCGCCGATCCTCTTTCCATCTTTTTCCGTTTTGCGGTATTTCATGGACAAAAAACATTCTCCATAACAGGTTGCAATTCCAAGCACACCGGTGATCCAGCACCAGAACACCGCACCTGCCCCGCCGACTGCGATCGCCGTGGAGATACCGATAATATTTCCCGTCCCGATCGTCGCCGCCAACGCTGTCGCAAGTGCCGAGTAGGAAGTATTATTTTTCCCGGAAAAACTAAGCCTGATCCCACATGGGATCTTACGCTGGATAAACCGCAGACGAAATGTAAAATACAGATGTGTTCCCAGAAGAAGCAGAATCTGCCCCGTGGCAGCAAGCTGACTGATTTTTTGCATAGCACACTAAAATCCCCGTATACGGATGCCCTTGTTCCAGTATACGGGGATTTTCTTTGATTCATTCTTTGATTTTTATTTTTTGTGAGTGCCCTCTATGCAGTTACTTTTTTCCGCTGTTCCACCACCTGTGCCAGCCGGTCCAGACTTTTATTGCAGATCACAGTATACACACTTCCAAAAATGTTTGCCCCGATACGCAGAATCACTGCATTCTGCAGTCCAAACAATCCTGCCGCGATCGACAACGCCCCAAACGTATTGAACGCCGTCTGCCATGCATAGCCGGCAGAATAACCAACTCCGATTCCTCCGATCATGCCGATATACGGATACATGGATTCCGGAAGAACCAGATATAATGCCACAAAAATAAGGCTTCCAACGATATTAAAAAGGCCTCTTTTCTCTGCCCTTCCCATGCAGTCATCCGTAAACGGCAGGCAGACTGACATACAGGCGATCCCCGCCCACATTGCTCTTGGAAGTCCCAGAAGCGACATCACAAGCATCGCAGAGGAAACAATGAAAGTCAGTTTTATATACCAGCGGTTTCTGGCAGAGGAAAGATCAAATTCCCGGAACAGATCCAAAAAAGTTCTCCGGTATGGTCTGTTTTTCTGATTCTTATAGAAAATCGCCATACAGATCACCATTCCAGCAAGCAGTCCCTCCACGCGCAGCAGATACGCATGTCCGCTCACGTCATATCCCTGTAACAGCAGATAACCGAGTATAAACGTAGAATGGTTGTACATGATCACATTGTGACATCCTAAGATCATCAGAAGCATGATACAGAATACGTTTACAAAGAATGCCGGGATGGGCGAAAGCATATTGCTAAGCCTTGGTCCCGCGATCAGTATTCCAAAAATACCGGCGATTGATAGCAGTCCATGCGTGGTTTTGATCCCAAAATCTGCCTGGCGCAGCACCAGCACTGCCAAAAGAACGGTCACTCCGACCACACTGTTTTCCGATCCGGTCAGTTTACTGTATAAGGTCACAACCGCCACACAGAATACCATCACCAGATAAACCTTAAAGTTATAGATTAAGATATGACGTCTCTTTTCTTTTTTGTCTGTTGTATTTTTGATGAGCTGTTTTGAACCTGTCGAACTGAGCTGAAGTTCCTGATAAAATGTCATAGTACTCTTGTATGATAATTAGGAAGTTAATTATCACATATTTCCTTTCTTTTAATATCGTGGTTCAATACAATTCAGATACTATGGACTTTTGATTTGTTTTCTGTAGCTTGACTACTCAACTGGAGTGTATTGCCACTACCTTTATCTGAATTGTTTATTAGCTGGATGTTGCCGGAGTGTTTTTCACTCAGAGTACTTATTTCTATCAAGTCTACGATGATAATCGTTGGTGGACATCATGGTATCAGACTTTAGGAAAGGGAGGTACAACCTCATGAAAATTTACGTAGGCATTGATATTGCCAAACTTAATCATTTCGCCGCTGCGATTTCTTCCGACGGTGAAATAATCATTGAGCCGTTCAAATTCACAAATGACGCTGATGGCTTCCAACTGCTGGTCTCTAAACTCGAATCATTCGATAAGAACAGCCTCATCATCGGTCTTGAGTCAACGGCACACTACGGTGACAACCTTGTTCGATACCTTGTTACTGAGCTTTACCAAGTGTGTGTGTTGAACCCCATCAAAACCTGTCAAATGCGAAAAAATAACGTTCGCAAAACTAAGACAGATAAGGTCGACACTTACGTGATTGCTAAAACTCTTATGATGCAGGACAACCTCAGATTCGTCAGCTTCTTTGATCTCGATATGATGGATCTTAAGGCATTGGGACGTTTCCGTCAGAAAACCATAAAGCAACGTACCCGATTGAAAATTCAACTGACAACCTATGTTGATCAGGTCTTTCCGGAGATTCAATACTTTTTCAAATCCGGTCTGCATCAACACGCTGTCTATGCTTTATTAAAAGAAGCACCTTCTCCAAAAGAGATTGCTTCCATGCATATGACTCATCTGG
>OLYB01000869.1_pt1 | contig 26166 bp, 28 predicted proteins | sample 1674481 | NCBI WGS metagenome assembly OLYB01 (sample SAMEA103958167, study PRJEB25191) | human gut metagenome
GATTAGGGCGAGGGTCCACCCGTTCCCATCCCGAACACGGAAGTTAAGCTCGCTTTTGCCGACAATACTTGGCTGGAGACGGCCCGGAAAGATAGGTAGCGCCAACACGAAAGAAGTCACTCATGCGAGTGACTTCTTTTTTTATTGTTTTGGAGGAAGGGATATAGTGCAGGCTATCCTTTTTGGTTGGATAAGATATATTGGTTCATATTTCGTTACGATCCGGTGAATTGAATTCAGTGGGGCAGTTGGAAGTACGTCACAAACAGATCGGATATCCAAATCAAGAATTTCTGAGTTTATTCAACAGGATGTTCTATGAAAATTCTCGTATTTTATGTTGACAAACAGTACTTCAATATGGTAATATTATTCTTGCGTTTGAGAGTTAGACGTGAACTCATTATCCGGAGAGATGGCCGAGCGGTTGAAGGCACCGGTCTTGAAAACCGGCGATGTGAAAGCATCCGTGGGTTCGAATCCCACTCTCTCCGCCAACTGAATTTTTCCATCGACCTGCGGAAGTACCCAAGAGGCCGAAGGGGCTCCCCTGCTAAGGGAGTAGGGCGTGTAAAAAGCGCCGCGGAGGTTCAAATCCTCTCTTCCGCGCCAAGAAAAGCAAGAGAAAACATTGCGTTTTCCCTTGCTTTTTCTCTTATATCGTCTTGTTTTGCTAAGAAAAGTTCAATTCTTGCATTTCAGAAAATGCCTTTACCCCTAAGTTTACCCCAATTGGATTTTTTACCCCTAAAAACTGCGGAAAGAAGCTCCACCGGCCGACTGACCAGTGGAGCTTCCTTTTATGCCTTTTTCAGCTTTTCATAATATGACTGCGTTCTTGCTGCGGTGTCCTTCATCATCTGTTCTGATGTGTGGGCGTAGACGTTCAATGTGAAACTTGCGGTAGCGTGTCCCATGAAGTCCTGCACGCTTTTAATGTCCGCGCCGCTGGCAATCATCACCGTGGCTGCGGTATGGCGCAGATCATGCACACGCGCGTCCGGGCGTCCGATGCTGGCGGCAATTTTCTTAAAATATTTGTAGAAGGTATGAATGGCAAGATGCGCACCCATTTCATCGGTAAAGACAAGGTTGTCGCTGTTGTTCCAGAGCTTACCGGCTTTGAGCTTATTTTGCGCCTGCCGGCGCTTTTCATCGCGGAGATATTCAAAGCAGAGCGGGGGCGGCTCGATCGTGCGCGGCTTGCCGCTCTTGGTGGTGTCGGCAATGTAGTAAGCGCCGTTCTTTTTCTTCTCACGCTGTAGCTGCTGACTGACGGTAATACGCCCTTTTTCAAAGTCGACCTGTGACCACGGGAGACCGAGCAATTCCCCCTCACGCAGACCGGCAAGCAGGCAGACGGCAAGCGCGTTTCGATAAGGACTGTCCTCGATTGCTTCAAGGAACTTCGGAATGTCCTCATCACGCAGCGGCGCTATTTCGCGCTGTACCACCTTCGGTTGCTCTGCGGCGTCACAGGGGTTACTTACAATGATCCCCTGTTTCAATGCAACAGAGAGGGCCTTATGCAGTACGGCAGCGCAGTTCTTGACGGTCTTTCCGCTCAGCCCCTTTTGGGTCATGGCGTTATAAACCTTCTGGACGTGTGCGCCGCGCAGAGCTTGCAGCTCGATAGCGCCGATCTGTGGCTTGATGTAATTCTTGATACAGGCCTGATAGTGAAGGTATGTCGTCGGCTTGATCTTATTGGCGGCAAAGGTGTCGAGCCATTCATCAAGCCACTGTGCGACTGTCGTCTTTTGTGGTGTCAGATATGTACCGCGGTCAATTTCACGGAGAATGGCCGTCATCTGCTTACGAACGGCGGCTTGCGTGTCTCCGTAGATGCTGCGGCGGATCGGTTTTCCTGTGCCCGGGTCATTGCCGACGGTCACGCGCGCTTCCCATCGACCGTCAGGACGCTGCCGGATGCTGCCTGCGCCCGACGCGGCGCGCGTAATTGCTTTTCTTGGCATTGCTTTTTCCTCCTGCATTTGTTATGATTGGAGGGCAGTAGGCTTTGTCAGTTTGCTGCCCCTTATAACCGTCCTCGGTGTTGGTAGCACCGGGGGCGGTTTTTTGCTTTTCAGCTTAGTTGCGGCTCTGTTCGCATAGTTTCTTTATTTTGAACTCAACGAAGTCGCCGATTTCGATGATTGTTTGACCGTACTCTGCAGGACTGCAATTACCAATTTTTTTGCCTTCGAAAAAAATGGAGATTAATGGCACATTGCGTATGTTATCTGGAATCTCAACAGACTGATCTTTAGCGTTTATTTCTTTAGAATTGAATTCAAAACCATTAAATCTGGCGAATCCAAGAAAGGATTGTGATAATAGGGAGTGCCCTGCGAAGAATTTATCATCTGCAAGTTTTTTATCGTCAACGGTCATATAGTCATCGTATCCCAGAAGCCATTCTGTTCGAATATACGGATAACACTGGCTTATTCTTTCTGCGGCTTCGTTGGTTAAACGACGTTTTCCACGTGCGAATGCATTTATTGACTGTCTACTATACCCGATCTTATCGGCGAATTGTTCCTGTGATAGCCCTAAGAACTTTAGTAGAATAGTAATACGTTTAGCGCTTTTTTTGTTTACAGTAACAGGTTTTCGCCCCATATATTACCTCCGATGTAATATCAAAACTACATTAAATGTAAGCTGACAAATTATTTTTGATATGCTACGATTATATTACGTTACGACAAAAAAGTCAAACGATATTTTACAATTTTGACGGAGGTGGTGAGAATATGATGAATGAATTTAAGACTATTCGACAAACGGCAACTTCGGGCATTCTGCCAGAAAAAGAGCTTAGATCACGCCTTGCGCGAGGTGCATTACCTCACATTAAGATCGGGAATCGAGTGTACGTGAATATCCCATTACTCTGTGACCTCTTAAACGCAGAGAGTGCGAGTTCTGTTTCCTCATTAGAAGGGGGCGAAGTTAGTGGAAAGAATTGACCCTATTGCCGTTTCAGTGACGGAGGCGGCGCGCCTTATGTCGGTCAGTCGTCCGACCATTTACGCATGGTCGAAGACGGAAGGCTTTCCGATTATCAAGATCAACGGCTGCTCTCGAGTTCTCGTCGACGGACTGCGGGAATGGGCGAGGTGGAAAGCGGGGGTGACGGGTGACAATGAGCACTGAAAAAGAACGTGCCCCTGTCAGCAGTAGGTCGTTGACGCAGAAAAAGTTTCTTATTTCCGACTTGCTTCACGAGGGGGCAGAGAAAGGTACGACGCTTGCTGAATTAGTCCAGCTTACCGGCGAGGATGAGCGGTCGATCCGCCGCCGTATCCAGGCGGAGCGCAAGGCTGGGAAGCTGATTTTGGCCGACTGCAAAAATGGGTATTTTCTGCCGACAAGCACGCTTGACATTCAGCGCTTTATCCGTTCGATGTCGAGACGATCAAGGGAGATCGCGGCGATCTCACACGCAGCGGAAGATGCACTTTTAAAGATGACCGGTCAGGAGACCTTGCGGGGGTGGCAAAATGGCTGAACGAAGGATGTTCGCAAAGTCAGTTATCAACTCGGCGCGTTTCCTGACGATGCCGCCGTCATCGCGCTTGCTTTACTATGATCTCGGTATGGCTGCGGATGATGACGGAGTCGTAGAAGCCTTTACCGTGATGCGGACGACAGGCGCGGCAGATGATGATTTGCGGGTGCTCGTCTCCAAAGGTTTCGTGTCACTGCTGAACGACGAGCTGGTCGCTTATATCACGGATTGGAGCACGAATAATCAGATCCGCAAGGATCGATACCAGCCGAGCATTTACAGGAATTTGCTGGTGAAATTGGCAGATGGCAACCAACGGTTAACCGACGGTTTACCAGATGGCAACCAACGGTTAACCCAGTATAGGTTAGGTAAGGATAGTTTAGGTAAGGTTAGTACAGGTGAGGAGAATAAGGCGGTTACGCCGCCACGACCTCGTTTTATTCCTCCAACGGTCGATGAGATTAAGGCATACTGCACCGAACGGAAGAACGCTGTGGACGCTGAACGCTTCTTTGACTTCTATTCGGCTAACGGCTGGAAACAGGGAAAGGGAAAACCGATCGTCGATTGGAAAGCGGCGGTTAGAACATGGGAGCGTCAAAGTAATGCGGGACAAGATGAATCTTCGCCCCGGCAGTACGACGCAGCGACGGACACATGGAGGTGAATGAGCATGGATTCAATTCTCAATGAGTACGGCGTACTCGGTTCGCTGCTGATTGACCCGTCGTTGTTTCCGGAGGCGGCAGAGCTTCCCGATGATGTGTTTTCCTCCGTGCCGCTGCAAGCAGTCTTCCGGGCGATGCGTCGGCAGTATGAGGAAAGCGGTGGCTTCGATGCGTTGACCATCCGAGCGGAAGCGGGACGCAACTGCACCGACGTGACGGACAGGCTGCTTGCAGGGCTGATGGACACGACGCCGACCACAGCGAACCTCGATGCATACATATCGGCGGTCAAAGAGGCTACGCTTGTACGTTCCATGCGAAAGATCGGCGATGAGCTGTTGAACGCTGAGCATGACCCTACAGACGCGCTTAGACGCGCGCAGGAGGCTTTGCAGCGGCTTACCGAGGAAAACACACAGGGCGATTCGCAAACGCTTACGGCGGCACTCGTACAGCTCGGATACCGCGTTTCTGAGCAGGTCGGCGGCAGAGCGCCGTGTGTGGCCTCGGGCCTACTGAGATTCGATAAGCTGCTCGGCGGCGGATTCATCAATGGCGGCTTGCACATCATCGGTGCAAGACCGGCAGTCGGAAAATCAGCGCTCGCCTTGCAGATCGCGCTCAATGCGGCAAGAAACGGCGTCAAGGCACTATACTTGTCACTTGAAATGAGCGCAGAGGACTGTTCCGCTCGCCTTGTCGGCAACATCGGCGGTCTGTCATCGGCGCGGCTCATGTTCGGCGGCAGGCTTACGGACACCGAGTATATGCGTTTTGCCGAGGGTACGACGGAGCTTTCCGCGCTGCCAATCGTGTTCAATCGGCGCTCGGGCATGAATGTTCGGCAGGTGGAGGCATTGGCTTACCGCGAGAAGCCGGGGCTACTGATCCTCGACCACCTCGGGCTGCTTGAACCGCCAGATACTCGACTTTCACTCTACGAGGCGACCACAAGGAACAGCAGGGCCTTGAAACTACTTGCGATGAGGCTAAATATTCCTATTCTGTGTCTTTGTCAGCTCAACCGCGCGGCGGCCTCTGACCGCTCCGGCAGCTTTCGGGCTACAATGGCAAACCTCCGTGAATCGGGTGCCATCGAGCAGGACGCTGACACGGTGACACTGCTACATAACCCGCCGTGCGAGACGGATGACCGCATGGAATCGCCGTCGCTGCTGGAACTATGGCTCGATAAAAACCGACGCGGCGCAACCGGGCACGTCGACGCGACTTTCTACAAAGCCACGGGGAGGGTTACAGCATGAACATTGAAATCGCTACTCATATTTTAACAGCAACCAAGCCCGCGCGCTGTGAGCGTGACCGCTACCGTCAGCGTGATGAACTGCAACACCTGCTTATCCCGCACCTGCCCGTCGATGACCGTGATAAATTCGAACGGGAGCTAAACAATCATTTCAGACTTTAATACTGAGAAAGGACAAGAACCATGAACGAAGACAAGATCATCCAGATCATCCCTGCCCCTGCAAATATGCTTTACGCATTCGAGGACGGCAAGACGTACCCTGTTGCCTGCCTTGCGCTCGTCGAGCTAAGTAACGGCGACCGTGAAGTCCATGCGATGGCCACGATCAACAGCGGCCCCATCGAGGACGTGAGCGACAGCGGCACGGTTCTCGTGCACGAATGAAAAAGCCCTCCCCAAATCGGGGAAGACCGCTCTTGTGGTGAATTCGAATTGTCGATTCTGATTTTACCACAGGAGATAATGGTATGCAAGGAAAAACGCTTGTCACACAAAAAGGAAACAGAGGCAGAATGACGCGAACGCGAGGTGCAACATGAGCGGTTACCGCGGCGGAATTTTCGTATGCCCGTACTATTCGCGGGACTACCGCGACTATCTCAACTGCGAGGGTGCGCAAGTCAAGCTGCCAAAAGAAGAGCTGGACGAATATACGCGGCGCTATTGCGCCAACGAAGAATGGCGGCGCTGCCCGATCGCCCGGGCGCTGACGCTGCACTACGAAAGAACGGAGAACCCATGAGTAAAAGAAAAACAATTAAATGCCTTGTATCTGAGTTGGGCAGAAGCCAGAAAAAAATCAGAGAATTGCAGGAATTAAATTTGCGTCTCTTGCAGGATGCGGCAGATTTTAGGGGAATCAGCACAGCGCTTGAAGCAATCATTGCGCAGACGGCTCTAAAATATGGTGACGATGTCTCCGGCACCAGTACAAAACCAAGAGCTGGAAAGAGATTGACCTTGTCAGAGTTCAACGTGCAGCAGACGTGCCACAAGCACAAAGTTTACGCCTGCCGAGATGAAAAGACAGGGAGCTGCATCATCGAGGTTGAGTTGCAGGGCAGTGAAGAGGACGATGCGCCGAACAAGCCAAATGCGGAAAGTAGGGGCTTAAATGATGAGTGACTTCCAACACAAGAATACGGACAAGACTCTAATCACGGATGAAAGCGATCTCGACTTCATTAGAAAGTATACCGAGGCATACAACAAGGCATATGCCGAGGGAGACAAGGCGGGCCAGCAGGCGGCGCACGACGCGGCGGAGAAAATTCGCGCGAAGTACGACTATTCCGGCGGCGTGGACGGCAGCGAGTACATCAAACTCGGCACGGGCGCGAGCCCTGCAAAGGCTGACACAAGCTGGCTCGATAAGCTGGGTGACAGCAACTACAACTACGATCAGAGCGGACAGATCAGCGCAAAGCTCGACGCGCTGCTGAACCGCACGCCGTTTTCCTACGACGCGGCGAGCGACCCGCTCTATCAGCAGTATCGCAAGCAGTACACGCGCGAGGCAGACCGCAGCGCGGAGGATGTGCTCGGCAAGGCGGCAGTGATGACGGGCGGGATGCCGTCCACGGCGGCGGTGGCAGCGAGCCAACAGGCGAGCGACTACCAGATGAGCCAGATGACGGACAAGATCCCCGAATTACAGCAGCTTGCCTATAGCATGTATCAGGATAAATTGAGCGGCGACCGCGCCGACCTGAATACGCTGATTGGGATTGAGGACAACAACTACAACCGCTGGCTGGCTGACCGCAATTACCTCTATCAGCTCGCGCGCGATCAGGTGGGCGACCAGCAGACGGCGGATGCGCTGGCGTATCAGAAGCAGCAGGACAAGCTGAACTATGACTACCAGAAGGAACGCGACGCCATCGAGGACGCACGCTATGATGCGGAATGGCAGTATAAATTGCAGCAGGCCGCGCAGGAAGCAGCGGGGAAGGCAAGCGGCACAAGACGCTCCAACAACGTGACGGCTCCGCCGAGAGAGGCGGACTATGATGGCTTGTTTGAAGCGGCATATCAGTCCGGCTACCCGAAGAGCTATATTGCCAACAACTATAAAAAATTCGGGTTTACCTCTTCGAGCGGCGTGTACGACGGCTATGAAGACTGGCTGGATAAGCGCGAAAACGGCATAGATGAAAGCGAACTCAGCAGCAGCGCGCAAAGGATCATGTCAAGCCTCGAAAAGATGCGTGGACAGAGGACAAAGGAAGGCGAGACGCCGATTGCAAACACGATTGCGGTGTATGCAGATCAGGGCAAGTTGACGGATGCGGAGGCGCGATATCTGTTCAGCCACTTTGGATATGACCCGGACGAATGGCTTGAATAAGCGGAGGTAAATTATGCCGATCAAAAAGGAAAAGCTGGATTCTATCAAGGGATATCGTGAGTATCAGAAAAAAAGTGGGGCGGCTGCTGCGGTCAGCAGCCCAGCTCCCTCTTCTTACACACCCGCGCAAAAGCCTGCGAGAGTAAAGCAAGCCAAGCGGGAGCAGATTTACACTTATTATCGATCTGTTTCTACGCCAAAAATGACAGCGCAGGAGAGAAAAACAACTTCGCCGGTGTTCCGCCAGCAGCCGACCACGCAGCAGAATGCCGTGATGCCGAAGAACCAGAATGCGCTTGCGCAGGGCCTCGGCAAGGGCGCTTTGCAGCAGCAAGAGGCGAAGAACTACCAGAGCGAAAAAGCCTTCAATCAGCATGTGAAGGACGTGAAGCCGCAGACGGTCACGCAGCGCGTCGGGAATACGATCAAGGGCGCAACGAAGACCTACGGCGCGGGTGTCACGAACGCCGTCGGTTTGGCGCAGACTGGAAGCGGCTTGCAGCGCCGCGACGAGGCAGAGAAGGAAATCGCGCTGTGGGATCAGGATATCAAGGCGCAGCGCGACGTGCTGGCAGACCCCAGCAGCACCGAGAGCGAGCGCGAAACGGCACGCACCGTCATCACGAATCTGGAAGCGCGTAAGGCTGCGTATCAGCAGGCTTACGGCATCGGCGGCGAGGTCGAGCGCACGGCTGGCGCAATCTACAAGGCTGCCGACAGGCTGGCAGACAGCGGCGCAAAGGATATCAATAAGGCGAAAAGCGGGCTGGGCAAAGTCGGTCAGATTGCCGTTGATGTGGGTGTTTCCGGCACGCAAATGGCAGAAGACATTGCATTATCGCCCTTTATGTTTGGAACAGCGCTTTTCCCTATGGCTATTCGCAGCGCGGGCAGCAGCGCGCAGGAAGCACGCAGACAGGGCGCGACGCACGAGCAGCAGGTCAACTATGGCTTCACCAGCGGCGCGCTGAGCGTGGCGACTGAGAAGATCGGCAACGCGGCAGCGCCGTTCAAGAAAATGTTCGGCAAGGGCTTCTTAGATGACGTCATCGAGCGCACGATGTCGGGGCTCAATAACAGCGCGGCGGGCAAGATCGCGCTGTCGTTCCTTGAAGAGGGCGGCGAGGAGGCCATCGAAGACCTCATTCAGCCTGCCTTGCAGATGATCTATAACGGCAAGACGCTCGGCGGGAGCTATAGCGAGCTGGAAGCATCGGAAATTCTGAACGACTTCCTCGTCGGCGGCATCCTCGGGGGGCTCGGCGGTGGCGTGGAGGCCATCGGCAACCGCGGTGGGCGCTATTACGACAGCCGCACCGCGCTGCCGAACGCGCAGACGGAGACGCGCAGCGACGCGGAGATCGTGAACGGCATTGCCGACAGGCTCTTTGCCCGCTATGACAGTATGATCGGCGAGAGCGGGCGCAAGGCGATCCGCGGCTCGTATCAGGAGGGCAAGGACACGGCGGAGCACGTGAAGGAATTTATTCCCGCCTATAATGCGGGCGTGGAGGGCAAGGCGAACCCGAATCCGACGAATGAGACGGCCTACGCGGGCTATGTCGCGGGACAGAACGACGCGAAAACCGATGCGCGCAGGAAGACCTTCGCGCAGGAAAACGACGGCGGCAGCGGCCTTGTCTACGACGACTACGTTTCACGTGAAATGGACAACGCGACGGCAGACGAGATCAACACCGTTGCAAAGGCGCTCGGCGTGCGCGTGCGCATGGCTGACGAGGTACGCGGCGGCACAGCAAACGGCGTCATCGAGGGCAACGAAATCCGCATTGCAAAGGACGCGCAGGACCCTGTGATGCAGGTCGTCGGCCATGAGTGGACACACCGCGTGCAGGAGCTTGCGCCCGAGCAGTACACAGCGTTCCGCGATGCCATCATGGAAGCCCCCGACGTCGCCGAGGCGGCGAACATTCTGCATGAGCAGTATAACCGCATGGGCGTTGAGATCAGCGAAGACGAAGCGCTGGACGAGGCTGCGGCGAACTACGCGGGCGAGATGATCGCCAACACGGATGTGCTGAATGAGTTTATCCGCAGGCACAGCGAAGACCGCACGATGCTTGAAAAGCTGCGCGACGCCATCCGCGAAATCGTGGGCAAGCTGACCGGCAAGGCAAAGCAGCAGGCACAGACGGCGGAGGGGCTTTTGCAGCAGGCATTCGAGGCGGCGGCGAAGAACAGCAAAAATGCCGCCACAGAGGGCGGCGCGCGGTATAGCATTGACCCGTATTTCAGTGAAAACGTCCGTGAATGGTACGAAGAAGGGCAAAACGCGGGGGAACGCTTTACGCTTGGAAGCACCGGCGACGTGCTACAAGGCCTCGGTGCAATCGAGAGTGACATCTACATGAACGGCGATAAGATCAGCCGAATCTTGAGCGATCACCCCGAAATGACGATTGAGGAGATCAGGAAAATACCCGAACTTTTGGAAGACCCTGTGCTCATTCTGAAAAGCAAGGGCCGCGGCACAAGCAAGGCAAATAGCCGCGTTGTGCTGTATGGCACGATGAAGGCGCAGAACGGTGAGCCGGTCATGGCTGTGCTCGATCTGCGCCCGAGTGAAAACGGCTTTGTGCTGGACGATATGCAGAAGGTCAACAGCGCGTATACAAAAAAGAACCCTGCGAACTTCGTCGCGGGCAGTGATGTTTTGTATGCAGATAAAAAAAGAACCGTTCCGCTTCTTCGCCAATTCGGGCTTACAATAACGTCCCGAGAGCTTCTGCGAAATGGTTCTATTGGTAGTATATCCTACGAGAATGGAGTTGTCAAGCTTGACGGCGTTCCTCTTTCTGAGGTAACGGGTGAAAATGTTGGCGGGGACTATTCCCTCAAGGGCACGGAGAACGCGCAGGAGATCGCGGCGCTCAAGCGTGAGAACGAGACCTTGCGCCAGCGCGTGGATTACTGGAAGGGGCAGACACGCCGCAGCGAGGGTGTGCGCACCGACAGTAAGAGCGTCCAGCAGGCGGCAAAGAAGCTCGTGAAGGACTACGGCGCGGAAATCGACAGCAGCGAGATCGCGGGCGACCTTGCGAGCCTCTACGACTACATTGCACGCGGAGGCGACGAGACCGGCGAGCTGACCTACACCGAGGCGAGAAGCCGCGCGGACGCCATCGCCCAGCGCATCGCAGAGAGCGCCATTGCAAAGGACGACGAAGTATACCGCGAGTACAGCGAGCTGCGCAAGTACCTCAAGGATACGAAGCTGACGCTATCCGCTGAGGATGCGGCGGGCATCACGGACTACGCCGACTTCCGACGCGGGCTTTTCGGCAAGGTGGATATCGGTAAGGGCGAGCGCACGAACGTCGATCAGGTCTATTCTGAGCTGGCGGAAAGCTACCCCGAGTTTTTCAGCGAGACGCGTGAGAGCAACGTGAGCGACCAGATCGGCCGCATTGCCGAGGTAGCGAACGAGCTTTACAACGTGGGCGAGTATAACCCGTTTGAGGGCTATATGGGTCAGGCGGTCGGCGCCATTTCCAACGATATCATGGAACGATTCTTCGATCTGCCGCAGGCAAAGAAGACCTTCGCCGATGTGCAGGCGGAAAAGCTGGATGCAGCGAAAGCGGCGGGGCGCAAGGCTGCGGCGGACGCAAGGCTCGCCGGTCAGATGGCGCAGGGACGCACGGACGCGGTGAGACTGCGCCGCACGCAGGAGGCTTTGCAGAAAGCTCGCACGCAGCAGGCGGAAAAGCTGGATGCGCTGAAAAACCGTTACCGCGAGAAGGATGCAACGCGCCGCGAGGGGCAGAAGCGCCGCGAGCTGCGCGCGAAGATCACGCGGCACGCAAAAGACCTGTCGAAAAAGCTGCTGCGCCCGACGGACACGAAGCACATCCCCGAGAATATGCGCTCGGCGGTGGCGGCTGTGCTGAACAGCATCAATCAGGAAAGCGCCTACACCGTGGACGAGAGCGGCAAGCGCGTCTATGACGGCAGTGGCACGCCGACGAAGCGGCAGCAGGCATTCGAAGCGCTCCGAGATCAGTATGCAGATATCCTTTCGGGTAAAACGGAAGACGGCAATGATATTGTTATCGACCCTGCTTTGTATGGCACGAACGGCAAGGACGGCTTGCTTGGACAGGTTATCGGGATGAAGGACAAGCGGCTCTCTGAGCTGACGAGGGAAGAGCTCGGGACGATGTGGAAGACCATCCGCGCGGTGGAGAAATCCGTCTCGACGGCAGGCAAGGTTCTCTCCAAGAGCAAATTCGAGACCACAAAGCAGATGGCGGATGCCTTCAAGGCCGACGTGAGCACGCGGCGGAAAAAGCTCGGCAACAATACGACGATCAGCTTAGAAACGCCGTACACGTTCTTCGCGCACTACGGCGAGACGGGCAAGAGCATCTACCGGATGCTCCGCAATGCACAGGATTCTCAGGAGATTATGGCGCGTGACATTGCCGAGAAGACGCGGAAGGTGCTTGGCGACGAGCTGGGCGAGGCGGGCTTCAAGGATATTGCTGGAAAGGCTATCCACGGCGACCTGAAAGGCGCACTGCGCGACGCGCGCGGCAGTGCCATCGGCAAGTGGGAGGCGGAGACGCACGACATCACCGTCGCCAACGGCGGCAAGCTGACGCTGACGACGCCACAGATCATGGAGCTGTACCTTCTGAGCAAGCGCAAGCAGGCACTCGGTCATCTGCTCGGCGGCGGCGTCATCCAGCCGGAAATCAAGAGCGCGGAGACCGGCAGGACGAAAGTGCCGCGCGGCACGCAGCAGGTCTTTTTGACTGATGGCGATATCGAGCGCATCACGGGCAAGTTGACAGACGAGCAGAAGCGCGTGGCAGACGGCTTGCAGGAATTGACGGCGACTACGCTTGCCAAGTACGGCAACGACGCGAGCATGCAGGCCTACGGCTACCGCAAATTCACCGAGAAAAACTACTGGCCCATCAAGTCAGCAAAGGAAGCACTGCACAGCAACCTCGAGAAGGACAGCGGCAATGTGCGCTCCATCAAGAATATCGGCATGGCACAGCAGGTGACGCCGAACGCGAATAACGCCGTAGAACTGCGCAGCGTGTTTGATACGTTTGCCGACCATGCGTCTGACATGATCGACTACGCGGCATGGCTCGCACCGATGGAAGATGCAAACCGTTTCTTCAACTTCCAGTACCGCAATGACGCGGGAAATAAGACCGGCGTGAGCGTCAAGGGCCTTCTCGACGAAAAGGGCGGCAATGGCGCGCAGCAGTACTGGCAAAAACTGATGGGCGACATTCAGAACGGCATCGGCACGAAAGACTTTGAGCCGATTACGGGCAAGATGGGAAAGTTCGTCGGCAAATTCAAGGGCGCGTCTGTCGGCGCGAACATCCGTGTCGTCATCCAGCAGCCGACGGCCTTTTTCCGCGCGGCGGCGGTTCTTGATCCGAAGGACATGGCAAAGGGCATGACCGGCGGCGTGACAAAGGGAAGCGGCTGGGAGAAAGCGCTTGAGCATTCCCCAATCGCAATGCGGAAGGACGTCGGCAGCTTTGATATCTCGTCACCGTACACGCTGAAAGACCGCTTCTACGGCAAAGAGGGCGTGGCGAACAAGCTGAACGACCTCGCGGGCGCTGCTGCGGGCAAGGCGGACGCCGCGACGTGGGGGAAGCTGTGGAACGCCTGCGAGTGGCAAGTAAAGCGCGAAAAGCCAGACGTCCGCGCGGGCAGCAACGAATTTTACAGCGCGGTCAACGATGTGTTCTCCGATATGATCGATCAGACGCAGGTCGTCGACGGAATCTTGCAGCGCAGCAACATCATGCGCGGCAAGAGCACCCTTTCGCAGCAGGCGACGTCCTTTATGGGCGAGCCGATTATGAGCCTGAACGTGCTGCTTCGCAGCTATGACAACTTCCGCTATGAGGAGAACCCGGCGAAGCGCAACAAGGCTTTGAAGACGCTGGGCCGCGCGGCGACGGCGCTGGTCGTTACGAACGTGGTGAATGCGCTGGCGCAGAGCATCGTCGACGGCCTGCGCGATGATGACCGCGACAAGGACTATTGGGAAAAGTTTCTTTCGGCCTTTACGGGCGTGGAGGGAGATGAGAAGAACGCGCTCGAGTTGATCGGCAACGTCGTGCTGAACGGCAACGTCGGCAGCAACATGAACCCCGTGGCGCAAATCCCATTCGCAAAGGACGTTCTCTCGCTTGCGCAGGGCTATGATGTGTCGCGCCCTGATATGGAGGTCTTCTCCGATCTAATCAACGCGGCAAAAACCTTTGTTGACAGCGCAGGCGGTGACGGAAAGAAGACCCGTAAGGAGGCCACGCTCACGCTTCTGGCTGCGGCGAGCAAGATGTTTGGTCTGCCGGTCGCCAACATCAAGCGCGACCTTGCGGCGACGCTGCGTACCATCGCACAGGCGAGCGGCAGCCTCGGCTTCCAGTATGAGGTGGAGAAGTTCAGTTACAACCTTGCCAACAGCGGCAACAAGAGCCGGTTTATCGGTATCCTCTATGATGCGCTGGAACAGGGCGATTACGCGACCTATGAGCATGTGCGCCGCGACCTGATGGAGCAGATGGGGCTTGACGGCGATAGCATCCAAAGCAGCCTCAAGACCCGCTACAACAAGAAGGCCGAGAGCGAGGCCAACTACTCGTTCCCGCAGAAGTCGCTTGACCTGCTGGGCATTCGCGGGAAGTACGCCTATGATAGTGGCGAGGACGAGGAGAAATTCAGCGCGGCGGACCTGAACGCGAGCTCGTACAGCAAGTACGAGACGCAGAAGGGCGAGGCCTACCGCACGCAGGCTGATAAGGCAACGAGCAGCGGCGCCTTCTCCCGCCTCTCTGACGAGGGCAAAGACAAGGCGCTCGGCTACGTCGAGAGCTACGCAGAGGCGGTGGCGCTGAAAGAAAACTCCGGCGGGCAGTACGAGATCACGACCAAATGGATTCAGAATGCGCAGGAGGCACAGAAGCAGTACCGAATCGCCCCCGGCGTGTTCGCGGCCTGCAAGGCGGCGGCGAGCGAGTGCGAAATGCTGAAAGACAAGGACGGCGACAGCATCGACTATAGCAAGGGCTTGCAGATCATGGAAATGCTGTTCCGCTCGGGGCTTAACGAGCAGCAGCGCACGGCGATGTACGAATATCTGGACGTGCCGAAGAAGATTCGCCATTGGAACCGCGCGCGGGTGGACGAGCAGCTTGCAATCATGAGGAAGAAAGCGGCATGAGAGAAGTCAGGAAGACGGACTAAGGTTGAAAAGGCGGTGACTGCATGGCGAAAACGGGGAGACCTCCCAAATATGCGACGGCGGAACAGATGCAGGCCGCTATTGACCGGTATTTTGAAGACTGCAAGGGCGAGCCTATTATCGGCGACGATGGGTTCCCAATCTGCGACAAGTGGGGCAAGCCGTTTATCATCCATCAGCGACCGCCGACGGTGACGGGGCTGGCGCTGGCGCTGGGGTTTACGAGCCGTCAAGCGTTGCTGGACTATCAGGCGAAGAAAGAGTTTGTTGACACGGTTACGCGCGCGAAGTCCCGCATCGAGGCTTACGCAGAGGAACGTCTCTTCGACCGAAACGGTCAGCGTGGCGCGGAATTCAGCCTGCGATACAACTTCCGCTGGGTAAATGACGAGAAAAAGGAAGACGGCGGAGAGACCGTGTGCGGTGTGGCAGAGCTGCCCGCGGTGCTGCCGACGCCGCCTCCACCGGGGGTAGGGGAGACAGTAGGGTAATAAAGAGCAGCGCTGCTTGGCCGTCATAACCCAAAAGGTGCCTGCTTCCGATTAAAAGAAGCAGGCACCTTTGCATATTATCGAAGAGAGCTATTCGTGGATGGGTTCCCCTGTCCGCCAATCGAGACCTTTCTTTTGACAATATTCCCCGTAGGTCAGATCGCTCCCCTTCACAGGAAGATCGGTGATTTTCGGCATAACGGCTTCACGCAGCGCGTCAAAGGCCGCGTCGTGTTCGCATTCCGGCAGCGCGGCGATCCGTTCTACCTCTTTTCGCAAAAACTCCTTTTTCTGCGCGTCTGGCATGACCAAATATTCTTCTCGCTGTTTGTCATTCATCTTTTTTGCCCCTCCAGCAGCTCAATGACCGCTCTCCGCTTTTCTTCATTCTGAATGGCTTCGAGAAATGCAAGATCTTCCGTCATGGTAGGGGCTAAGAAGGCACGAATTACGTCAATAGCTACATCCGCGGCGGCTTTCGGGTCCTTTGAGCCTTTAATCATGTGCAGCAGCCTTTTTTCGTTGGTACTAATATCAAATTTTTCCGTATGCATCATTAAGCCTCCTTCGGAGAGGAAGATTTGATCGAGCAGTTACCTTTGCGCAGCCATTCACGGCGAATGAAGGTGATCGTATTTTCGACGATTTGATAGTTGTCCCGGTCAGCCTGGATTTCGGCGTTGTGCTGTAAGATGCGGCCTAAACGAATTGCTCGCTTCATATCGCCGCGGCTGGCGGTACAAGGCATAACGGCTCCGACCATCGTACAGATGACAGCCTCCATATAAAGACGTTTGTAGCCGCTGGATCGGTGAATTATGGAAATGATCTCATCTGTTGTATTCATAATTTCTCCTTGTTTTCTTGATGGGCGGCCGGTATAATGGATCTACCGACCGCCGCTATGGTGGTTGGTGGTTAGGGCTCTCTGCGCTTTGCTTTGGACGGCTTGGGCGCAGGGGGCTTTTCTATTGCTTCAATCAGGAACATAAGCCAGTTTGCGAGTTGAATTGCTCCGGCGATAGCTACGATGGACTCCATCATGCGATGCAGAAGCGGCGCGCGGCGGTGGTTTTGGTGAACTGCTGTGCCAGATCGGGAAGGGCCTTTTTCAATGCGTTGGTGTCCAAGCGAGAAGAAGTCACGGCCTTATAGGTCACCTTCCAATCTGTGCCATTGATGGTGTCCATGCCCTCGGTGTCCATGTGGGCCTTGATGCTGTCCTGAATGGCCTCCATTTCCGCGGCCAGCTCGTCGGCCATGCGGCGAAGCTCGCGCAGCTCCTTGATCTTGCTGTCCATTTCATTGATGCTCATTGTTTTATCCTCCTTAAGTTGTGGGTGAGATCGGCGGCTGGTGGCTCTGAGTATCTATCCCTTTGGGAGTTTCTATCAATCTTCTCCGTTCCAGCTCTTACGGTGTCGCGTCGGCTATCGACCTTCGCTCGATCTCTTGTCCCTTGCTATGGCTACATTCTACTACTGTTAACCGTATATGTCCATTGACAAACTGCATGAAGTTAACCGTATATCTTTAGTAATTATTATACTGTTAACCTATGCGCTTTTGTGCTATAATGGGCAAAAAGCAAGGGGGGTGATATATTGGCGCCGAGCGATGCACAGAAAAGAGCAGCTATTAAGTGGGACAAAGAGAATATGGCGGTTGTTGGTTGCAAGGTCAAAAAGGAGCAAGCCGACAGATTCAAGGCGTATTGCTCAGAGATTGGAAAGACTTCAAATGCAGTCCTGCGTGATTACGTTCTCGACTGCATTGGAGAAAAGCAGGACACGGAATAACGTTTTGACGAATTTAATGACACGACTACGCGCGCGAGAAGTAGAACGGGCCATTTGTTCAGACCCCACGCAGAAGCCCACAGCGAGAGCGTGAACGGCTTTATCAACCGAGCCATAGAGACGAGCCATAGAGCGTGACAAAAGCGCTCCTGCGGCCTCTGAGGGGCAAGGAGAGGGATAATAGAAGAGCGGAGGGCGATTCCTCCGCTCTTGCTGCATATATGTGGGGATGTCTTAAAGGTCGGATTTGAAATCCGAGCCTTTCGGTTTAAGGGTCTCATCTGAAATGAGACCCTTGCGACCGTCCAGATCAGGCGGACACTGCGTCGATTTGAAATCCAAGCAGTGAAGCTCGCCTCGATTTGAGATCGAGATGAGCTGTTGTTGGCAGGCGAACATATCTCTTGTTTTTGTTATTTACTAATATTTCAGAATTTAATTGAAGAACTTCACATAATGGACACCTTTGTGCAATATTTTGTACTGCCGCGCATACTATTGAACACAATAGACAATAATCTAATTTGTTTACAAGTTCTTGTTGATTTTTGACGTTTGCGGATGGTATTATGAACGTACAAAAAAGGTACCACCCGCCATGTGATGGGAGGTGGACTGTGTCAGAAAGGAGCTTTATTAAGATGGCTGTAATGTCCAGAAAAGTTAATCTTGGTTTTGAAGTTGCTCCTGAGAAAAAAGAAAAGTTCTTAAAAGCGTCTTCTGAATCCAATGCATTTGAGCGTGCAATGGCTCGAGCAGCAAAGAATATTCCTAATTTTGGCAAGACTACTGTCAAGAGGAAGTAAAATAAATGGATGAGATCAAGATTGACTTGAATAACTGTTGTATGGAAGTCGTTTCGGAGGAATCGGCTTCCATATTTTCTGGTTTTACCAGCGGAAGCCCGGAGATTGACAGATATTTTCGCGAGGTTGCAGCGTCGGATCCTCGGAATGTTTGCTACGCTTTTTACAATCAAAAAAATGGTGATGTTATCGGTCTGGCGGCGCTGTGTTGCTCGGGGATCAATTTGGATGATGCAAAATTGGTCGAACTCATTCCTTCCATAAAGATAGACTATTTTGCTGTTTCCGAAAAGTATCAGGATATTGAACTTTCTGGCTCTGATGATCCGGAAGAGCGCTATTTTGTCAGCGATGCTTTTTTGAGCTTTCTAATTAAGGAAATAAGAGAAATCACAGAATCGTACCTCGGTGCAACGCACATTGTGCTTTACTCTGTGCCAGATGCGGTTCACTTTTATAAGCGCAATTTATTCGGTGATTTTGAGGAGTTTATGAAGCCGGAACAGTACCGGTACTTAGATGGGTGCAAGCCAATGTATATGGCGCTATAAGCATCTGTTTTTGACCCCTAAGTTTACCCCAAACAGCTTTTACAAGCGTTTACAACATTTTACACCAAAACCAGAAAAGCCTTGAAAATACAGGGATTCTTTTACAAGGCTTTACAGCATTTTACACCTACTATCGAATTCAAATCCTCTCTTCCGCGCCAAGTAAAAACCTTGAAGCCATAACGGTTTCAAGGTTTTTCTTGTTCTTGGTAAAAACGTTTTTGCTTCGGTTTGGAATAGTTCCTTCCGTGGGCTATATTGTGGGCGACATAGTAGTTTACTTCACCGATTTTGTTCTACAGTTGACACTATTGTTTATAATTTTATCCTGGGCAGAAGATAGCAGCTCGTCCCACGAAATAGACTCTGTAGAATATCGGCAATGGTTACTGCATGTCCAAAACACTTTAGCCTTTGGTTGGCCTCTTGCATAAAACGCTTTTGATTTTCCGGCGAGAGGCGGCTAAAGTCCTTTTGGAGTTCCAATCCTGATTTAGAAAGTTTTGCCATAAATTTCTCATATTGTCCTTGATCTGCAGTCATGTGACACCTCCGTACTTCTTTAGTGTGTTCCGCGCTCCCATAAAATCATAGCACGCCTTCTATGGACTGGAAAGGCGGTATCGAATTTACAAACAAGTTCTGAACGAAAAGACAGCATTTCTTCTCGACGATTTTCCATTTTCTGTTACACTACGGTTATCAAAACTTACGGAGAAAGACTATGACGAAAATCTTATTTATCTGCTTGGGCAATATCTGCCGCAGCCCGATGGCGAAATTTGTGATGAAGGATCTGGTCGAAAAGGCAGGACTTGCCGACGAATTTCAGATCGACTCCGCGGCGACGTGCCGCGATGAGATCGGCAATCCCGTCTATCCGCCCGCGCGGCGCAAGCTCGCCGAGCATGGCATTTCCTGCGAGGGACACGCTGCGTGCCAGCTTACGGCGCAGGACTACGAGGAGTACGATCTGCTCATCGGCATGGAGGGTGCGAACCTCAAAAACATGCAGCGCATTTGCGGCGGTGATCCGGCGGGGAAGATGCACCGGCTGCTCGACTACACCGACCGCCCGGGCGACGTCGCCGACCCGTGGTATACAGGCGATTTTGAAGCGACGTGGCGGGATGTCTCGACGGGCTGTCAGGGCCTTTTGGCGTCAATTCAAAATAAAAACGTATAAAGTGAGAAAAGCAGGCCTTTGGTCTGCTTTTTTGCATCTATTTGGTGTGCTTAATAATTTCTACCGTGGATGTTCGGAATTTGTTAAGAATTTTCACAGTGGAATCACAAGGTTTGCATGATATAACTTTTCCCACAGGCGGGAAAGAAACCAAAATGGGCCGGAGTTTCCGGCAATGGAGGAACATATTATGCAGACTGTCATCACGATCAACGCTGTCATCATGGCGCTATTTTTCGTATGCTATTCCTATCAATTCTTCTATGTGGCGGTGGCGCTGCTGAAGCGGAAAAAATTCACCTGCCGCAATGAAAACCACCGCATTGCCGTCCTCATCGCCGCGCGCAACGAGGAAAACGTCATCGGCCAGCTGCTCGACAGCATCCACGCGCAGAAGAACTATCCGATGGACCACGTGGACATCTACGTCGGCGCGGACAACTGCACGGATGACACGGCCCGCGTGGCGCGCGAGCGCGGCGCGATCGTCTTTGAGCGCCACGATACGGTGCATGTCGGCAAGGGCTATGTGCTCAATGAAATGCTCAAGCGCATCAAGCGCCCGGGCCGCAAGCACTACGATGCCTATCTCGTGCTGGACGCCGACAATATCCTCGACCCGAACTTTATCTCCGAGATCGAGAAGGTCTACTCCAGCGGCTATGAGATCGTGACGTGCTACCGCAACTCCAAAAACTACGGCGACAACTGGATCTCCGCGGGCTATGCGCTGTGGTTCCTGCGCGAGGCGCAGTATCTCAATAACGCGCGCATGCGCCTTGGAAGCAGCTGCGCCGTGTCCGGCACAGGCTTTCTGTTTTCCGACGGTGTGCTGGAAGCGTGCGGCGGCTGGAACTTCTTCCTGCTGACCGAGGACATCGAGTTTACCATTGACAACGTCGTCCGCGGGGAAAAGGTCGGCTACGCGGCGGGCGCGGTGCTCTATGACGAGCAGCCCACGAGCTTTGCCCAGTCCTGGCGCCAGCGCATGCGCTGGTCGAAGGGCTACCTGCAGGTGTTCCGAAAGTACGCCTCCGAGCTCTTCTCCGGCATTGCGCGCGGCAGCTTTTCCTGCTATGACATGACCATGAACATCATGCCCGCGGCGGTGCTCACGGGTGTGAGCGTGGTCGTGAACATCGGCGCGGCGATCGCGAATGCGACGTCAGGCGGTTCGATGGCGGTGCTGGCGGTCTCCGTGCTGCAAACGCTGATGAGCCTGTACTTAACGCTCTTTGTGCTCGGCGCGATCACGACCGTGACGGAGTGGAAGAATATCCGCTGCGCGGCGTGGAAAAAGGTGCTCTACGCCTTCACGTTCCCGCTCTTCATGCTCACCTACGTGCCGATCTGCATTGCGTCGCTCTTTACGAAAGTCGAGTGGAAGCCGATCTGCCACACCAGAGTGATGACGCTTGAGCAGATCGAAGAGTCCGGCCTGCGCGCATCGTAAAAAGCGATTTCCCATAAAAGGGGAGAGGGTGAAAACCCTCTCCTCGTTTTTCATTATTACCGCTTGTCGCCGGGCTTAAAAATGAGCGCCATCAGCACAGCAAAGACGACCGCTGCGGCGATGCCGCCCGCCGTGGCGCTGAGGCCGCCGGTCATCACGCCGAGCCACCCCTGCTCTTGAACGGCTTTTTCCACGCCCTTGGCGAGCGAGTAGCCAAAGCCGAGCAGCGGCACGGTCGCGCCCGTGCCGCCCCATTTGACGATGGGCTCGTAGACGCCGATGGCCGTCAGTAAAACGCCGCAGACGACATAGCCCGTCAGGATACGCGCGGGCGTGAGGGGCGTTTTGTCGATGAGGATCTGTCCGATGGCGCAGAGGATGCCGCCGCAGAGAAAGGCGTTCAGATAATCCACCGCTTATCCCTCCTTGTGATTCGAGAATACGACCGCGTGGCAGATGCCGGGGATGCTCTCACCCTGAAATGTCGTCGTGGGGGAGAGCAGCGCGCCCGTCGGCGCGAAGATGATGCGGTTCCATTTGCCCTCGCGCATCCCGCGCAGCAGATACCCGCACAAAACGCTTGCCGAGCAGCCGCAACCGCTGCCGCCGCAGTGCATGTCCTGCGATTCGATGTCGTAGAGCAGAAGCCCGCAGTCGGTGTAGCGCTCACCGAGAGGGAGCCCATCGCGCGCGAAAAAGTCCGAGACGATCTGATGCCCGAGCCTGCCGAGATCGCCCGTCACGATGAGGTCATAGTCTTCGGGTTTTGTTCTTGTGTCGCGAAAGAGCGCGCACAGCGTGTCATAGGCGGCGGGGGCCATCGCCGCGCCCATGTTGTTTGCGTCGGTGACGCCCTTGTCGACGATTTTCCCGGTTGTCACGTGTGTGATATAGGGCCCCTCGCCCTCGCACGCGAGGAGGCAGCAACCGCTGCCTGTGACCGTCCACTGCGCGGTCGGCGTGCGCTGCGAGCCGTAGGGCACCGGCATGCGGTACTGCCGCTCGGCGGTGCAGAAGTGCGAGGAGGTCAGCGCCGCGGCGCAAGAGGCATACCCGCCGTCGAGCATCAATGCGGCGAGCGACAGGCTCTCGCCCATCGTGGAGCACGCACCGTAGAGTCCATAGAATGGGATGCGGCTCTCTCGCAGAGCGAACGACGAGCCGACGCACTGGTTCAAAAGATCACCCGCAAAGATGAGGTCAAGGTCACTCACCTTGAGCCCAACCTTTTCCAGCGCGCGGGAGAGCGCGTGGCGCTGCATGGTACTCTCACCCTTTTCCCAGGTCTTCTCGCCGAAGAAGTGATCCTCGCTCAATTCGTCAAAGTATTCGCGCAGTGGGCCTTCGCCCTCGAACCGCCCGCCGACGGCGGCGAACGAGAGGACGGAGGGACATGTGCGCAGGCGGCGCGTCTGCGCGCCGACGGTTTTTTGCTCCATCACGCTCTTCCTTTCCGATGGATTTAGGGGAATCGTTCAAAAGTGGCATTAGTTTCTGCCGTTTTTCCAAGAATATGAGTACTTGACGCATATTGCGCAAGATGTTATGATAAAAATACATTGATATAGGAGGATTTTTCCGTGAAGCATGTGATTTCTACGACCACTGCCCCCGGCGCCGTCGGCCCCTACTCCCAGGCGATCGAAGCAAACGGTTTTGTATTTGTCTCCGGCCAGCTTCCGCTGGACCCGGCGACCGGCGCATTTGTTCCCGGCGGCACGTCCGAGCAGGCGGAGCAGAGCATCAAGAATCTGCTCGCGGTGCTCGAGGCGGCTGGCTGCAAGGCTGAGGACGTTGTCAAGACGACCGTGTTTATGATCGATATCGGCGATTTCGGCGTTGTCAACGAGGTGTACGGCAAGTATTTTACCGGCGAGTGCCCCGCACGCTGTGCGATGCAGGCGGCCGCCCTGCCCAAGGGCGCGCTGGTCGAGATCGAGGCCATCGCGGTCAAGCCGTAAAGCGCGAAAACCAAAAAGAAAAGGGAGAAACAGCGTGTTTCTCCCTTCCTTTTTGCGCACGGACGCGGTATAATACTCAAATTAGCATATGATATTTTACTTTCCGGGAGGAAATGGAATGAAAGAAGAAATGCGTACCATCGGCTATCTCTGCCCCGCGTGCCACAAGCGCGTCATCCAGCAGAGAAGCGTGTTTGCCCTGAGCGCCTCGGGTGCGGTCGTGAGCTGCGAGTGCGGCGAATCCAGCCTGAGCATCGAGGCGGAGGAAAATAAATTTCGCCTGAACGTGCCGTGCGGCGTGTGCGGCGAGGAGCATTTGGCGGAGTGCAGCGCCGACAAGCTTCTGCACGGGCGCGGCATCGGCCTTGCCTGCCCCGATACGAAGATACTCTGCTGCTTCATCGGCGAGGACTACGCCGTCGAGCACGAGATGGAGCAGCTTTCGCTCGCGGCGGCCAAGGAGCGCGAGCAGGGCGACGACCCCGCCGCCTTTGCCGACAGCGTCATCATGTACGAGATCCTCTCCGAGCTCAAGGAGATCGCCGCGCGCAAGGATGGCATCACCTGCTCCTGCGGCAGCAAGAGCTACGGCATGGAGATCCACAGCACCTACGTCGATCTTGTGTGCAAAAGCTGCGGCGCGAAGCTGCGCATCCCCGCGGCGACGGACGAGGACCTCGACCGCCTCTGCTGCCGCATGAAATTACAGATCAAAAGCGAGTGAGGGAAGACAATGATCGGTTTTCTTGCGAGTCGGTTCATCAAAGATTATCAAAACACGTCTGACGCCGCGGTGCGGCGCGCTTACGGTGTGCTCTGCGGCGCGGCGGGCATTGCCATCAACCTGCTGCTCTTCGCGCTCAAGCTGTTCGCCGGCACGCTTGCGGGCTCTGTCGCCATCACGGCGGACGCCTTTAACAACCTGTCCGACGCGGGCGCGTCCATCGTGACGCTGCTGGGCTTTCGTTTGGCCGGGCAGAAGCCCGACCCCGAGCATCCGTTCGGCCACGGGCGGCTCGAGTACATCTCGGGTCTCATCGTCTCGATCGTCATCTTGCTGATGGGCTTTGAGCTGCTGCGCGACGCCGTGGGCGCGATCCTGCACCCCGAGGCGGTCGAGTGCAGCGTGCTGACAGTGGCGATTTTGCTGATTTCCATCTGCGCCAAGTTCTACATGTACTGCTACAACCGCGGTGTGGGAAAGAAGATCAACGCCGCCGCTATGCAGGCGACGGCGGCAGACAGCCTGTCCGACTGCGCGGCCACTGCGGCGGTGCTGCTTGCGACACTCGCGGGCTATTTCCTGCATTGGCAGATCGACGGCTGGTGCGGCTTGGTCGTGTCGCTGCTCATCCTGTGGGCGGGCGTGCAGGCGGCAAGGGACACGCTCTCGCCGCTGCTCGGCCAGCCGCCGTCCGAGGAGTTCGTGCAGGAGATTCGCGATATTGTGATGGCGAATAAGGCCGTGTGCGGCATCCACGACCTTGTGGTGCACGATTACGGCCCCGGCCGCGTGATGATCTCGCTGCATGCCGAGGTGCCCGCGCACGGCGATATTCTCACCCTGCACGACGAGATCGACAACGTGGAAAAGCAGCTGCACGACAAGCTTGGCTGTGAGGCGGTCATCCACATGGACCCCATCGTGACGAACGATGAAGCGGTGAATGTCACGCACCAGAGGATCGCAGCACTGGTGCGCGGCATCGACGAGAACATCTCCATCCACGATTTCCGCATGGTCACGGGGCCGACGCACACGAATGTGATCTTCGATGCCGTGGTGCCGTATGGCTGCGCGCTGAGCGACAGGGAAGCGGAGGAGAAGATCAAGCGGGCGGTACACGAGCTTGATCCGCGCTATTTTGCCATCGTACAGATCGACAAGAGCTATGTGAGATAAGCGCACGCGCGCAAAGGAGAAGCTATGACGGACGAAGTCAAGAAATTAAAAGAGCTCATCGACGGAACAGACAACATCGTGTTTTTCGGCGGGGCAGGTGTTTCGACCGAGAGCGGTATCCCGGATTTTCGCAGTGTGGATGGCCTGTATCATCAGCAGTGGGACGACCCGCCGGAGACGATCCTGAGTCACACGTATTATGAGCGCTATCCCGAGAAGTTTTTCGCCTTTTACCGCGCGAAGCTCCTCTGCGAAGGCGCAAAGCCCAACGCCGCGCACTTAAAGCTCGCCGAGTGGGAAAAGGAAGGGAAGCTCAAGGCCGTCATCACGCAGAATATCGACGGGCTGCATCAGGCCGCGGGCAGCAAGAATGTCCTCGAGCTGCACGGAAGCACCTTGCGCAACTACTGCGAGAAGTGCGGCAAGTTCTACGACGTGTCCTACATCAAGCATTCGCAGGGCGTGCCGCGCTGCACCTGCGGCGGGCGCATCAAGCCCGACGTGGTGCTCTACGAAGAGGGCCTGGACGAAAAGACGCTCTATCGCGCAGTGGAGTACATTCAGGAGGCCGACGTGCTCATCATCGCGGGCACATCGCTCGCGGTCTATCCGGCGGCGGGCCTCGTGCGCTACTATCGCGGACACAAGCTCGTTGTCATCAACAAGACGCCGCTCGACCGCGGACTTGGTGCAGACCTTGTCATCACGGGAGCCGTGGGGGAGACGCTCGCGCAGCTTTAGCGCAAAAAAGATGCCGGAAAAGTTTGGAAAATCTGAGCTTTTCCGACATTTCTCTTACAGCAAAATTTTTTATTTTTTCTCTCAAAAAAAGGTTGACATTTGGCCTATTTTGGGCTTATAATAGCCAAGCGGTCGTTGAGAGACAGCCGTTTGAAAGATGAACATGCGGGTGTGCTGGAATTGGCAGACAGGCTAGCTTGAGGTGCTAGTGTTCGTAT
>OLYB01000875.1_pt1 | contig 26074 bp, 21 predicted proteins | sample 1674481 | NCBI WGS metagenome assembly OLYB01 (sample SAMEA103958167, study PRJEB25191) | human gut metagenome
GACTGTCTGCATGGCTGCTCTTACCTTAGAAGCCAGCGGCATGGAACCGGAAGAATTGTTACAGGAGCTGCGTTCCTGCGGTATCGGGCAGAACATGGAAGAAATCGAGGTATTCAAGGATGATGAATTCTCCTATGCCAGTATGATAGGACACCTTCGCATGTTGATGAAGCTTAATAGATTAAATGAGGACAGTATTGATATCCTCCGTAACCTCTCACTCCTGCCGGTATCAGGAGTTTATAAAAGTGCGTTCAAAATGTGGCTGGAACTGGATTCTCTCAAAAATGTTAATGAGCTGATACGCTATGGCATTATCAGTGAAGATACCGAAAATAAGACGATTGCACTCCATCCTCTCATTCAGGAAGTGGCAATCGCAGAGACCGAAGCTGGCCCACCATATAAAGCCGCGTACTGTCTGGCAGATTCGACTCACGTTCGAAGTCATATGTCAGGATAGGCTTACTATATGCTTGTAGAATTTCCTGCTCTGTGCGCGGTGGAGGCAGTGCTTCAATATAGCGGTTTCCTCTATCAGAAGGAATCATTGCATGAGTATATTTTGCATCCACAAAAAGTGTATTTTCGAAGTCAATATTTGCATATTGATTTTCCCCCATGGGAATATCGGTATATTCGTATTTTGCCTTGCTGATTTTCTCCATCATTAGCATTCACACTCCCTTAGTTAAACAGTGCCATGGCACTTTCCCAATCATTCTCGTCAATTCCAGCATCGAAATCACTTGGCTTGCCGCTCCAAGAAGTGTCTTCAAAGGTCGCAAGAGGCGTATGTGATTCTATGCTGCTTTCATTTGCTACACTTTGCTGCTCAATACGGCGATTCTTACGGATTTCCTTCGTATCATTGGTTTTATCCACGATATCTTTCGTACGCCCTTTAGCAGTATCAAGAACAACCTTATTCAATTCTTTACGTGCCACCCGAAGCTGACGATTGTGTTCGTTCCCTGCCACATCCATCAAGTGTTTTTCTTTCCTCAGAGCTTGATATTCCGCATGAGTAAGCCCAGCATAGTCTCCATTTCCAGTCTTTTCATTATTCAATGATGCTGCAACAAGCTTACCATCTCGAAGATAATAGAGATTACTTATATCGCGCTCATCCATACGGCATTCAAATGGCACACGCTTTGTACCACTGACATACATCTTGTGAAGGAAGTCATCATCCTTATAGTTGATATAATAAAGGCCGTTGAAAGTAAGGCCAACACGTGAAATGCGAGCATTAACCGGAGTAAGCAGCGAATAATAATACTGATTTTTATTTATGATTTTCTTAGGCATACCATTATTTTCTATACCGTACTCCCACAGTTTAAGCGGAATGGGCTGCACATTTCTGGAAAGCATATCCTTTGTCAAGGGATAGTTCTTCATGTAACGCTGGTTGTAGGTGATGACAAAATCCAAGAAAATCTTAGTGAAATCGTTGATATTAAGCGTGGCCTCTTGATGATGCATAGAGTCGTGCCGCTTCTCGATAAGGCCGATATTCTCCATATCAGGATTCTGCGCAGCATGCATCATATGAAAAAGCTGCTCTACGCTGCCTTTCAAAGAACCTGTTCCGGCTGTAACCAGCTCACGCATAATTCCAAGTTCATTACAGATTTCCTTTACTCGCTTGCTGCGGTATTCAGCACCACGGTCGCAGCGGATGCGTTTGGGTAAATATCCTGACGGCCAGATGTTTTCCGTTATTGTCAATCCGTATTTTTTGCAATATTCCACCTTGTCATCTGCTAAATTCATAAGACAGTTGGTAAAGCCAAGAACACTGTTATTATCGAACCCGATAGATACCGCAACAATCAACCGCGTATACAAATCCAGCATGACATACACAACTGGCCGTCCGACAATTCTCTTCGGGTCATCGGCTGAAACCAATGAAAGGTCAACTTCGACCTCATCCATCTCAACGCAATCCCACGGTCCGGTAACTCCTTTGAGGTTATCGCTGAGAAGAAGGCGCTTATTATTACGCTGTTCTTGACGGCTTGTTTTTATAGCATCAATTTCTTCCGGCATAATATGTTTTTGGCAATAATATGTAAACTGGCGAAGTGTGGGCCTTAGTGAAGCTGGAAGCAGCGCTTTTGTAACACCTTCACTGGTTTTTTCTAGTGTGCTGTAATATTTCATGCAAAGAAAATCATAAGCATCCTCGTAAGTTTTTGCTCTGCCTGATTTATAGTAATCCAACGCATCATTAAAATTTTCCTTAGTATTGTCGTCAACAAGGGTTCCGAAAGACAATCCGCCGGATGTCTTTCTTCCGGGTTTTCTGCTATAGTTCCAGTCTTTTCGAGCCGAGTCAACCCTTCCATCTATAAGGCTGTACAAATCAGACCCGCTTTGTAGATAAACCCGTATAATTCTCCACAGTGTCGGCCTTGACATATCCGATTCAGAAAGAATCTTCTCTAGCTCTGGCTTCGGTGACTTGCTGCTTAGTTTCAAATAGTCTGGTCCATAAGCAGCTTCTATTTTTTTGATGATACCGACGCAATAGTCAAATCTCTTTTTGACTGGTGGTGCAAGCATTCCTACATCATAAACACGCGGGGTTTCTTCTGTGACTTCTACAGCAAAAGTTTCTATGAGGGAAGCAACCACCCGAATATCATGCGAATACAAGTTCAACGTGTCGCAATCAATCTGGCATAATACAACTTGATTGCTTTTGATACAGATTATGCGATAGCGAGTAGAGGTGTTTTTATCTGTCAGAATGTCACCGACATTGAATTTCGTCTCCATATTGCAATCTCCTTTTCATATATAGGCTTTAACTTTCGGATGCTTAGTATCGCGGATTCCATATCCACCGATACTTGCTTTGTTGCTATAAGATGTTTTAAAACTGAGGCATCATCATGTACAAATTTGGCATTATAAAATTCAACAACAAGACGAATATTATGATATAAAGTCATATTGATGTCACTCTTAAAAAGCAACCTGAATTCGACATTCTGCTTTGTCCAGTACATTTTTTCAAGAAAGAGCTTTTCCACTGTTCGCTTATTATTTAAAACCACCTTAGAGGGTTTGAGGGAATAAGCAATTAGCCTTCCATCACGCATTGTTGCAAGCAAATCCGTAGTCATCGGATTTTTACCGGGATGCTGAATACCAAATTTCCCTGAAATTTTAAAGGTCTGCTTCAAGTCCAGTGGATACTGTTCTCGAATATCAACGACATCATCGTCCCATCGAAGAATATGCCAAAGAGCACTCTCACCTTGCGACAAAAGTTCAACAGTTCTTCCTGTTTTCCAATCAATCGGATTGGAACAGGTTCCCAAAGAGTTTACTTCTCGTGCCTGAATATAAGGCTTATAGTCCTTCTCTGTTCCTGTTCCACGACCTTCTTGCCGTTTGCGTTTGTCACTCATCTTTTTCAATCAATTTCACCATCCTTTGTATCTCCGCGTATGTATTTTCCTCGGTCTACCGTCAGCAGCAGGCCCTGCTTCCGCATCCGAATAATGACCTGCTTCAAAGTTTCCGGTGATAAATAGTCCTTACTCTGCTCGCGCAGAGCCTCACTTGTGATGACCTCCTTAGCAGAATAGTTTTCTTTTATCCAGTTCCAAAGCATATCCAGCTTGGTTACAGGCTTTCCGTCCGCATTTAGGTATGCTGCATGTTCCAGAAAGCAGTAGGTTCCCTTGCGAATCCAAACAAGAGAGCCATCATTCTTTAGAGATTGTACTATTCGTTTGATTTCCGAATAGGCCAAGACGCTGCGCCGTGTCATATCTTCCATTGTCATTTCAGAATCGGCAGCATAGTTTTCTCTCAACCACGACAAGAATACTTCGCTTTTTCTTAGTTGGAGAGGTTCTGCTGCTGCGGGATGCTCACATGGCAAAATTTCCGATGGCGTTGGCCGAAGCAGTTCCTGCAAAGCGTAGTAGCGCTCCATACAAATTTCCTTTTTGGTTTCGGTGTCTAATAACAGTGCCTGATTTTTCGTTTTCATTTTTATAAATTGGTATCGCCCGCAAGACCTCTCCGAAACAATTTCGGCAAAGCGGGGTATCGGGATGTCACGACTGCATTTGGAGCAGCGCTGGCCTCGCAGGAAGTGGGCCACCTTATATTCCTGTTCTGTACCGCAGCGGTTATGCCGCAGGACAACCTTTGTATCCTTATCGGAATACGCTCCGATGAGTTCGTATTCATCGCCAACCAATTCTGTAATTTCACGTCTAAATGTCTCGTCGTTCCGAATCCGAGGCTGACAAACCTTGCAAACGGGAACTTTTAGAAATTTTATGTATCCGCTTTCAAAGTTTCTTCCGCAGCTTTCATGGTGAATTGTGACGCGCTCTGTTTTCGGGTTGTATTTCAGCAGTTCAAAATCACCAAAGGATTTTATTTTAGCCTGCATTTCCTCAAAAGTACGAGTGGACTCGCAGATACAGCGAGAGCCCTCGTACACAAAATTTCTGGCAGGTCGATTTGTTGCTCTGCCACATTTGTGACAGATAATAATAGGCTGTTCCATTCCATTGAATTTACTTTCAACGGTATATTCTCCAAGTCCTGTCCATTTAACAATCTTCTCATATTGCTGCTGCAATGGCATTGCACCGTCACAAACTGGACACTGCCAGCCATTCATAACCCCTATCGGAGTACTACAAAAATGTGTGTCACATGAATGTTTAAATTCCATAATATTGCGGTGATAAGAACTGCAAGCAGTGTATCCATGCGGCAATTGTAATGACGGTGGTGCTTTTTGAACCTTTATACACGCAGAAATGAAATTGTCGGCTGTATCAAACAGAAACCAACACAATTGCATAAGGTCGTCTATTGCAACATAATTCATATCATACATCTGTACAAAAAGTCTGCTCAAGTTGGCAATATAAACACCTGCATTTTTCAGCGCCGTATTCAATTTTGAATAATCAGATGTAGGTGCATAGAATCCTCGTTGCTTTACTTCTTGCAAAACAGTCGCTTTCGTATCCTCAGCCGAAATATCTGGCATAGCATCCAATAGTTCTTTTGCAAATACTGCAAATGACTGTTTCCAAGTATCCGCTGTATTTGTACACGGAATAAACTCCGGATTATCTGAAAACTCTGTACCAATTTCACCAGTAAAGAGATGCAAAGAGCAGCCATGTTTAAAACAGACGTTAATTCCCGGCATCTGGTGGGCACGATGATAATACCAAGTTCCATCGGTCTTATCTTCTTTCTTACATAAAGGACAAAATCTGAGCTCCGATGTGAGAGAATTTGAAGCAACAGACAAAGAGTGTTCCGAAACACCTAAACGGAAAGCCGTGTTCAAATAGTGAATTTGTCTGCCAGCAGACAAAAATGGAGCTATACCTCCATAGCAGGATGTGACCATATAAAATTTCCACATCGAAATATCCTGTGGTGCAAATGCATTGTATAGCGAAATAAAGTCTTCTGTTCCATATGGGCTCTTAAATCGGTGGCCCTTAGAGGCATTGGAATCATAGATGAATTGCTGGGCAAATTCATCTACGCGGTCAAATCCATTCGATAAGGCCAACCGTCTAATCCAAGAAGTCAACGTTTCATCAGCCCGTAATATCACAGTTGCAGGAAAATACATTCTATTCTTTGCCTCCTCGATTCCGAAGAATATAGTCACGAAGGCTATCTTTGGATATCCAGTACCGTGTACCAATTTTATAGTAAGTCAGTTCTTGGTATTCAAGGCAGAGCTTGTATACCATTGCTTTCGTACAGTGCAGGATTTTGGCAACATCGGCTGCTTTCAATTCCGTGGGCTGCATATTGTAGGTTTTCAAAAATTCGGTCATGATTTAAGTCTCCTTTCAAATTTAAAACGGGTTTCAGTTGAATCCATTTACATTGTAGCTCAGTATTGTAATCTATAATAGGGTAAACATAGGGATAACATTTCACTTTTTGCAAAAAATATAGGGTAAACATAGGGATAACATTTAGATTCTTGAGCTTTTCCCATTAAAATTCATTGCACAAACCACTAACATAAAATATAATTGTGATAGATAAAGATAGCTGACTGATAAGGGTGTGTTGCAATGGGATTGTACTATTCGACAGATTTTGTCCTGCGTTGGTATAAAGCAGATGATTCTCTGCTGGAGCAGGACCACGGGCGGACACAATATACCGTAATAGATACTGATAAGCTGGTAGCTCTTCTCGAACAGGACACGTCATCTACATCCATCAGAACATGGCTCGAAACTAACGGTGTTCCTCCTGATGGGTATCACCCACCCTATGATGGAACTATGCCAGAGGAACTTCTATCCAGAATGGAAGCTGATATAACTAACGCACGAGCTGTATCCAGAGCCTATGCCGTTCTGGATGATGATTCCGTTACAGAATCTGGTACGTTTTTGGCTTTAAGTGAGCTTCGAAAACTTTTTGTACCGCAGGAAACGAGAGAACAACATACGCAACGAATTCTTGATATAGAAAGCAGAATGCCAAAGTTTTTGGCTGAAAAATATAAGTACACAGATGAATGCCTACGAATGCTTATGGGCCATGCGCCATTGCAAAGTAATCACTTGGCAACTGGGTATCTTCTCTCCTGCATATGGGCCGATATCGAAGAGGAAATCCCGGATGAGTTGGTAAAGAAATTAGAATATACCAGCCGTGAATATAAAAGTGAAAATCGCAAACGAAAAGGTGATACTGTATCAGTAAATATTCCGTGGTATGTAAATCCTGCCGCGAAAAAGTATATTGCTAAACAATTTGCTTCTTTAACTGAGGGCATAATAGGTAGTCTAAAATACTATCGCAGGAAAGGGCTGGATGGCGCTCCCGGAATCGAAACATATCCCGGTGCATGGGAAACTGCTATTTCCAAATACGAATCCATAACTGAAGGCCCTCGCTGGAAAACCGCAGAGGATGTACTTTCCGATATAACGCGCAATCCAAATAAGTACATACGTCTTGCCGTAGATGACTATGTAAATATAAAACTTCGCGATTTAACATATAACTATGACAGTGAAAAGAAGAAACGGCAGTTAGTATCTCCGACTATCAATACACTTTTATACGCGGCAATTGTTAATGAGCAGGTCGGTCATGTGCAATACCGTAAATGCTTGCTCTGCGACCACTATTTCCAGTTGAGCAACCACAAAACGCGGATGTACTGCGATGTACATATGGGGCCGTCTGCAAAATATTATCGAAAAAGGATGGAAGAACGCCAAAAAAAGCAGAAAGCGGCCACAGATGAGGCGTCCCCTAAAGAAAGTGAATAAAAGGGACAAAATATGCTGATTGAATTTACTGTAGAAAACTATCGCTCGTTTCGAGACGAAGCTGTTCTTTCTATGGAGGCTACTGGGTCAAATCAGTTTAAGAGCGTTCCCATTTCATTTGGCGGGATGCGGCTTCTTCCTAGCGTTGCTATTTATGGAAAGAATGGCAGCGGTAAAAGCAATATAATCAGAGCTTTTTGGCTTGCTGTTCAATTTATCAGAAATGCACAGCGGACCCAACACGAAAAAGCCACGATACCGGTGACTCCGTTTGCCCTAAATGATTACTCGGCATCTGAGCCAACGAAATTCTCATTCGTGTATACCTTGAATGGCATCAAATATTGGTATTCCTTTTCTGCTACAAAAGAAAAGGTGCATTCGGAGTCCTTGTATCATGCACCAAAGGGACAGAAAGCACTTGTTTTTTCCAGAGAGGGACAAACATTCTCTTTCACCGAAGCAAAAGCACGCAGAAAACTGATAAGCCAAATAGTTGCTGAAAATCAGTTGTTCTTTTCTGTTGCCTGCACCATGAATGATGCGGATTGCGCTAAGGCTATGGCATTGTTCCGAGAAATGGTGCAACTCCCAGTATAGAAATTGATGAAATTGTGTAATTAACCGCAATAGTTTACAGTGTTGTTGGTTATGGAACTTTAGATACCAAAGTGAATACAAATAAAAGCGGCTCTCCTTGCGAGGGCAGCTTTTATATTTTGCTTCCACAAATTCAAGCCGCTATTTTTGTACATATAGCCATTTGCTTATTTCCGCAATAAATGCTAATATAGTATTTACTTACACAAAAACACTTATGACAAGGGAGTAAGTAAATGACTATAAAAATACAAACACCACAGAACAACAGAACATACACTACTTAGGCCGCTCCGCAAGGGGCGGCTGTTTTTTTGCAAAAGAGAGATTTCCACATACCCAAAAGCGGAAAAAATCATTATCAAAAAGGATGGGAAATCATCATGGATGATATAAGAGACAAACTGTTGGCTGATACAGATGAAATAAAAGGCTAAACACTATTTTAATTTAAGACTTCATCAAGTCATTTAATAAGAAGGGAAAAATATTATGTCGGACCTTTATAGAGGTGTGTTTGAAGAAAGCTTTCAAGAGGGGCTTCGCATAGGAATGATACAAGTATTGTTTTGGGCAGTGCAAAAAGGATATATTACTGTTGAAGAAGCCGCTGAAGAAAGCGAAATGACCGTTAATGAATTCAAGGAACTCCTAAAAAATCCTCCAGCGTGGGTCACACAAGACCGCTGATATTGACAAATTTCAAGCCGTTCTTCGAACATGAAGAACGGCTTTTTTGTACAATAACGATAGTTCTCAGCAAAAACTTTGCCTATTGTTCTAATACCCAAAAAGCTCAAAGTCCGATTTATGAGTATTGTAAAATGGTAGAATGGTATTAGGAAAACAAAAAATTCGATTTTCTGAGTGAAAAAATCTCTTTATACGGAGGAAACCAATGGAGCAGCAAAGAAAATGCCGTAACCGTTATGTCGATATTGGTCCGCTGCGAGAATATGATGTGAATGTCATCAAGAACGCTCTTGCTATGTATGCAGATTGTGCTGAATCTGCCATCGAAAATGCAGTTGGAATTGAGCGTATGAATATTGCGACTGAAAGACTGGCGGCATTGGATATGGTAGGTAAGTTGAGTAAACCGTTACCGGATTACGAATAAAGGAGGAAAATACTATGGCAAATGATTATGGTTACTTTGGTTCTGGCAGTACAGGTTATGCTCATTATAAGCAAGCCTTTGACCGTAACTTTGGTGGTTCTAGTGGCGGCGGTGGAGGACACAGACCTCCGCAGCGGAATAATGGTAATAACAATGGCGGTGGTGATAATTCCGGTTGTGGAATTCTGCTGCTGATTGCGGTTGTTGTGGCTGTTGCGTGGATTATACTGCTTAGTATGTGATATTGGAGAAATTAAGTATGGATAATCAGCAGAAATACCTATCAGGTGAAAAAGATGCTACGCTTTTCTTTGACACATTCTTTTCTATGTGTCACAAATTCAAAATTGACTACGCGAAAGCAGACCCAAAAGAAAAGGCATTCATTGATGAAATGACGCGGTACAACTATGAATTGCAAAAGGCCAAAAGAGACGGTCTTAGTACCGAAAAAATCAAGAAGCCATTTCCGATTGAGGATGCAGCAAATAATTCAACCAATTTTCCCACGGAATAAAGGTTTGAGGTGGCAGACAGCTTTATAAAATGATATAATATTTAGTAATAGGTTGAGCCAAACCAATTCGCACAACGGCGAAAAGGAGCGCTCCTTTTCCATTCCATGCCAAGGCATGGAATGATAAGCTCCGTTCGCCTGTCGTAAAAATTGAAAACCGCAAACGGAGAATAATAATGTCGAACAAAATTGCCTTTGACGCACTGTGGGATGAATCCCCAATTGATGTCACCCCGGAAGTAAACTTTATTTGGAGCATCGCCAACAAACTGCGCGGCTCCTATATGCCGGATAAGTACGGCGATGTCATTATCCCGATGACGATTCTGCGCCGCTTGGAGTGCGCCTTGGAGCCGACCAAAAAGGCCGTTACCGATATGTTCGCCAAGAATCCGAACTATCCGCCGAAGGCAATGTACCGCATTTCCGGCTATCAGTTCTATAACACCTCGCCCTATACGCTGAAAGAACTGTGCAACGAGCCGGACAACATTAAATCCAATTTCAAAGTGTACATTCAAGGCTTCTCCGCCGAAGTGCAGGAAATCTTCAATGGACTTGAAATGTTCAGCCATATCGACAAGATGGATAAGGACGGATGTCTGTTCAGCGTGGTGCAGGCATTTGCCGACTTGGATTTGGACCCCAAGACCTACGACAGTATCAAGATGGGCTATATTTTCGAGCATCTGATTGGCAAGTTCTATCAAAATGTAGATGCCGGTCAGTTTTACACAGGTCGTGACATTATCAAGTGCCTTGTCGCTGTGCTTATCAGCGAGGGCTGTGACGATATTTTCGACGATGGCAAGGTTGTCACTGTCTGTGACCAAGCCTGCGGAACGGGTGGTATGCTCAGCACGGCGTACAGCTTTATCAAGCATTACAATCCCAGCGCCGATGTGCGCCTGTTCGGGCAGGAGTTCATGCCCCAGTCCTACGCTGTCGGTCTGGCAGAGATGATGATTAAAGGGCAGAACATTGAAAACTTCCGCAATGCCGATACTTTCAAAGAGGATTGCTTCCCCAACATCAAGATGCGCTTCGTGCTGGAAAATCCGCCCTTCGGCACGCCGTGGGCAGGAAAAGACGCCAAGGCCGGGCAGGAGGATGCTGTCCGCAACGAGTTTAAGCGCGGCAAGGGTGGACGCTGGGGTGCAGGTCTGCCGAGCGGCGGCGATTCCCAGTTGATTTTTATGCAGTCGGCTATTGATAAGATGGATGACAAGGTTGGCCGTGCGGCTATTATTGAGAATGGCAGCCCTCTGTTTACAGGCGGTACGGCATCCGGCGAAAGCCAGATTCGCCGCTGGATTCTGGAACAGGATTTGCTGGAAGCCATTATCGCACTGCCCACCGACCTGTTTTACAACACGGGTATCGCTACCTATGTCTGGATTCTGTCCAAGAACAAGCGCCCGGAGCGCAAGGGTTATGTGCAGTTGATTGATGCAACTAGCATCTTCCACAAACTGCGCAAGGCCGCAGGCAATAAGAGAAATGAACTGCTGCCGGAGGACCGCGACAAAATCGTTAAATGGTACACGGCATTTGAAGAAAACGAATACTGCAAAATTTTCAAGAACGAAGAATTTATGTACCGCGAATACACGGTTATGCAGCCGTTGCAGCGCAGCTATGCCATCACGGAGGAGCGCATCCAGCAGATGCTGGCGGACGGCACACTGAATTCTGTATATGACCCGGCTAAGGTCGATGAGCTGGAAGAACAGGGTTCGCAGATTTCTGTTAAAGACAAGATAAAGCTGGATAAGTTATATGAGCAGAAGCCTGTCTACGATGGCATTGTTTCTGCTTTGCAGAACGCCGTTTCGGATAAAGTCTATCTTTCCCCGGAAGCATTTATGCCTGCGCTGCGCAAAACACTGGCAGCAGTGACCGATGATAAAAAGCTGCTGGACAAAATTGCGGATGGCTTGTCCGTGATGGATAAGAACGCTGAAATCCAGCGGGACAAACATGGCACAATACTCTATGATAAGGATTCCAAAGATACCGAGCGTGTGCCTTACGAGGAATCCATTGACGATTACATGACACGGGAAGTTCTGCCCCATGTGCCTGATGCAAAGGCGTTCTGGGAAGAAAAGGCCGATGCCAAGAAACCTGTTATCAAGACGGGCGCAGAGATTCCTTTCACGCAGTATTTCTACAAGTACGAGCAGCCTGTGCCCAGCGAGGAACTGGCAAAGCAGTTCACGGAACTGGAACAGTCTGTCAGCCAGCGCATCGCGAAACTGTTCGGGTAAGGTGGTGGAACTATGCGTGAAATGAAAGATAGCGGGATTGAGTGGATTGGGAACATCCCTGCAACATGGGAAAGATGCAAAATCAAAAATGTGATTTCCTCTATTGGCAGTGGAACAACTCCTACAAGCAGTAATATCGACTATTATAACAGTGAGGACATCTGCTGGATTCAAAGCGGTGATTTATATAAAACATCATATATAAGTAATACAGCAGTTTCTTTATCAGCTAAAGCTCTACACCTTTCAGCCTTGCAAATATACGCCGCACCATTTATTGTGGTTGCTATGTATGGTGCATCTGTTGGCAATATTGCGATTTCAACAATTGATGCATGCAGTAATCAGGCTTGTTGTTGTATAAAACCAGATAACAACAATGATTTGAAATTCATGTATTACTGGCTATCTATGTGCAAAATAGATTTCTTGAGTCAGTCGATTGGTGGTGGTCAGCCTAACATTAGTCAGAGTAAAATTAAAAATCAATTTTATTATCGTCCTCAATTAAGTGAGCAAAAAGTAATTGCCAACTTCCTTGATTCCAAATGCTCCGAAATTGATGCCATCTCTGCTGATATTCAGAAAGAAATCGAAATATTAGAGCAGTGCAAGCGTTCCGTCATTACCGAGGCTGTCACCAAGGGGTTGAACCCGGATGTGGAAATGAAGGATAGCGGGATTGAGTGGGTCGGAAATGTTCCTGACCATTGGGGTGTTTTGGCTAATAAATACGTCATGAAGAAACGTAAAGACATTTGTACGAAGTGGAACGGTGAAAATGTACTATCTTTAACAATGAATGGCGTTATAGTGCGTGATTTGGATAACCCTGTTGGTAAAATGCCCACTACATTTGATGGATATCAGTTTGTATACAGTGGGAATTTACTTATGTGTCTATTTGACTACGATGTTACGCCGCGTTGCGTAGGAATCGTCAAAAATGCCGGAGTTACTAGCCCCGCTTATAGTAGATTTGAACTTAAAGAAAATGCTACATTAGAATATTTCTATTACTACTATTTAATGATTGATTTTACAAAAGAACTTTTGCACCTTGCAAAGAATCTGCGTCATTCATTTACAGAAGAACAACTAGGAGCCCTAAAGGTTCCGCTTCCGCCGCTTGATGAACAGAAAAATATCGCAACATATCTTGATTCCAAATGCAAAGAAATTGAATCTGTAATCGCAAGTAAAAAGCAGCAGCTTGAAGTTCTCGATTCCTACAAAAAATCACTTATCTATGAATATGTGACAGGCAAAAAGGAAGTGCCGATGTATGAAAGTTGAATTTCGTGATTCTGAAGTATATGGTCCAAACTTGTATGTTGAAGGGAAAGAGTTTCTGAAAGCATCCAAAAGCCGTAGCGAATTTGAAAGTTTAAAAAATGCAGTGTTTGCCTTCTACAATGGGTTTGGATTGTACCTAAAATTATCAATAAAAGAGTACAATGCAATCGCAGAAAAGACAAATCTGCACAGTGCGGTAGCATTTGTTATTCAAAGTGATGAACGTCAGAATCATATCTGGTATGAGGTATGGGTTTTGCAAGATAATAATATCAATAAAGTTATTGTTTAAGCTTACTCTTTGATATGAGGGAGGCGGCGTAGTAATGCAGCAAATATGTGTAAATAACATTGAAGATTATGTAAAAGCTGTTTGCCAAGTTAGAGCTACATTCCATAAGTGTACTCCAATGGTAAATGAAATGCCGCTGTTCCGGGGACAGGCGGATGTTGACTACGAACTTCTTCCATCTATTGGGCGCGGTCGCTTAGATGCCATTGACATTACAATTTTTAATGAAGAACGAAATCTATTGGAAATGGCGAAGTATAAAATGCCGTCCGTATTTACTGATAATTTGTCTCCAATTGAATTGCTGGCTTTGTCTCAGCATCACGGAATTCCGACAAGGTTGTTGGATGTGACAGAGAATGCATTAGTTGCATTATACTTTGCCTGTGTCAACTGCACAGATAAAGATGGCGAAGTTTTTATCTTTAAAGAGGACGCTCGGAATGTGACGAATTATCCTATAATTCAGGCAATAGCAGATTCTTATAGATTATGTGAAGGTACAGACACCCCTGCGGTAAGCTTTGTCCGGAAAGCAATGAATCTCAGCTATTTTGCCGAGCAACGCTATTTAGCGCAGCTTTTTGATGCGAAGGTAGAGAGTCAGGCGGCTGAAGGATTACCAACTGGATTTGATGAATGGATTAGCGGAATTTCGAGGGATTTAATTTTCATTTATGCTCCTTTCACAAGCCTCCGACAAAAAATGCAGCAAGGGCGTTATATTCTTTTCCCAAATTCGATTGAAACAACGGAAAATGGTACAGTTATGATTGAGTCTAAGATAACTGCCATCCCGAAAGACCATGATAGAATTGCGGCGCGGATACAAATTGATAAAGACGCAAAAGCAAAAGTCATGCACGACCTACAGCTATTTGGCATCAGTCGTCAAACACTCTTTGCTGATAGTACAGATACCGTATGCGAAGAGATAACAAGGGAAGCTTTCAATCGAATTAAGGACTGAGATGATTTTGTGGCAGTATTAAGTTGGCCGACTTTGCTGACTTAGTTACGGGCGAATGGCTTCCAGATATAGAAAACTAAGGAGGTAGTTCCGTGAAGATTATCGGAACAGAACGCGACTATCAGCGTTATATCATCGACTACTTAATTGATAATAACGGTTACATAGAGCGCAAATGCAAAACGAATTATGACCGCACCACGGCCATGGACCGTGAGCTGCTGTTTCGCTTTCTGGAGACGACACAGCCGGACACAATGGCGGCACTGCGGAAAATCTACAACGGGCAGACCGAGGAAACCATCGTCAAATTTATACTCCAGAGCATTGACAACAAGGGCAGCAGCCTTATCGAAACACTGAAATCCGGCATTGAGATTTCCAATATGCATCTGGACCTGCTGTACAGTAAGCCCGCCACCGATTACAACATTGACCTTGTCGCCAAGTACAATGCCAATATTTTCTCCATCATGGAGGAAGTCTGGATTAACGATGACCAGCGCATCGACCTTGTTGTGTTCCTCAACGGCTTTGCCATTGCGACCTTTGAGCTGAAATGCCAGAGCGCAGGTCAGAACTACCGCATGGCAATCAAGCAGTATTCCGAGGACCGTGACCCGAAGAACCGTCTGTTCCTGTTCAAAGCGGGCGCTCTGGTCAACTTTGCCATGGACCTCGATACCTGCTATATGACCACCAAGCTGGACGGTCTTGGCACACGCTTTATTCCGTTCAACCGTGGACGCGGAGAGGGTGTCAACACCGGGGAAGGCAACCCCTTGGATGACGGCGTGGACGATTATCCGATGCATTATATGTGGGATGATATTCTGCGCCGCGACAGCCTGATTGAACTGATTACCAAGTTCGTCTTTATCCAGCGTGAGCAGGTCGTGGACGAACTGACAGGGAAAAAGTCTGTCAAGGAAAAGCTGATTTTCCCGCGCTACCATCAGCGCGACGCCGTCCGTCAGCTTTTGGCAGATGCCGAGTACAACGGCACACAGCTTAATTACCTGATTGAACATTCCGCAGGTTCCGGCAAGACCAACACCATCGCATGGCTGGCGCATCGGCTGGTTTCCCTGCACGATACGCAGAACCAAATCGTTTACGACAGTGTTCTGGTCATTACAGACCGTGTTGTGGTAGACCGCCAGTTGCAGGACGCTATCAAAGGCATCGACCATAAGAGTGGACTTGTCTGCACCATTGATGACAAAAAGACATCAGCAGACCTTGCCGATGCACTGAAAGGCAACTACAAAATCATTGTCACCACGATTCAGAAATTCCTCTATGTGGATTTCTGGAAGCTGGCGCAGAACCAGAACAACAAGACCTTTGCCATTATTATTGACGAGGCCCATTCGTCCACGTCCGGCAAGGATATGATTGCGGTCAAAAATACGCTGGGGCAGAACGAGGGTCCCGAAGAAGCCGATGCGCAGGATGCTATCGAAAATGAAATCCAGCGCCACGGCAAGGCACCCAACGTGTCGGTCTTTGCCTTTACTGCCACGCCAAAGCCGATGACACTGCGCCTGTTTGGTCGTGAAAGCGTTGATTCGAACGGAAACCCTGTGTATCAGCCGTTCCACCTGTACAGCATGAAGCAGGCCATCGAAGAGGGGTATATCCTTGATGTGCTGCAAAATTATATCGAATACAAGACCTACTACAAGCTGAACAAGACCATCGAAGATGACCCGGAAATGAAGACGATTGCCGCCAAGCGGCAGATTGCACGCTATATTGATTTGTTTGATGACAATATCAATCAGCGCGTCAATATCATTGTCGAGCATTTCCGTTCCACTGTTATGCAGGAACTCGGCGGGCAGGCAAAAGCAATGGTTATCACGGCATCCCGCGAGGCGGCAGTGAAGTATCGTCAGGCATTTGAGGATTATGTCACCCGCCATAATTACAAGGATGTAAGGGCGCTGGTGGCGTTCTCCGGCAAAGTAAAAATTGACGATACTGAATATACCGAGCCGAGTATGAACGGTTTTGCCGAGGATAAACTACCGAAAGTATTTGACGGTGACGAGTATAACGTCTTGCTGGTTGCAAACAAGTATCAGGTTGGGTTTGACCAGCCGAAACTCTGCGCCATGTATGTGCTGAAAAAGCTGCGCGGTGTAAATGCAGTGCAGACGCTTTCCCGCTTGAACCGCGTATGCCCGCCCTTTGATAAAAAGGTCGTGGTCATGGACTTTGTGAACCACGCAGAGGAAATGGAAGATGCCTTTGCACCGTTCTATACTACTACAGTGTTGTCCAACACCGCCACGATTGCCCAACTCCGCGAACTGGAAAATAAGATTGACGGTTACAATGTTTTGGATGACCGCGATGTGGATACTGTTGCAAGCATTGTTTACAATCCGAAAGGCAAGCGTACCACAGCCAAAGAGGACCGTCTGGTTTACCAGTGCATCCAGCGTGCTGTGAATGTGTTGAAGAATCAGTTCAACGAGGACCACCAGCGTGCTTTTACCAAAAACTGTCGTGGGTTTGTACGCCTGTATGAGTTCCTGTCGATGGCCTCCAGCTTTGGCGACCCGGAACTGCACAAGAAATATGTGTTCGTTAATCTGCTGTTGACCTATTTGGTCGTTGGCAACAGCGGCGGCATCAGCTTGAAAGATAAGATTCAAGCCACAAATTTTGTGCAGGAAAGTCAGGGCGATAAGGGCAACAAGCAGCGCCACGCCAGCGCCCCGAATGTAAAGTTGAGCGGGACCGATGTTGGTCTGACCGTGGATGAAGTAAAGCATCTGTCGGAGATTATTGACGAGGTGAACTCCCGCGCAGGCAAGGGCTACGACAGCAGCGCCATGACGAAGGTTATGCTGCAAATCAAGGACTTGCTGCTGCATTCGGATAAGCTGAAGACCTCTGCTAAGAACAACACCGAGCAGGACTTCGAGTTCAGCTTCTACGACAATACAGATGACGCGCTGATTGAGGGACTTTCACAAAATCAGGACTTCTTCAGCCTGCTGCTGAGTAATGACGACATCAAGCACCGTGTGTTGGGCGTGTTCCTGCATGAGGTTTACAAAGAACTGAGGGAACAGCAGTAATAAAAGAGGAGCCGCCAAGCGAGTAAAATCGTTTGGCGACTTTTTGTAAAAAATATGCGAGATTCTGTAGAAAAACAGGCTGACATATGCTACAATCAAACCAACGAAGAAGTGTATCTGTAATGCTTCTTTTTTCCATGCCATCTTCCACAACCAGTATCCGAAAGCCACTGCAAACGTTTTTTGCTATGGTCTTTTATTAAAAAATTCAAAAATCAAAAAGGCGGTGCAATTATGACTCTCGAAGACATCCAGAACGAATTTGAAGGTTTATATGATAGCAAAACTTTTCTATCATTGGCAAACTTCATTGGAAGCAATGGCGAGCGGGACGATGCCGGAGAATTTCAAGATGATTACGCAACACAAACTGCGGTGGCACTGGTTCGTCTTATTCACGGCGCTTTAAAGGACACCATTAAGTCTCCAGCTTTGGGTGGCTCAATCTATATCCGCTATTCGCGGGGCATTGCAGAAACTGTATTTGACCAACTCTATGTGGATTACGAAACGGTTCCGGACAACTTCGTACAATACTATGACCGTTGCGGAGAGTCTTTTCTGCTGTTCTATGCAGGAGATACTATAAATGATAAACGCCACTACATGGATAATGAAGAATTAAGTTTCGAAGAAACAGTAGATGAAATGTTAGAAACTTGGAAAGACGTAATGCGTAAACTATATAACTTGTTTGGCAAGTTGAACGTGCAAGTGAGAGAAATGCCAAATCCAGACAGCGATGATAAAGCAAAGGAGTAAATGACAATAAATCCAGCTTGTTTGGTGTTGCCGTAAATCGAAAAGAATTCTCCTTCCCGGTTGGAAAAGTCGATATGAAAGCATTGCATCCGATGAATATGGAAGAATTTATGCTGGTACTTGGTGAAAGCACTTTGCTACTAATGCACCTCTTCCATCTGCTCTGCACGGTGCTGAGTACGCGAGTGATTTTTGTGTAACGAATGCATGGGTTTGTACATTAGATTTTTCCTTATTAAGGATATAATTGTAGATACATTTGCCAGCAGAGTTTTACATATTAAGGAAATAAATGTAGATTCCGAGATTAGAATGTCTTGACAAATTATCTTATTAAGGATATAGATGTTAAAAAGATTGGAAACTCAGTGTGTTTTCAAAGAGTTGGTTAAGGATATCGTTGTAAAAGGACATTAGCCCTGTAAATCTACAATTATATAATAGAGTTAATCAAATATTTGTTGTGGGGAATATTCCATGAAAGGTGCAGAATGCGGTTTAGCCGAATATATGCAGGGTGCAAACAAACGCTTTATTATCCCTGTATATCAGCGGAATTATGATTGGAAGCTGGAGAACTGCAAGCAATTATATGATGACCTCGTAAAAGTCATTAAAACCAATCGCAAAACGCATTTCTTTGGCAGTATTGTTTCTGTATATGAACCCTCTGGAAAAAATATCGAATTTCTTGTTATTGATGGGCAGCAACGCTTAACAACCGTTTCTTTGTTGCTTCTTGCCATGTATAATCTTATCCAAAAGGGCGTTATTGTGCCTCAAGATGATATGCTGGCAACCAGAATATACGAGGAATTTCTCGTTGACAAGTACCAGAAGCAGGAAACCCGCATCAAATTAAAGCCTGTCAAAAATGATAAAAAGGCGTTTGGTAAACTATTTGATGCTGATGACGAACACATACGCGGCTCCAACATAACCAACAACTATAATTATTTCTACGAACGCATCCAAAAGCAGGAAATCTCTATCGATGAACTTTTTGATGCTATTTGCCGTCTCGAAATCATCAGTATTCGTCTTGAAAATGACGACAATCCTCAGCTTATTTTTGAAAGCCTAAACTCTACCGGTTTGGATTTGAGTGAGGGCGATAAAATCCGCAATTTTATCTTAATGGGATTGCCGTCCCAACAACAGGAACTGTACTACGAAAAATATTGGAATCGCATCGAAGAACACACTGGATATGATGTCAGTGCCTTCATCCGAGACTATCTGAGCGTAAAGCAGCAGGAGATTCCTGCCCAAAAGCGCATCTATCGGGATTTCAAAGAGTATGTCAACTCGGCCAATATAGAACTGGAAATTCTTCTTGATGAACTCCTGAAATACGCCAAACGGTATGCCATCCTCTTGCGTGGATGTCCTGATAACAGAACTTTGGATGCCTGCATTTATCGACTAAACAGACTGGAAACGACCGTTACTCGGCCTTTCTTCCTTGAGGTATTGCGCCTCCAGGATGAAAAAGTCCTAAATATTGATGATGTCACAGACATTTTCCTGACTACTGAAAATTATCTTCTTCGCAGAAGTATCTGCGATTTACCGACTAATGTTTTGAATAAGGTTTTCCTTACACTCCACCACGAAATCATGCGCTATGATGGAACGGCAGCCAATTACATTGAAAAATTCAAATATGCCCTTACTTCAAAGAAAGAGCGTGCTCGTTTCCCTGACGATGACGAATTTGCCATGCTGTTCAGTGAGCGGCAGATTTATCAAATGAACAGCAAAAACAAAGTCTACATACTGGAACGCCTTGAAAACGATAATACGCTCGAAGATAAAGATGTTTACCGCCACGTTGATGCGGGCGATTATAGTATCGAGCATATTATGCCGCAACACCTGACACCGACATGGATAAAGGCGCTCGGTGCTGATTACGAGCAAATCCATGAGCAATGGCTGCACCGTATTGCAAACCTTACTCTCACCGCATACAACAGCAAATACAGCAATAGTTCTTTTGAAGAGAAAAAGACTATGGAACATGGCTTTTCTCAAAGCGGCATCCGCTTAAATCAGGATATCGCTAAAAAAGACAAATGGACGCTTGTTGAACTTGAAGAACGTGATAGTGCATTAACGCAACGGGCATTAAAGATTTGGGTAAGACCCACTACTGACTATAAGCCCGCAGAAAAGCAGTTGGATTCCTATACCCTCGATGATGATGCCGAAACATTCAGTGGCCGCCTGATTGCAAAATTCAACTATAAAAACACAGAACAACCTGTTGGTAGTTGGGCCGAGATGTATGAAAAAGTGCTTCGTATTCTCTATGCAGAGGATATGAGCATTATTGAAAATCTTGCAGGTTCTTCCGAAGAAGGTGTACCTTACCACTTCAGCACCAACAAAAACGCATTTATAAAATCTGCTGAAGTTGGCGAGGGCATTTATGTGCTTACAAACAGTAGTACCCAAAACAAGCTATCTGTTTTGAAGCGCGTATTTAAACTGTACAACGAAGACCCAAATGACTTGGTGTTTTATTTGCGTGATAATAATTCACAGGCAGAAGAAGAAGCCGGAACAAGATTTGAAGTACGGCGCAAATATTGGGCTTTTGCACTGGAGAAGATAAAAGAAGCGAACATCGAAAATCATATGTTCCGCAATGTGACACCTGCCAAGGGTAACTGGATTAACGGTGCTTTCGGTATTGGTAGCTTTTATATTTGCTGCGTTGCTAACAGCGATTCTGCCCGTGTGGATTTGTATATGGGCAAGAAAGACAAGCATGCGAACAAAGCTGCCTATGATAAGCTGCTGGCAAACAAGTCTGCTATTGAATCCGTTCTCGGCGCGGCTTTGATATGGAACCGGGGTGATGATGTAAATTCGAGCAAGGTATCCTACCAACTCAATAACGTCAGTATCGAAAATGAAACCGACTGGCTTCAGATGGCAAACTTCCAAGCACAGTGGAGCAAGAAATTCTATGATGTTCTGGTTCCTTATCTGAGATAATTGCCAAAAAGACAAACAGGCATCGACCTCTTTATATGCACAAAAAGCTGCCAAACGATTTCACTCGCTTGGCGGCTTAGTTATATTTCTATACTGTTTTACCCAAACAATTCATTCAGCTTCTCGCTCAGCGTCCCATCTTTTGCATAGGGCAGCGCATCGCACATACGGAAGTTATTTACGGTATAGTTGTAGATTTGAGCAACTATACCGCTGTGCATTTTCTTATATTTAAGATATAGTTGTAAAAAATCGCCCCAAAAACACTCCAAAGCGGCTGTTTCATTTACGATACAATTGTAGATGAACAAGCCCCCGACACCTGCCGCTGTACGGTATTATGTCGGGGGCTTATTATTTTGTAGGGGAGGTATTCATCCCTTCCTGGGTGCATTGCGCCAGCTGCAGGAAGATTAAGTCCGAGAACCTGCGCCAGGCCTTGCGATGCCATGCAGTAAGGTCCGCACATGTGCGGCCCGGCACTGTAAAATAAGCACCCTCTTGCAGGAAAGCCTGCGGGCCGGGCATGCCCGTCCCCTGCCGCATCGTATAGCAAAACAGGCAGGCCGCCAATTCTGACGGTCTGCCTGTTGCTGTAGCAGTTGTGAATTTTACTTCGCGTACTCGGTTGCTCTGCTCTCGCGGATGACGCTGACCTTGATCTGGCCGGGGTAATCCAGCTCGTTCTCGATCTTCTTGGCGACATTGCGTGCCAGCAGAATGACCTCGTCGTCGCTGACCTTGTCGGGCTGGACAAGGATGCGGACCTCGCGGCCTGCCTGCACGGCGTAGGAGCTCTCGACGCCCTCAAAGCCGTTGCAGAGAGCTTCCAGCGTTTCCAGACGCTTGATGTAGCTCTCCATGTTCTCGCGGCGGGCACCGGGACGGGCAGCGGAAATCGCGTCGGCGGCCATGATGATGAACGCCAGCGTCGTCTTGGGCTCCACGTCGCCGTGGTGGGCCTCGATAGCGTGGATGACCTGCGGGTTCTCGCGGTATTTCTTGCAGATGTCAACGCCGATCTGGACGTGGCTGCCCTCGATCTCGTGGTCAAGGGCTTTGCCGATGTCATGCAGCAGACCGGCGCGGCGGGCCAGCTGGACATTGACACCCAGCTCACCGGCCATCAGACCGGCCAGCCAGGCCACCTCGAGAGAGTGGCTCAGGACGTTCTGGCCGAAGCTCGTGCGGTACTTCAGGCGGCCAATGAGCTTGACAAGGTCGGGATGCAGGCTGTGAATGCCAAGCTCCATGACGGCCTTGTCGCCTTCGCGCTTCATCTGGATTTCCAGCTCGCGGCGGCACTTGTCCACGGTCTCCTCGATCCGGGCCGGATGGATACGGCCATCGGCAATCAGGCGCTCCAGCGCCATGCGGGCGACCTCGCGGCGGGTCTGGTCAAAGCTGGACAGCGTGATGGCCTCCGGCGTGTCGTCGATGATAAGGTCACAGCCCGTGGCGGTTTCGAGTGCACGGATGTTGCGGCCCTCGCGGCCAATGATACGGCCCTTCATCTCGTCGCTGGGCAGCGGCACAACGCTGACGGTGGCCTCGCTGGTGGCGTCTGCCGCGCAGCGGGCGATGGCCTGGCCGATCAGCTCACGGGCGAGGTTGTCGCACTCGTCCTTCATGTTCGCCTGGTAAGCGCTGATCTTCATCGCCTTCTCGTGAGTCAGCTCGTCATCGACCTGCTTGAGCAACACGGCGCGGGCGTCCTCCTTGGACATGGCGGCGATGGTTTCCAGTTTTTCGGTCTGGCGCAGCTTGAGCTGTTCCAGCTCGTCCAGGCGGGCCTCCACGGTCTCACTACGGCGCTTGAGGTCCTCCTCCTTGCGCTCCATCTGGGCGGTGCGCTTGTCGAGGGCCTCCTCCTTCTGGTCGATGCGGCGCTCCTGGCGGGTGATCTCGGCGCGGCGATCCTTGATTTCCTTGTCCGCGTCGCTCTTGAGCTTGAAGGCTTCGTCCTTCGCTTCGATGATGGTTTCCTTGCGCTTCTGCTCGGCAGCCTTGATGGCATCATTCACGATGCGCTTGGCTTCCTCCTCAGCGCTGCCGATCTTCGCCTCGGCGGTGCGCTTGCGGTTTTCACCGCCGAGGTAAAAACCAAGCGCCCCGGCAACAGCGGCAGCAACAAGGACCAGCACCACGGTCAAAATTGGTGACATAGTCGGTTTCACTCCTTATCAAAATAGGAGGATGCGCGCAGCGGGACGCTTTTCACTATGACATTGTTGCATGACAAAACGCGGCAGGTCGGCCAAAAAGACACACGATGCCCCTGCGCGCAGAATATACACAAACCGTCATCAGGACGTTAAATATCGTAAAAAAGCGGCGTTCCCGGTGGGCGACACCCTTTAAGGAGCCACGCACAGGTTGTGCCTGCCGTTTGGCTCTTTATTTCCTGTATATAATTTTACTTTGATTTCGTGCAAATGTCAAGATAACACAGGGGGCAAACTGGTAATTTTCATGCAAAACGCCCCGCTTTTGTGCCAGCGGGGCGCAGAGAAATTATTTTTTGCCGCGGTAAACGCCGGCTTTGCGCAGCAGGTCCTTGACGACCTCGGACCCGCAGACCAGCCCGCAGGCGGCGGGCACAAAGGCGTTGCTGGCGGGCACCGTGCGGCGCGCAGCGGTGGGGGCTTCCTCGATTTCCTCCTGCAGCGGCGGCAGGGTCGGCTCCTCCGAAAAGACGACCTTCACCTTGCCCAGGCGGCGCTTGCGGCACTCGAGGCGGATGACCTTGGCCAGCGGGTCCACGGTGGTTTTTTCAATGTCGGCCACACGGAACGCCGTCGGGTCCAGCTTGTTGGCCGCGCCCATGCTGCACAGGATCGGCACCCCGCCCGTTTTGCAGCAACGGATCAGCAGCAGCTTAGCGCTGACCGTGTCGATGCAGTCCAGCACGTAGTCAAACTGCATCAGATCGACGTCCGGGGCGGTCTCGGCATTGTAGAACATGCGGTTGGCGTGCACGATGATGGTAGGGTCAATGTCCGCAATGCGGGCGGCCATGGCATCGACCTTGTACTGCCCCAGCGTTGAGTGCAGCGCCACAAGCTGGCGGTTCAGGTTGGAAAGTGCGACGGTGTCGCTGTCAAACAGGCTCAACTCCCCTACCCCGCTGCGGGCCAGTACCTCAACAGCCTGCCCGCCGACGCCGCCGATGCCAAAAACGGCCACATGGGCGCGGCGCAGCACGTCCAGTGCGGGTGTGCCCAACTGGGCACGTGTGCGGGTGTATTGATCGGGCATGGTGTTACCTCCATAATAATCTTGCCTTCCTCTGCGAGACAGACTCCCCCAATATGGGGGAAGGTGGCGCTTGCGCCAGAAGGGGAGCAGGCGGCCAAGAAGTGTTTTATTTCTTTCTTTTCGCCTTCCGTTCCAGCACCGTCTCATAGCTCGACGACATCTTGTCGGCCATGCAAACAAGCGCGGCCTCACGGCTGTGGGGTATGTCGGTGGGGTTCAGCGGCCACATGTGGCTCTGGATGATGTCCTTTTCCTTGTCGGTCAGTTTAAACACGGTTTCGGCGTTGTAGCGTGCAATACGAGCATGCTTGAAGCCGTGCCAGTGGGTGATGTTGCTGCAATTATGCCAGTCGTACAGGTAAAAATCGTGCAGGAACGCCCCCTTTACCAGACTGGCCTCGTCCGCGCGGACGTGCAGATGGATGTTGAGCCAGAACGCGATGCGGGTGACGCGCAGACAGTGTTCATAGGTGGTCACGCTGCCGTGCTGGATGAACTTTTGCATTTCCAGCGCGTTCGGGTCATCGGCGATGCCTTTCAAAAGTATGTGCATACGCACTTCTTCTTCGGGGGTCAGTTTGCAGAGCATAGCAATTCCTCCACACGGGCGGCGGTCTCGGCCAGGGGCGCAGTGCCGTCCACCGTCAGGATTGGGCAGGCAAGCTGCTTCTGCCATTCATTATGCAGCACAGCGCTGCGCGTGTCAAGCCCGCCGTCATCATAACCGGCGGCCCACTGCAAAAATGCCTGATGATGGTCGTACATATCGCCGCCCGGCAGAATGCGCACACAAAACCGCGCGTACTCACGTTGTTTTATACGCGCGAGTCGGGTGGGCGTGTCGGTCACAACGCGCACCGCCAGCGTGAAATCCGGGATGAGAGCATCCCCCCAGCCGACGAGCGAGCCGGCGAGGACAGCACCGTTTTTTGCGGCGGCAATGTCCTGCCGTATGAGCGGCACACGCTGCTCAATGGGGCGCTTTGTCGTGAATTTCGGGTCAGTGGGCAGCCAGAAATAGTCGTCTGAGTCGAGAAAGGCATACTGAAATTGCTCCGCCAGGTATCGCCCCAGCGTGGACGTCCCGGAGCCGGACGCGCCGTAGATGTGGATGAGTGGTTTCATGTTATTTCACCAGTAAGCAGACCGTCTCGACAGTTGTTTCAGTTTCCAAGGGAAGTTCTTTCACTTCCTCACCATCAACAGGCACAGGAAAATTGAATACGATCTTCTTTATCCAGCTTCCGTCTTTCCTTTTCTCCGGGAACATCTCAATTCGCTCGATAAAGGCCTTCATAAATTCCTTCTGCTCCGCTTCCGTTGCGGAATGGTAGACTTCATCAAATGCCAGCAACAAGCGATAGATATTGTCTCCGGAAATCTTCTCCTGCTGGATGCTGCGGATCTGACTTTGCAATTCGCCAATCTGAACTTCGATTTCCTCTATGGTATCATACTGCTCATCATAGCGGCGCTGCAAGTCCAAAATCTTTCTGTCATAGTGGGCATCATTGATGTCCAAGGTATCCATCTGACGCTCCAAGCGGCTTTTCGTTCCAAAGGCTT
>OLYB01000877.1_pt1 | contig 26039 bp, 5 predicted proteins | sample 1674481 | NCBI WGS metagenome assembly OLYB01 (sample SAMEA103958167, study PRJEB25191) | human gut metagenome
TATTTTATTAAAGAAAACTAAAAACAGGGCTCACACCCTGTTTTTTAATCTTCAAAAAAATTAATTATATCATTATTTAAATATTTTTCTGTATCAATTCCTTTGGCAGCTCTTTTAACTTTTGTAGAGCCAACAGATTTATAAATATTATTATCATATTTTTCCAAAACAGGTTCATATGTATACACTGTAGCTGTCTTTGGCTTTTCATATTCTGTTTTGATTTGTTTTTGTGTTTGATTTTGCATATTTAAAATAGCATTTTTTAATTTTTCGTCAAATTCATCTTGCATTTGTTTTAATTTCTTTTGAAGTTTTTTATCATATTCATTTTGCATTTTGCTAACAATACTAGAAATTAACGTACTGTTTCCTTCTTGCATCTTTTTTAACTGATTATTTATTTCTTCTTCATTTTGTATTTGAAGTCTAGCTAATCTTTCATTTAATACATTTCTTGTATCTTTTTTTAGTTTTTCCACTTCTTTATTTAATACAGAAACTACCTGACCATTTACTCCTTCTAATTGTTCATTAATTATTTCTTGATTTTGTAATTTTATATTATTTAATTGTTTTGTAAATACCTTATTGCTTTTTTCTTGCATGTTTTTAACTTTAGTTTCAAGTAAACTATCATTTTTTTCTTGAACAATTTTTAATGTATTTTGTGCCTCTTTAGAAATATTATTTGCAATATTATCATTCAAGCAATTTACTTCATCTTTTAAAGCCAAAAATTTCTCATTAAAACCTGCTTCTGTATTTTGCGCATATTCTTTACTTTTCGCATCTATAAGTTCCAATTTTTCTTGTAATTTTAATGCATTTTCATCAATTTTACCATTTATTTCTTCTATGGTTCCTTGATAATTTAATTTTTTCATTTCTTCTGCTATAGCAAGTCCATATCTTTCTTCTGATACTTCTAATCTTTCTTCTACTGCAATTGCCAAATTTTTATACTTTCTAGAATTATCTTCTTGAGCTTTTTCTAGTTTTTCTATTTTTTCATTATATTCTTGTATGCTTTCTTTATTTTTTGCATTTTCCTCATTAAAGCCCTCTATTTTTTGTTCTAGTATAGCTTGTCTTCCTTCAAATTCTGTAATAATCTTATCATTGTTATCTATTTTATTTTGTATATTTTCTATTTTGTTTTTAACTTCTTCTTGTAGCTTATTTGCCTTATTATTAATAGTTTCTTTATTTTCAGTTTGGATTCCATTAATTTTATTTTCTAGGTTTTCTTGAAGTTTTTTAAGTTTTCCTTCTGTTTCATTTTTAGAACTTTCTAAAACATCTTCTAGTTTTGCTTGAACGGCTTCAATATTATCTTTTTGTTTAGTTTCTATACTATCTATTTTGCTTTGTATTTCTTCTTGTAATTTATTTATATTTTTTATTTGTAAATCTTGATTATTATACTTTTTATTTAATTGTACTATTTCATTTTGTTTTTGTTTATCATTATTTTCAATTTGTTCAATTTTTGTAACAAGTTCTTCTTGCTTAGAGCCTATTGTTTCGAACTCAGCTTTAATATCTTCTATTCCTCTTTGATTATTTTCAATACCATTTAATTGTTCTTGTTGATTATATTGTATTTTTTCAATTACATTTATCTTTTCTTCGAAATTATTTAATTGACCTTCACAGTTTTCTTTTAAGTTTACTATTAAATCTTCTTGTTTTTGATTACTAACATTTATCTTTTCTTCTTGAGAATTTTGTAATTTTTCTATTACATTCATTCTATCTTCAAAAATATTTAATTGTTTTCCAAAGTCAGATTTTATATTTTTAACTTCTTTTTGATAATTTTCATTAAAGTGATTAATTAGTTCTTTTTTTGTTTCATTATTTTTTTCTAATTCTTCTATTTTTTGTCCATAATTATTTAGTTCTATTTCTTGTGCTTTTAACAAATCTACCATTGTACTTGATTTTGCTTTTTGTTTTTCAAGTTCCTGGTCTATATTGTTTATTATAGTTATATTTTCATTTTGTATTTGTTCTATCTTTTCTACTTGTGTATAAACCTCATTTACTTTTTTAGTATTTTCATCTATTTTACCAATTTTTTCTCCTTGGCATATTTGCATTCCTTCTATTTGACTTAATTTTTCTTCTGATTTTTTTTGATTTTCTCTTAATTCAGAAAATCTGTCTTTCATGCTTTCTACTTGTTTTTCTAAGCCTTTTGCTTGCAATTTTTCATTAACTTTACTTTCTAACTTTTCTATTTTTTGCTTTTCTTCTTGTAAGTTTTGATTAGTTTCCTGTATTTGTTCATTTATTTTTTCTATTTCTTTTGAAACTTCTTTTTGTTCTTGCAATTCTTGATTATTTTCTTGTAATTTTTGACTTATCTCTTCTATTTTCTTTGAGACTTCTTTTTGCTCTTGCAATTCTTGGCTATTTTCTTGTAATTTTTGACTTATCTCTTCTATTTTCTTTGAGACTTCTTTTTGCTCTTGCAATTCTTGGCTATTTTCTTGTACTTTTTCACTTATTTCTTCAACTTTTTTTGCAATTTCTTTTTGTTCTTGTAATTCTTGGCAATTTTTTTCTACTTTTTTATTTACTTCTTCTATTTTATCTTGTATTTGGTATATTTCATCGTTTTCTTCTAATTTTTCTAATATTTCATTTCTTAAGGTTTGTATTTGTTTATTTAAATTCAAAATTGTTGCTTTTGTTTTCTCGTCTATGCTTGTAACTTCATTTTTTATTTTATTGTTTTCATTTTCGTATTTACTTGAAATTTCATTAATTTTTTTATTAATTTCTTCTTCTACTACATAATTTTTATTTTCTAAAAGTTCATTTACCTTTTCTTCTATTTGTTCAATTTGCTCATTATTATAATTTTCTTTTTCTTTTATTTCATTTATTTTCCCCTTTGTTTCATCTTGAACACTTTGGATTTCTTTTTCTAAAACCTTTATAATTCTTTTTATATCCGTAAATGTTTGCTCATATTCTTCTGCTGTATAATTGTCTTCTTGCTCATTTAATCTTTGGGTTATTTTCTTGTTTTCATCTATTATTCTATTTGCAATTTCTTCTACAAGTGATGTTAAATCCCCCATATCATTTTCTTGCTTTTCTACATATGAATTTATTTTTTTCTCAATTATTTTATTTATGTTTTCAGTAGAATTTGCATTTGATTTTCCTTGGTTATTTTGCATGCTAAAATTAAAAGTTTCAAAAATCTCTTCAAATTTACCTTCAATTAATTTTTTGCTTGAAGCTTTAACCTCTTTAATTTTTTTATTAATTTTTTCATTTTCTTCTGCATTTAATTTTTTTAAATCTTCAATTTCATTCTTAATTTCTACTATTTCCATTATTTCTTTATTCATAACTTTTTTCCTTCTCATTTTTATTGACTATATTTTATAATTTTAAATATAAATCGTCAATAGTATTTTGTCGATTATTTCACTTTTTTGTACTTATTTTTAGAAAAAAATAGAACCTATTAAAACGTAATAACACGTAATAATAGGTTTTATTTTTTGGAGGCGACACCCGGATTCGAACCGGGGATCAGAGTTTTGCAGACTCGTGCCTTAGCCACTTGGCTATGTCGCCATTTAATTAATTATATTCCATTATTTTAAAATTAGAACACAATATTTTGGAGCGGGAAACGGGGCTCAAACCCGCGACCTCTGCCTTGGCAAGGCAGCGCTCTATCAACTGAGCTATTCCCGCATTTAAATGCATACTAAATTTTATTAGTAAGCATTTAAAATAATACCAAAAATACTGTGAAAAGTCAATACTTTTAAAAATTTTTATATATATTTTTTATTGCTTTTTTAACAGAGTTCAACTCTAAATTAGCTTTTAATTTTTTGTTAATGTATGATAATAATATGCACCATGTGGTGAACCATAATTTGATTTTCTACTATATCCTGATCTTACATAAGCATTACAATTGTTATTATAACTACTTTGCTTTGATGTCATACTGCCATTGTAAAAATACACACTTGGTTTATTTGGCGTATTAGAAGCATCAACTATATATGATTCATATGATATTAATTCAGGCGTTGAATTTGTGTATGTTGTAGAACTATTTCCAATTGTTATTGCTGCTCTACCAGTTCCTGCATTACTTATTCCTATTACACATGAATATTTAGAACTAATTTTACCACCATTTATATTTATATAATTTCTACTACTTGTACTTGTATCATTCATTTCTGCCAAAATTGCACACCAGGTTTCACCATTACTTTTAGGAGATGTTGTTTGAGTAATTGTTCCTCCATTTATTAGTATAGACGGATTTGCTTTAGATTGCGTTTTTAATGCATGGGCAGAAGATGCATTAATAGTTCCTCCACTCATGGTAAATGATGATTGCCCATCAACTGCAACTGCCATATTATGTTTTGTATTATTTATTGTTCCACCAGTCATATTCATTTTTGAACTATCGCCAAAAACTCCTATCAATGTATCTTTACATGAAGTCCTTGTATCACTTGATATTGTACCTCCTGATACATTTAATACTGATGCGTCTGAAGCATATATAGCTTTTCCCCCCAATGCTGATGTAATTGTTCCAGATTTAAAATTCAAAGTTGTATTTATAATTCTTACTGTTGGAGAACTTGAGCCTTTCACGCTCAATGTTGAACCTGATAAATCAATAGTTCCTCCACTAGAATATATTGCATTTGAACTTACTGGACTCATATCAGAATAATGTATATATGCAGTTCCATTATTACTCAATGATGTCTTATAAGAATTAAAGCTTAGATACCAACATATTAAAGTTCCATTACTACCATTATATATTCCATTCGTATTTGAATATTGTGTTGAACCTATATTAGCCTGACTAGTTGATGATGTTCCTCTAAGAGTTAACTTTCCATAATTATATATTACATATGTATTATCTTCACTCCATTCCACTCTATAAGTCCCTAAAGAAACTGTTATAGTTTTATCTGTTCTCTTATTATTAATTTTTTCTTTAACATTTTTTAATAATGTAACTGTTCCAGAAACTGTTCCATTTCCGCAAATCACTATTACTTGAAGCCGTTCCTATTGCAGATTGTAATGTTGGATATAGCACGTAACAATCTGTTTCAGTAGATACTGCAACTGGTGACAATGAAAAAGTCTTATATGATACATTACCTGCATTATCTTTTAACCAAATTTTCTTAGTATCTCCATACTTCATGTTAATATCTATTGTTTTACCAGTATGAGCCTTCCATCTGCTATCGGTTGATGATAATGATGTGCTTAAATCTACTGTGTCATAATAGCCTGCCATTCCTGAGTGTCCTTCTGTTATATCAAATTCAACATTATAACTTGCTGATGAGTATGAAGATGGCTTAGAATCTGAAATAGCATACTTAAAATCAGATAATTCTGGTGCTGTATTATCAAGATATTGTTCTCCTGTAACACTAGTTCCTGCTGCTAATGAATTTCCTGAAACATCCTTTACAATACTTTGTACTATTGCAGTTCCATCATAAATTCCAGTTCCATCACTTACAGTTACACTTGTTGATGCACTTTTAATTCCCGATGTAGAAACAATAATACTTAATGATTTAAATGTTATTGATCCATTTGTTGCAGGAATTCCAACATATGTTATTCCATATGTTCCTGCTGCAAGGCCGCTTCCTTCATCACTTAAAGTAATTGTTACATTTTGTGATTTTGCATAAGTTGTATTACTACTTACTCTAATTGTTGGTGCAATTGAATCACTTATAGTTATTTCATAATTTTTAGAAACCCCATTATAATTTGTAGTTGCTGCTATAAATACTATTATATTTATTTTTGAAGAAGTATACTGATTTGCTTTATAGCCTACAGTTACAGCTGTATTATTCTTTGCCGTTGCTGCATTTTCGCTTGTAACCGTTATATAATCCGTATTATCACTTGTAACGCTCAATGTTCCAGTTTCTGAATCTACATAACCAGATGGTGTAACTGTAAATAAACCTGTTCCATTTTGGTAACTTACACTTCCACTGTTTTCACTAAATGTCAATGTTAAATTTGCTTTATTTATTGTAAACGCTTTTGCAGCCCCTGTTAATTTATAGTTTTCAGCTTTAGCTCTTCCTCCTGCTACACTTGATATGCTTGCTGTTGATGTGTAACTTCCTGCATTTGTTCCTGTTGTTCTTGTTATATTTATTGTTTCTCCTGTTACTCCACTTTCTGCAGTTGCTGTTGGTCCTTGTGCTGCTCCATTATATGTAAATGTTATTGTTTCCCATGTTACTGCTACTTCTTTTGCCGACATTGTCCATGTTATATTCTTTGCTGCTGTTGTTCCATCACTCCATGCATGGTTTTCATCTGGGGTTGCTGTTGCTGTATAGCTTCCTGCATCTATTCCGGCTGTTGTTCCTCCCCAACTCACGTAATTTCCTGTTACTCCTGTTTGGCTTTCTCCATTATATGTTTTGTCTGCTACTGCTGCTGTTGCTGTTGTTGCTCTATTTATTATAAATGCTTTTGTATTTTCTGTTAATTTGTAATTTCCAGCCTTTGCTCTTCCTCCTGTTACACTTGATATGCTTGCTGTTGATGTATAGCTTCCTGCGTTTGTTCCTGTTGTCCTTGTTATATTTATTGTTTCTCCTGTTACTCCACTTTCTGCACTTGCTGTTGGCCCTTGTGCTACTCCATTATATATAAATGTTGTTGTTGTTCCCCATGTTACTGCTACTTCTTTTGCTGACATTGTCCATGTTATACTCTTTATTGCTGTTGTTCCATCACTCCATGCATAGTTTTCATTTGGGGTTGCTGTTGCTGTATAACTTCCTGCATCTATTCCTGCTGTCGTTCCTCCCCAACTTACATAATTTCCTGTTACTCCTGTTTGGCTTTCTCCATTATATGTTTTGTTTACTGCTGCTGCTGTTGCTGTTGCTGCTCTATTTATTGTAAATGCTTTTGTAGCTCCTATTAATTTGTAATTTCCAGCCTTTGCTCTTCCTCCTGTTACACTTGATATGCTTGCTGTTGATGTATAGCTTCCTGCGTTTGTTCCTGTTGTTCTTGTTACATTTATTGTTTCTCCTGTTACTCCACTTTCCGCACTTGCTGTTGGTCCTTGCGCTGATCCATTATATGTAAATATTGTTGTTCCCCATGTTACTGCTACTTCTTTTGCTGACATTGTCCATGTTATGCTCTTGGCTGCTGTTGTTCCATCACTCCATGCATGGTTTTCATCTGGGGTTGCTATTGCTGTATAGCTTCCTGCATCAATTCCTGTTGTTGAGTTTGCCCAACTTACATAACTTCCTGTTACTCCTGTTTGGCTTGCTCCATTATATGTTTTGTCTGCTGCCGCTGCTGTTGCTGTGGCTGCTTTATTTATTGTTAAATTTGCACCTATATATGCTATTGTATAATTATTTGCTAAAAATGGTGAATTATCTGCTAGGGCTAATGTATTTTGTTTTATTTCATATGTTCCTACATTTTCTCCTGCATCTCTTGATAATGTTCCACTAAATTTTGGTGTTTGCTCACTTACTTGATTACTACATGTATATGTTAATTCCGGATCTCCTGCTCCATATGTTTTTGATTTTGCTTCTGCTTTTACTGTTAATGTTCTTTTATTTACTGTTAATGTTCCATTTGTTTTTGTTATTGTATAATTTCCACTTACATCTGTTGTTCCACTTTTTACTACTGCACTACTTACTGTATTTGCTGTACTTCCTACATTTGTTATACTTCCTGTTGCTGTTGCTGTTAAGCTCTGTCCACTTACTAATGTTCCTTCTGTTAATGTCGCTGCTGCATTTGTTAGCGCTGCTCCATCATATGTTTTAGTTCCATCTGCTGCTTTTACTGTTATTGCTCTTTTATTTATTGTAAAATTTAATACTTTTGTTCCTGTATAATTTCCCTTTCCTGTTATTGTTACTTTTCCTGTTCCTGCATTTATATTATCTGAATATACGAATGAATAATCTGTTCCTACTGCTAATAAATTTTCTCCATCTTTTACAGTAACACTTGGTTTCTTTTCTGTTCCATCATATGTGTAACTTGTTGGATTTAATGTTGCAGTAAATGTGCTTGCATTCTTTGCAGTTATTGTTAAGTTTGCCCCCACATAAGATAATGTATAATTATTTGCCAAAAATGGTGAATTATCTACCAAAACTAATGTATTTTTATTTATTGCATATGTTCCTACATTTTCCCCTTCAGCTCTTGATAATGCTCCACTAAATTTTGGTGTTTGTCCACTTACTTGATTACTATATGTATATGTTAATCCTGGATCTCCTGCCCCATATGTTTTTGATTTTGCTTCTGATTTTACTGTTAATGTTCTTTTATTTATTGTAAAATTTACAATCTTAGTTCCTGTATAATTTCCCTTTCCTGTTATTGTTACTTTTCCTGTTCCTGCATTAATATTATTTGAATATACAAATGAATACTCTGTTCCAACTGTTAATGTATTTGTCCCATCTTTTACAGTAATACCTGGTTTTTTTTCTGTTCCATCATATGTATAAGTTGTTGGATTTAATGCTACGCTAATTGAACTATTATCTATTGATTTGCCTGTAACTTTAATACTTTTTGAGCTAACATTTTCTACTGAATCTTTTGCCCAAATATAATATGTTCCAACTGTTAATCCTGTTTTTGTTACAGTTTGTTTTTGAGTTTGAGTAATCTCGTTCCATCCTGTTGTTGGTAAAACATTACTTGATGTAATAGCCCACTTATTAACTAATGAACTACTGTCTGATAATGTAATTTGTAATGTATCGCCATATGTTATATCACTTGCAGCTATTGTAGGTGCAGTATTGTCAACCTCTATTTTAGAATCAAATTTTGTTAATATATTTTTATTTTTTGATTTATCTGTTAAGGTATTAGCATCAACTTCAACAGTTAACACACCATTTCCAGGTATTCCTGCTAATGTTAATTCATATTGAACACCATTTGTTATATTTTGTGCACTTCCAAGTGTTTTTATTTTTGGTGTAACAACACTACCTCCAACTTTAACAACTATATTGCTAGCAGTTAAGCTATTCCCACTATAGTTTTCGTCGGTTCCTTTTAACAATAATTTTACTGTGTTTAAATTATTAATATACTTCTTGCCATTAATTGTTGTAACTGCATAGTTTTGTGTAATTTCTTTTCCAGAAATTGATACTTCTTCCGTATATGGACTTATTTCTAATACACTTACTTCCATTTTTTGTTTTTCTTGGTTTATAAGTGCTGCATAAAAAAAGCCAAAACATAAGGCTAGGCTTATCAATATAGCTATACTAATAATTGTAATTTTGCTTAATTTTAAATTTTTTAATTTGCTTAGCATTATAAATACCTTCCCTTCGCAACATTTAAAAATAGTATTTTCTACATATATTTTAAGTTCTTAATTTATTAAAATCAATATAGGTATTTTATTGTATTTAAAACCGCCTTTTATCATACTAGGGATGCTTATTTGCCGTGTTTTGATGTCATATATTAAGTTTTGTTTACATTTTTATTACGTAATTTTTGACATAATCCGCAAATTTCTTATTTGCGTAAGCTTTTTTCGACTTTTTTGTATAAAAAATAAAAAAATCAGAATTTAATTATAATCTTAAATTCTGATTTTTTATTTTATTCTACAGACTCAACTTCTATTGTCCAAACAGGAAGTATATCATCTACTATTACTTTACATGTTGCTGTTAATCCTGCATTTGCTTCTTTTACTGTTATTGTACATTCACCTTGTTTTAATGCAGTTATTGTTCCATTACTTATTGTTGCAATATTTGCATCATTAGTTGAATAGCTTAATGTTCCTAAAGAAGCTCCTGTTATTGTTAAAACTTTTGTTTTATTTGTTGTAGTATTTAAATATACTTGCGTTGGATTTACTGCAATTGTTGCCTTTACTAATATTGTACTATAAACTGAATTTGCTAAAGTTGTTTTTGCTCCATAACCGCTTCTATATGTTTTTGATCCTGCTACATTGAATGCAACATCTATTCCATTATATGTAGTCTTTGAAGTACCTTTTATAACTCCGCAATTAAAGTTAAGTTTTGAACTTGTTCCTGTTAAATTTATACCATAGCCTGCTGTTGCCTCTATTACAGGAGCTTCAGCACTTACTATAGAGTTACTGTTATTTCCTATATTTACAGTTGCAGCTTGCAAACTACTAATTGCTGCTGTTTTACCTTTTATTGTTCCTCCTAATATATTAATTGTTCCAGCTCCTGTTTGCCCTATTGCTACAGCTCCACTTGAATAAATTGTTCCATCATTTACTGTTAAGTTTCCTCCATTTAATGTAAATGTATTAGTAGCAGATGTTGTAAATCCTCCTGTACCATTAATTGTTACTGTTTTTGCATTATTTACGGTAATTGTTGCATTTCTTGTAACTGTTTTTCCATTAGTATTTATCGTTACATTTTTATCAATTATTACAGTAGATACATCTGTATTTGTTTGTAATATTGTTATTGTTGATCCATCACTATCTGCTTTTGCTACAGCTTCTGCAAGAGTTTTAAAGTAATATGAACCATTTTTGGTTGTTACACTATAATTTGCTAAAGACCATTTTGCATATAATGTTATATTTCCACTTGGAGTGTATGTGTTTCCAGCTGTTCCGACAAGTGTTGTAGTCGCTTGTTCTTTATACCAACCTTCAAATACATAATTTGCTCTTGTAAGTGTTGGTAATGTTAATTTAGCACTGCTTACAGTATTATCCCACATAGCATATAATGTCACAGTTCCATTGTTAGTACTTGTTAAGTTTGTTACACTTTGTCCATTTGTATATGCATTTCCTGTTCCATCATTTTTTAAATTCCAATCTTTAAATGCATATGTTGATTTTGCTGTTTGGCTTGTGCTTCCTTCATAATTTCCATTAAATGTTACTGTGTACTGTCTTACATAACCATTTAATGTTAAGTTTTGTGCTTTGTCATATGTATATGTTGAACTTGCAGTCGTTCCTCCTGTTGCTCCATTTCCATTATAGTTTACTGTATATGTATTTGCAGTAACCTTTGGTGTCATTGTAATATTTCCTGCTGGCATTGTAAAGCTTCCTGATTGTCCAGTTATATTAGCTTGCATACTTGTATTACTGCTTTCCCATTTGCTCCATGTATAACCTGTATTTACTGTTGCTTTTAATGTAATTACAGTTTCATAATAATAACTTCCAGTAGCTGTACTTCCAGCATTACTTACACCTGTCAAAGATCCTAATGTAAATGTATATTTATTTCTAGAATATTCATACACAACTACTGTTGTTCCATCACCTTTTATTGTTACTGTTTGTTTTTCAGGTGCTGTAAATCCAGTATATGTATTAGTTTCTGGTGTTACATTACTATCTGTTGTTCCTGCTTTTTCTACAACTTCTACTTTTCCAGCTATTGGTGAATTTCCTTCTGGATATGTTCCATCTAAATTCATCTTTTTGTGTACGACTGTATATTTTGTATCTGTATTTGCAATCCATTTTGCATATAATGTTGTATTTGCTCCAATACTGTAACTTGCTCCACCATTTCCTGCTTTTGTTTTTAAGCTTTCATCTGTATACCATCCATCAAATGTATATCCAGCCCTTACAGGTGTTTCCAATGTCACACTTGGATTATTCCATTTTGCATATAATGTATGATTACTTGCTGTTGTTACTTTTGATGCACTAGTTACAATATTTGTATATGCTTCTTCTTTATACCAACCATTTAAGCTACATGCATATTGTTTACTAGAATTTGCCTTTCCTGTATATTTATAATTATATGTCAATGTGTATGTTTTTGCAGTTAAGCCTTCTTGTCCATTTACTGCTGGTAAATTTCCATATGTAGATGAGTAATTTACCTTTTTAGTATTTGTTGTAATTGTTCCACCTTTTGGTTCAAATGTTACTGTATATTCTTGACCTTGTAATATTTTACCATTTGCAACCAATGATAGATTTTGTGTTCCCATTGAAAATTGTTTTGTGCTTTCTGTTTCATATTGCACACCGTCTTTTGTCCAATTTGCAAAGCCATATATATAATAAATATCATTTGCTTTTACATTTGCTTTTATAGTTACATTTTGTCCCCATTTATAACTTCCAGCTCCTGTTACACTTGAAATATAGTCATTTTTACTTAATTCTAAAGTAAATTTATTTCTTGTGTAATATAAGCAAATTTTTGTACTACCATCTGGTTTTACAGTTGTGCTTGTAATAACTGTTCCAACACCTGATGTTCCTCCTACTAAGTTTCCTCCAGCAAATGTTGTATTTGCTATTTCTAAGCTTTTAGCTTCTGTACTTAGTGTAAGTGTACTATCTGTTGTTCCTGTTTTTGTAGTTGTATCATATAAAGTATATGTATTGTCATTTGCATTTTCTAAATAACGACTTACTGTATATTTTGTATTAGTACTTGGTTTAAATATTCTGTATACTGTTGCTCCACTTGTTGTTACTGTTGCTGTTGTTGAACTGTCATATAAGTAGCCTTTATAATATGCTCCTTCTGTTGTATCCGTTCCTTTGCTTGCACCTGTTACTTGTATTCCAAAGTTTACACTTTCCTTACTTGTTCCTAATACTTTTCCTGTTGTACTTCCTACTACATCTTTATATGTTACTTCATATTTATTCGGTGTTTTACTTGCACTTGCTGTTAATGTTATTGCTGTTCCATCTGGTATTGCTGGCCATGTAAATGATCCATATGGATTAACTGTACTACTTTTTACATATGTTTCATTATTACTTGTCCATTTACTAAATGTTACTGTATGTCCTTCTATTGTCATTGTTTTTGCTGTTAAACTTGGTACTGTTGCTCCATAGTAATATTTTACACTATTTTGCACTGTAACACTTTCTATATTTTCTCCTGCTACTGTCTTTAATGTTCCACTTGTACGTGCATAATATAATTTTATTACTCTTGTTCCATCACCTTTTATTGTTGTACTTGTTACTGTTTTTCCATCTACTTGTCCATAACTATAATATATTCCATTTGTAACTAATAGTGTGCTATCTTTTAGGTTTGCTATTGTAACTTCGCTGTCTGTTGTTCCTGTTTTTGTACTATCTGTTTTTGTTGCTTCTTCCTCATATGTTCCATCTGTTTTCATTACATAGTGCTCTACTGTATATTTTGTTTTATCATATGCTGTAAATATTCTATATACTGTTGCTCCACTTGTTGTTACTGTTGCTGTTGTTGAACTGTCATATAAGTAGCCTTTATAATATGCTCCTTCTGTTGTATCCGTTCCTTTGCTTGCACCTGTTACTTGTATTCCAAAGTTTACACTTTCCTTACTTGTTCCTAATACTTTTCCTGTTGTACTTCCTACTACATCTTTATATGTTACTTCATATTTATTCGGTGTTTTACTTGCACTTGCTGTTAATGTTATTGCTGTTCCATCTGGTATTGCTGGCCATGTAAATGATCCATATGGATTAACTGTACTACTTTTTACATATGTTTCATTATTACTTGTCCATTTACTAAATGTTACTGTATGTCCTTCTATTGTCATTGTTTTTGCTGTTAAACTTGGTACTGTTGCTCCATAGTAATATTTTACACTATTTTGCACTGTAACACTTTCTATATTTTCTCCTGCTACTGTCTTTAATGTTCCACTTGTACGTGCATAATATAATTTTATTACTCTTGTTCCATCACCTTTTATTGTTGTACTTGTTACTGTTTTTCCATCTACTTGTCCATAACTATAATATATTCCATTTGTAACTAATAGTGTGCTATCTTTTAGGTTTGCTATTGTAACTTCGCTGTCTGTTGTTCCTGTTTTTGTACTATCTGTTTTTGTTGCTTCTTCCTCATATGTTCCATCTGTTTTCATTACATAGTGCTCTACTGTATATTTTGTTTTATCATATGCTGTAAATATTCTATATACTGTTGCTCCACTTGTTGTTACTGTTGCTGTTGTTGCACTACTATATACATAGCCTGCATAGTATTTTCCAACAGTTACATCTGTTCCTTTGCTTGCTCCTGTTACTTGTGTTCCAAAGTTTACATTTTCTTTACTTGTTCCTAATACTTTTCCTGTTGTGCTTCCTACTACATCTATATATGTTACTTCATATTGGTTAACATTGTAATTTGCAGTGTAATTTTTATTTCCTGTACTTCCTTTTGCAATTGTTACAGTTGTACTTGGTGTTGTTCCATTACTTCCAGTCCATCCTGTAAATGTATATCCTGTTTTTTGTGGATTATTTAAAGTTATATTTTGACTTTCTACATTGTAAGATGTTGGATTTGTTTTTCCTGCTACAAGTGCTCCTCCATTTAAATTATATGTAATTGTATAATTTTGTATAGTTCTTGAACCATTTGCTGTTAATGTTACATTTCCTGCTGGCATTGTAATTTTAGCATCTTTTTGTGTTGTGTTTGCAACTAAGCTTGTATTGTTTGATACCCAATTTACAAAACTATATGTATATCCTGCAATATCATTTAATGTTGCACTTAAATCTATGTTTTCTCCATATTTATAAGACTTGCTTGTATTTGTTATTCCACTTACTTCCCCTGTTGCTGATACTTCTTTTACATGTTCATTTTTTGTAAGTGTTAATGTATATGAATTTCTTGTGTAGTAATATTCAATTACTGTTGAACTGTCTGCTGCAATTGTTGCTGTTTTTTCTTCTGGTGTTGTAAATCCTACATATGTTTTTGGTGTTGCATTTGTTGTTGTTCCTGTTTTACCTGCTTTAATTTCAGTATCTTTTAAATCATAACCTGTTCCTTCAATATTTTGAATATAATATTTAACTGTATATTCAACTTGACCTTCTTCCCATTTTGCGTATAAAGTTGTATTTGCATTTACTTTGTAACTTGCTCCTGGGTCACCTACTTTATTTGCATCTGTACATTCTTTGTCAGTATACCATCCAGCTAAACCATATCCTGTTCTTTTTGCACTTGGCAATGGATCATTTTCTCCTTCTTGCCAGTTAGCATTAAGTGTTACTATAGCTCCACTAGTTTTTGCTAAGTTTATTACACTTGCTTTATCTAAATATGTATTATTGTTTGAATCTTTCCAATTTACAAAATCATATTTATATGCAGCTACTGTATTTGTACTTCCAGAATAATTATAATTAAATGTTACTGTATATTCTTTTTTATAACCATTTGCTGTTAAATTTTGTGCTTTATCATATGTATGTGTTGAACTTGCTGTTGTTCCTCCTGTTGCTCCATTTCCATTATATACAACACTATAAGTAATTGGTGTTCCTTTAACAGCATTTGCAACTATTGTAATATTTCCTGCTGTCATAACAATGTTTCCTTTAATTGTCGTTGGTACTGTTACTCCATTTCCTTCAGTCAATGTCCATTTATCCCATACAGAAGCATTATAACCTGTAATATTTGTTTTTACAGTTGCATTAATAGCTACTGTTGCGCCCCATTTGTATGTTCCTGCACCTGTTACAGTTTCTATATATTCATTTTTTTCTAATGTTAATGTATATTCATTTCTATCATAATATAAATATATATTTGTTGTTCCATCTGGTGCTACAGTTGTTGTTGTAATAGATGTTCCAACTCCCAAAGTTCCACCTGTTAAATTTGCTCCTACATATTTAGTATTTGCAATTTGATTTTTATTTGCTTCTGTTAAAAGTGTAAGTGTTGAACCAGCTGCTGCTTTTCCTTCTATAACATCTCCATATAATGTGTAGTTTTCATTATTTGCATTTTCTAAATAACGGTATACTTTATATGTTACTTGGTTAGCAGACCAACCAGCATATATTGTTATATCTTTTTGTGGTGTATATGTTCCATCAGCATTTAATACTAAAGCTTGTGTACAATTACTGTCTAAATACCATCCTGTAAATGTATAGCCAACTTTTTTAGCTGTTGTTAAATTTATGCTGTTATTTTTATAATTTGCAGTTAATGTTCCATCTTCATCTTTTGTTCCAAATGTATATGTATTTCCTACAAATTTTCCACCGCCTGTTAATAACCAACTTTCAAATGTTTTAGTTGAAACTTCACTTCCAACTTCTGTTGTTCCTCCATTTGCATTATATGTTACAGTAAATCCTTTAGGTGGTGTTATATTTGCATTATCTACTACATATGTTGACTCATATGCCTGTTCTATATTTAGATCTTTGCTATATGTTCCTCCATTTGGGTTAATTGTTAATGTTGATAAATCTCTTACATATTTATATTCTATTATTGTTGTTCCATTTGCTAATATTTCTTTATTTTGTTTTGCTGGTGTTGTAAATCCTTTGTATGTTTTTGGACCAGCATTTGTTGTTTCTTTTGTTGTTCCATATTTTACTTCTTCTTCTGATGGAACACTTGGGTATGTTCCGTCTATATTTTGTTTATAATGTTTTACAGTATATTTTGTATTAGTATTTGCGGTCCATTTTGCATATAATGTTATATTAGCTGTTGGTGTATATGTATTGTCTGCATTTAATTTTACTTCATTTTTTAGTTCTGAATCTGTATACCATCCAACAAATGTATAACCTACTTGTGTCGGAGTAGTTAATGTAACATCATTATAGTTTTCTGTTACTTTTCCATTACCTGCACCATATGTATAAATGTTTCCACTTAATGTACCAAAACCATCTTTACTCCAAGATTTATGTGTTTGTGTTAATACTGTATTTGCTCCACCGTCATAATTTGGATTTAATGTTACTTTATATCCACTACTATTATAAGTACTTAAGTCTAATTGTGTGTTGTAATTTTGTTCTTTTGTTGTATTTCCACTTAATCTTGAAATTGTTAATGTATATTTATTAATGCTCCATCCAGAATATAATGTAATATTTTGGCTTGGTGTATATGTTTTATCTGTATTTAAACTTACTTTATTTGTACATTGCTCATCTAAATACCATCCTGTAAATGTATAGCCTTCATGTGTTGGATCGTCTGGCATTTCTATACTATCATTTTTATAATTTGCAACTATTGTTCCAATTCCTGCACCATATGTATAAACATTTCTATTTAATGTTCCTTGTCCTGTTTTTGTCCAATTTGTAAATGTTTTTGTTGAAGTTTTTTTAGTGTAATCATCTTGTCCTCCAAAGTTTTTAAATGTAACCACATATCCAGCGGGTGCTTCTATTTTATTAGAAACTGTATATGTTGATTCAAATTTTTGTGTAACTGTTACTGTTGATTGAGAACCTTCATATTTTCCTCCATTTGGATTAATATTTAAATCATATGATTTTCTTTCATACTTATAAATAAATTCTGTATTTCCATCCTCTGTTATTTCTTTTGTTTGTGTTTGTGGTGCACTAAATCCTAAGTAGCTTCCTTGTGTAGTATCTTTTGTAGGTGGTGTTACTTTATTTCCTGGCACTGCTGATTTATTTTCTACATCTGTTGGAACACTTGGATATGTTCCATCTATATTTTGTTTATAGTGTTTTACAACATATTGTCCTTGTGCCCATCTTGCATATAATGTTTGATTTGATGTAATTTTTACAATTGTTGATGATGTTATTTCCTCTCCTTGTCCATCTTGTTTTGTATACCATCCTCCAAATCCATAGCCTGCAAGCTTAGCTACTGGAAGTTCTCCATATGTTGAATCATATGTTACTTCTTTTGTAGTTGGATTAACTGTACCTTCACCTGGATCAAATGTTACCACATATTTATTTGCATTCCATTTTGCATAAATTGTAATATCTTTTGTTGGTAAATATGTTCCATTCTCATTTGTTGTTAACTGTGTTTTTAAATCTTCATCTATATACCATCCTGCAAATGTATAACCTTCTTTTGTTGTTGTTCCAATTGTTATACTTGATTTTGTATCGTCCCAATGTGCATATAATGTTTCATTATATGCTGGCATTGTTTTATATTCTTTCTTTGTTCCATTTGTTGCATCTGTATACCAACCTGTAAATTGATATGTTGATGTTTGATTATCAAGTGCTGTTCCTCCATTTGTATTAAATGTAACTGTATATTTTCTTGATGCACTTGGCATTTGTATTGTTTCATTGTAATTTGCAGTTGTTGGTTCAGGAGTACTGTTTCCACCATTTGCATTATATGTAATTGTATATTTATTTATTTCCCATATTGCATATAATACTAAATCATTAGAAATTGTATTTGCTCCAATCGTATCTGCTGGATTATATTTAACCTCTGTTGCTGATCCATTTAATCCCCAACCTTTAAATGTATAGCCTGTCCTTGTTGGCTTAGTAGCACTTAAAGTTACAGATTCATTATATTTTTTAGTTTGGCTTCCTGGTGCTCCGCTTCCTCCATTTGCATTATATGTAATTGTATAACTATTAACACTCCAACTTGCATACAATGTTTGATTTGCAGTTATAGTAACTATACTTTGGTCTGTAATTTTTGTTCCAGCTCCATTTAGCCCAGTATACCATCCGTTAAATTTATAACCTGTCTTTATTGGTGTTGGCAATTGTCCATAACTTTCATTATATGTTACTGTTTTAGAAGATGGATTTACTGTTCCTTCATCTGGATTAAATGTTACTATATATTCATTTGCTTTCCAATTTGCAATAAATTCCTTATCTCCTGTTGTTCCTTTTGAAATTGTTACTGTTGTGTTTGGTGTTGTTCCATTACTTCCTGTCCATCCTGTAAATGTGTAACCATCTTTTTGTGGATTATTTAGTGTAAAACTTGCTGTTTCTATTGTATAATTTTTAGGATTTGTTATTCCTTCTGCTAGGTTTCCACCATTTAATGAATATGTAATATTGTATGTTATTGCATTCCATTTTGCACTTAATGTTACATTATCTTCTACTTTATATGGTGATGTAACTTCTAATTCTTGGTTTAACCATCCTTTAAATGTATAACCAGTTTTGCTAGTAGTTGGTAATGTTACTTCTTTTTCATATTTTGCAGTTATGTTTTCCACAGAATTTCCACCATTTGTGTTAAATGTAACTGTAAATAGTTTTCTGTTGTAATAATATTTTATTATTGTACTTCCATCTGCCTTAACTACAGCTGATTTTAAGTTAGGTGTTTCAAATCCTTTTCCATAATCTTTTGTTGCAGGTGTTACCTCACTTCCAGTTACTGCTGTTAAAGTTTCTACTTCTGGCTCACCATATTGGTCATCTTCTATATTTTGTTTATAATGTTCTACAATATATTCAGATTCACCTTCTGTCCATTTTGCATATAATGTATGATTGTTTGCTATTTTAACTTTTGTAGTTGTTTCTATTTTATTTTTAAATGTTTCATTGTCTAAATACCATCCTGCAAATGTAAATCCTTGTTTTTTAGGTTTTTCTAAATCACCATAGTTTTGTCCAAATGTAACTTCTTTAGAAGCTATATCATTTCCTCCATTTGAATTAAATGAAACTGTATATTTGTTTGCTTCCCAATTTGCAGTATATTGTTTATCACTTGTGCTTCCTTTTTCAATTGTTACAGTTTTACTTGCTTCATTTCCATTACTTCCTGTCCATCCTATAAATGTATATCCTTCTTTTTGTGGATTATTTAATGTAAAGCTTGGTGTTTCTATTGTATAACTTTCTTTATTTGCATTTTCTAATGTTCCACCATTTAAATTATATGTGATTTTATATGTTATAATATCCCATTTTGCATATAATGTATGGTTATTTGGTGTTGAAACTTTAGTTGTTTCTTCTATTTTATTTTTAAATGTTTCATTATCTAAATACCATCCTGAAAATGTATAACCAGTTTTTGTTGTAGAAGGTAAATTTCCGTATGCTAAATCATATGTTACTTCTTTATTTTCTACACTGCTTCCACCATTTGTATTAAATGTAACTTGGTATTTATTTTGTGTCCATATAGCATACAAATTTAAATCTTCACTAAGTTTAGTTTTGTTTCCAACTAAATATTTTGTTCCTGTTCCATTTTCGTTAGTATTCCAACTATTAAATGTATAACCTGTTTTACTTGCTTGTAAATCAGAAATTTGTACTTCTGGATCAAATATATTTATAATTGAGTAACTATTAACTTTTCTTTCTACTGTTTGTTTGCTTGGAGTTGTACCTACTCCACCATTTAAGTTATAAGTTACACTTACATTTTTAGTATATAATCCATAATATGTAACATTTGTTGTGATTTTTAAAACTTCTCCGCCTCCGTGCTTCTATTTCTTTAGCAGCAGAATTTGAAGTATCTTTAGTCCATCCATTTTTTGTCCATCCATTGTATTCATTTTGTTCTGGAACTGTTATTGTTGCTGTTTGATTATTATATATTGTTATATCTTGTGTTCTTATTTGTTTTGTTGTAGCACTATAATCTATATATGTTGCTTTTATATCTTTTTTAAATATTGCATATATAGTTATATTTTTATTTGGCATTACTAATGTAGATAATGCACTTGTAGCATCTTTGTTAGTATTCCATCCAATAAATGTATAACCTGTTTTTGCAACTGTTTTGCTTAGGTCTACATTTTGTGTGTATGTACACTCTTCTTCTATAGTTTCAGTTGTTCCTCCATTTACTACAGAGTTATATGTTACTATATATTTTTTTGCACTTCTTGTTGCATTAGCAACCAATGTCATATTTTGTGCACTCATTTTTATTGTTGCTTTTTGATCTTTTGTTTTTTCTACACCATTTTCTGTCCAGTTAACCCATGTATATGTATAACCATCTTCTTGATTTAAACTTGCATCTATTAAAACATCTTGTCCCCATTTATAACTTCCATCTCCTGTAACGCTTGCAACATGTTCATTTTTTGATAATGTTAATGTAAATTTATTTCTTGTATAATATAAATAAGCTTTTGATGTTCCGTCTGCATTAATTGTTAAACTTGTTTCTTCACTTCCACCTTCTTCTAAGCTTGCATATTTATATGTACAATTATCTATTACCATTTTTTCATCTAATAATGTTTTTACTGAATTTGTTTTTCCTTCTTTTCCTTCTGTTTTATATAATGTATAACCATTATCATTTGCATTTTCTACATAGTGATAAATTGTATATGGTGTGTTTTCTGCACTTGTCCATTTTGCATATAATGTGTGATTTTCTGATTTTGATACAATTGTTTTATCTTCTACTTTATTTTCATATGTGTTTTCTAAGTACCATCCCCCAAATCTATATCCTTGCTTTGTTGGTGTTGGTAATTGCCCATATTCTTTATTATATACAACATCTTTTGATGTAGGAGTTACCTCTCCTCCTTGTGGGTTAAATGTTACTACATAACTTTTTGCATCCCATACAGCATATAAGTTTGTAGCTTCATTTTTACTATATGTTGCACCTTTTTTATATTCTGCTTCTACTGCTTCTTTAGATGTTGACCATCCTTTAAATGTATATCCATCCCATGTTGGCTCATCACTTGAAAGTGTTAAATTAACATCTTTTTCTTTAGTTTGTGCATTTGGAGCATTTTGTCCACCATTTGCATTATATATAATTTTATAGCTTACTTTAAATACATTAGATACATTATTTTCTACTTCGTTTCCAGCATTATCTGTAATATTAAACCATATATAATTGTTTCCTCCATTTAGTGTAATTTCATTTGTAGATCCATTTTCAAAATTAGTCCATCCTGTTGTTGGTTTTTGAGTATTGCTACTTGTTATTGCATATTGTAATGTTTCATTTAAACCTGATGTTCCTGTGTCTTTTGCTGTAATTGTAACATTTTCTTTTACATTTGTTTGTCCTGGATTTAGTTCATAAGTTCCTCCATTAGGAGTTATTGTTACTGTTGGCTTTTTAGTATCTATAAATGTTATTTCTAATGTTGCAACTTCAGATGTTTGTTCATTTTCATCTTCTACTAATGCATATATTGTTTTATTTTCTTCTATATATGTTACATATTCACCATCATTTAAACTAACTTCTATATAATTTATTCCATCTTCACTATATTTGTATTTTCCACCATCTATTTCTGGGTATGTTACTGTTACTTTTACTTTTTTATTTGTTGGTGCATTTGGGTCTGTAGTAATTGTTGGTTTATCAATTTTTTCTGTTGTTATTTCTACTATGTTTGATATTTGTTCTCCATTTCCTGCATTATCTGATGCCTTTGTGCATATTTCATATGTTGTTTCCTTTACAAGTCCTTTAAATTTATGTGTTAAATTTGCATCTTTCTCCCATGTCCAATCATTTGTACCTTTTAATCTTTTTCCATAATAAATAGTATTATTATCTATTTGACTGTGTGAATCTGTTTGCTTGAATTCAACAGTTATACTGCTACTTGTTGCTACTTTCTTTACTGGTGCTTCACTATTTGGATTTGTATTATCTAAATAGAATAATTCACTTTTGGCTTTTTTAGTATTTCCTAAATTATCTTTAGCAAGAACATATAAATAATATTTTCCTGTAACTTTTTTTGCATTTTCTATATTGGCACCATTAATAAATGTAGTATCTATTTCATTTTCAGCAGGTTCTGCCTCATTTTGTACTACCCATTTATATTTTAATTCATTTTCATTTATATTTGATGTTCCTACATCTGTTACTGTTACTTTTGTTTTTTGTGTTTTACTATATGTGTCATTTCCATTTGGTGTAAATGTTACTTCTGGTGCACTATTATCAAACACATATGGTCCAAATACATGGTATGTGCTAACTTTTGTTCCTTCTTTATTAGATATATTTTGTGCATTATCTTTTACTTCTTTTACCCACAAGTAACGTGTTCCTGTTATATTATCACCTATATTGAATGCTACATTATTTGTGTATTTTAACCAATTTCCTGTTGGTATATTTTGGTTACTTTCTCCTAATTGATATTCATATTGGTTAGAATCTGATAGGTTACTTCCACCTTCATCTGTTACATGTATTGTAACATTTGTGTTTTTACATACTTCTTTATTTTGTGGTTCTACACTTATTATAGGAAGAGTTTTATCTATATTTCCTATTTCTATTTTGTTTTCTTCACTTGCTTTATTAACATTTCCTGCAGCATCTTTTACATAGAAATACCATATTCCATTTTCTGATACTTCTTGAGTTTTTGTTATTTCTTCTGTTGTTTGTGTTATTTCGTTCCATCCTTCAGATTTATTTGTTATGTCTGTTTGTTTGCTAAACATATATGCAACTATTCCACTGTTTGCATATTCCTCTGTTTGAGCTTGGTCTTTTGCTTTTGCTGTAATTGTTACTGTACTATTTGTTGCTTTTGTGCTTGCACTTATATTTGTAACTATAGGTAATAATTTATCAATATTATCTACTTGATGTGTTGCAACATTTGATTTTTCACCCTCATTATTTTCTACTAATGCATATATTGTTTGATTTTTTGTTACTTCAAAAGTATATGGATTTGTTGGAATTGATTCAAAATTTACTCCATCTGTTCCATATTTTATTGTTGTTCCTTCTTGTGCATCAGGTGCTAATATTGTAACTTTTACATTTTCGTTTGTAATTGTTTCTGGATTTTGTTTAATTAATGGCTCTGTTAAATTTAGTGTTCTAACTATTACAATTTCAGATTCCATTTCATTTCCAGCTTTATCTTTTGCTATTGTTTTTACTTCATATAATGTATCTTTTGTTCTTTTTATAAATGTGTTTACTTTTTCACTATTTTGTACTATTTCCCATTCATCTTCACCTTGTTTTCTTATTGCATATCTTATTGTTTCTTCATCTATTCCACTTAATGCATCTGTTTGATTAAATGTAACTGTAACTGTATTCGTTGTTGCAACAGCAGTTGGTGCTTTTAATGTTGGTTTTTCCTTGTCTATTTTATCTACTACTATTGTTTTTGTAGTTGTATTTCCGGCCTTATCTGTAACACTTATTTTTATTGTTTGATTTTTATCTACTGTGTAGTCTAAATCAATAGAACCATCTTCATTTGTTGTAAAATTAACATCTTTTGATTCTTCTTTACCATTTACTACTTGTGTTATTGTTACTTTTTCTATTCCACTTGCATCATCTTTTGCTTTTACATGTAAAGTAGCATCTTTATTTGTCCAATTTTCTGGATTTCCTGTTATTGTTACTTCAGGTCCTTTATTATCAATTTTATCTACTGTTATTGTTTTTGTAGTTACATTTCCTGCTTCATCTGTAACTTCTATGTTTATTGTTCCATTTTCTGTAACAGGATATTTTACTTTTGCTGTTTTGTCTTCATCTATAGTTGCTGTTACTTTTTGTCCATTTATTTTTATTTCTTTTATTCCAGTTTCATCATCTTTAGCTGTTATGTCTAATTCAACTTCACCTTTTACCCATGTAGTTGGATTTCCTGTAACTTCAACTTTTGGTGGATTTTTATCTATTTGATCTATTACAATTTGCTCTTTTGCTACATTTCCTGCTTGATCTTTTGCATATATATAATATGTTCCATTTTCTTTTATGCTATATTCTACTGTTGTTTGTTCTTGTGCTTCATCTAAATTTGTCCAATTATTAGAGTTTTCATCTAAATTACCATCTTTGCTTATTTGCCATGCTATTACTTTGCTACATCCATACTTATCGTTTGCCTCTTGGTCTTTTAATGTTATTGTAAGTACTACATCTTTGTTTGTATACCCTTGTGCAGGATTTTTTGTATATGTTATTTCTGGTAATAATTTATCTATATTATCTATTTTTAATGTTTTTGATATATCATCTATTAATCCTTCTTGATCTTTTGCAGATACATAAATTATTCCATTTTCTTTTACTGTAACTGTTATTGGATTTTTAGTTTGTATTGTGTTATTTATTGCATCTTGTCTTGCTTCATTCTCTGTTTTTCCAAATCCTTGACGTCTAAATGTAGTTAATATATTTCCATAATCAACTGTTACTTTTACATCTTCATTTGTCCATCCATCTGGTTCTTTAGCAATTTTTATTGTATTTTCTACATCTGCTTTATTTATAACATTAAATGGCTCACTCCACTTTTCACTTTCATTTTCAGCTTTATCTTGTGCTTTAACATATAAATAATATTTTCCGCTTTCTGAAATTGTATTTGTTACATTTGCCGTTGTTCCTTCTAATGTTTTTAAATCTTTTTCATCTGGTGCATCTGGTCTTGATCCATCATCTTTTGCCTTTAACCATTTATATAAAACCTTATCAACTCCACTTTCTTCATCTTTTACTGTAATTGTCGTTGTTATTTCTTTTGATGTTTGATTATTATCTATTACATAATTTCCGCCATTTTTTTCAATTTCTATATCAGGGCTAGTTGTATCAACTAAAACTTCAATTTTTGATGTAGTTCCATTTATTTTAGCTGATATTGTACATGACTCACTTATTTTCAAATCCTTTATTTCTTCATCTGTAACTGTAATTTCAGTTCCATCTTTTTTGCCTTTTACTGTTATAATTTTTTCATTTTTACTTAATCCATCTGGCCATTTTACCTCAACTGTCAAAGGAACTTTATTAGTCCACTTACCTTCTTGATATATATTTTTATCATTGTCTTTAACAGTAATAAACAATCTTTGGTTAAGCCTATCTTTTTGGTCTTCATATACCTTATTTACATCACCAGTATCATTATATTCACTTTGAATCTTCTTAACATCCCTTTGTTGAGATGAAGAATTATTTACATTCGAAATGTAAACCGCAACTCCAACCGTTAAAAAGAAAATCATTGCAATTAAAACGAATAAGGTTACAGAACCTTGCTCGCCTCTTTTTCTCCTATTTCTTTCTTGTTTGTTTGTTTCTACAAGCTTTTTCATATACATTCTCCTTGTTTTTATAACTTTAATATATATCATTAATATTTTAGCTTCATATATATAAAAAAACAATATAAGAAAAAAG
>OLYB01000885.1_pt1 | contig 25813 bp, 19 predicted proteins | sample 1674481 | NCBI WGS metagenome assembly OLYB01 (sample SAMEA103958167, study PRJEB25191) | human gut metagenome
ACCGTCTCCGCTCTGCTGGCTGCCGCTGTGGTGGTCCTGCCCCGCAGAAAGCACAATTGATCGCGGCTGATTCCACGACATAACAAAAAAGGCGGACGCCTCCGGGCGTCCGCCTTTTGCCTGTCAAAAAAGTAAGTTTTGTCATGAACAAGAGCGAAACGACGTGGGAATTCGTAACTTCATGGCATCGAATCTGGCAAAAATGAAGGAATTTACACTTTGGGAACGGATTGCGAGACCAGTCTGCGGACTGGTCTCGCAATGACAGGCTCTTTGACAAGCTCAGCACTTGCCTGTGGCAAGTGCTTTTTTGATGGACTGACACAAAAACGCATAGTGCTTCTTGCAATCGAGCATACTGGTCTCAGAGAGGTGGTGCGATAATGGGTGATTTCCGAAAGCTGCCGGGACTGCTCCTGATAGGCTTGGCTGCAGCAGTGCTGATTTACCCGGTTTTGCATGAGATGGGCCATGTACTGACCACAGTTTTATGGGGCGGCCGGGTGGTGCAGCTGCAACTGCGGCCGCCTGCCAGTGTGCTGTGCTGCTTTTCGTCCGTCAATACGGACGGGCAGGTGATTGCTGGCTTGGGCGGTATGCTGCTTCCCTTTCTACTGACGATCTCCGTTCGTCCTACGGGGATATCTGGAAGACTGATCTGCCTGTATATGCAGGGAATTTGTGCACTGTCCTTCCTAATTTCGGCGGTATCCGCCTTATTGTTTCTCTGCGGACGAAGCTTTCCTGGGGAAGATATGACGGGCGTACTTCGTCTACAGCCCCACTGTGGAGATCTATATTTGGCAGGCAGCCTGCTGCTGACGGCTATTTCTGCGGCAGATATTGCTCTTCGTCATCCGATTCATACCCTTTCTGTATATTTGCTTGGTGACGGGCAAACCAGCTCCATAAGTGGAGCGTAGTTTTTTTCGCGCAACGAGTACTATTTCTACTGTTCTATTGAGCCCGCTGAATTTGTATACGACATATTTCCGCATTAAGAGTCAATATGCCGCAATTTCTGCATTGACACCCATCAGGGCAATTGCTATAATATGGTTGATAACGATCTGTGATATATATATATATATATATACTGGTTTTACGCAAATGTAGGTTTATAAAAAGATAACCTGAAGTGTTATTTTCCCTCTTGAGGGTTATGCCGTCTGCGGCAGATTTTGCTATTGTCAAGGAGCTTGACGCGGCTTGGGCACATTCTGCCCATCAAAACCGTATGGCCCTTGTCATTCAATGGTATCGATGGTATCGGAGGAGAAGAGAGAAATGATAGTCAACCTGATTAAACCGCAGCAAATGTACTCGTTGACACTTCCCGACAAGGTGAAGGGCCAATATTGGCTGACGGATACAGACGATGCGGGGAAGCCACGCAAACTTTTCAGCATCGAGGCCCGGCAAGGCGAGTGGATTGTAAAGAGCAGGAAAGACGTATGGGTCCTGAATGCGGAGAACCAGATGGTTCCCTATATTGTCCTCAAGCCCATGAGCTTCTTCAACCTGAAGATCCACGGTTCAAATGAGCGGATCATCTTGTTTGCTGAAAGCATCGACCCCAGCCGTCAGACATTCCACAAGGTAGTCATCCGTACGCCGGACACACTGACCATCGGCAGAACCAATGACAATACCCTTTGCTTTGAAAACAAGTTTGTTTCAGGCAAGCATGCCCGTCTGAGCTATGATGGGGATGGATGGACCCTTGCAGACCAGGGGAGCACCAACGGAACCTATGTCAACGGCTTTCGGGTAAAGGAAAAGGCATTGAAGGCCGGCGATCTGGTTTATATCATGGGACTGAAGATCGTCATTGGACGGAACTATCTCGCGATAAATAATCCCGACAATCTGCTGCATATCTACACCAAGAGCTTATCGCCTTACGTTGCGCAGACGCTGCGCCAGCAGGAGGGCATATCGGATATTCCAGAGAAGGAGTTTTTCTTTCGCTCACCCCGCTTTTACCGTGAGGTAGAGCATGCAGAGATCAAGATCGATCCGCCGCCTCAGCTACAAAAGATGGACACAGTGCCGCTGGCGCTGATGCTGGGGCCTTCACTGACAATGGGCCTGACATCATTGAGCACCGGTATTCTGTCTCTGAACAACGTGATTGCCGGAAACGGCGAGATTACACAGGCTCTGCCCACACTAATGATGTCGGTCAGTATGCTACTGGGAACGGTGCTTTGGCCAATCCTTACAAAGAGGTACGAGAAAAAGCAGCGGATTCTCACTGAGAAAAAACGTCAGGAGAAATACTTGGCGTATCTGGACCGTGTGCGTGACGAGATCAAGCGCAAGTGCAAGGAACAGAGCGATATTATGCAGGAAAATCTGATCTCGCCGGAGGCTTGTGCCCAGCGGATTGAGGAATGCCGTCCCAACCTGTGGGAACGTGTCATCGGACAGAGCGATTTTCTGCGGTTGCGTCTTGGTATAGGCAGTCTTCCTTTGGATGCGGATGTGCGCTATGCGGAAAAAAAGTTCAGCATGGAGGACGATACCCTGCAGGATGCCATGTTGTCCTTGGGGACCGAGTCAAAGCAGTTGACCAATGTGCCCATCAGCATTTCTCTGGTGGACAATATGATCGTGGGCCTGTATGGCGGAATGAACGCCGTGCGGAACATGGTCAAGTCTCTGGTGCTGCAAATTGTGGCGCTGCATAGCTATGACGAGGTGAAGCTTCTCCTGATCACTGATTCATCCGATCAAGACGAGTGGGAGTTTGTGCGGCCGATTCCGCATTTTTGGAGTGACGACAAAAGCATTCGCTTCTTTGCATCTACTGCAGACGAAGTAAAGGAGCTTTCCGCGTTCATGGAAAAGAGCATTATCGGCCGCGAGGACGGCGGCAGCCGCAGTTATGCGGACTACATGCCCTACTATGTTGTGATCTCCACCAGCAAAAAGTTGACAGAGGGCTGCGAGTCCATGCAGCAGATGCTGAAGTATAAGACCAATCGCGGCTTCAGCATCTTGCTGGCGGAGCCTGAGCTGAAGAACCTGCCTAAGGAGTGCTCCCTGGTGGTTTCCGTGGACGGGCAGCACTCTCGGATGTTTGACCGCGATGACACTGCCGGAAAGGCGCTTTCCTTTGCAGCTGACCGTGTGAACGAACTAGCGCTTAATGAACTCTCTGCCCCGCTTGCCAACATTGAACTGGATTTGGGGGGTAAGCATTACGCACTACCGTCCATGATAACATTTTTGGAGATGTTTGACGTTGGAAAAATCGGACATCTGAACTCGCTGACGCGATGGAAGGAAAACAATCCCACGATATCTCTGCAAACGCCCGTTGGCGTGGACTCCTATGGGGGCCTGTTCAATCTGGACCTGCACGAGAAATACCATGGTCCTCACGGCCTGGTGGCTGGCATGACAGGTTCTGGTAAGTCGGAGTTTATTATTACATATATTCTGTCACTGGCTGTGAATTATCATCCGGATGAGGTGGCATTTATCCTCATTGACTACAAGGGCGGCGGCCTTACAGGCGCGTTTGAGGATACAGAGCGGGGCATTAAGCTTCCACATCTGGCAGGAACCATCACCAATCTGGATGGCGCCGCAGTCAAGCGCTCGCTGATCTCCATCCAGAGTGAGCTGCGAAGACGTCAGGCAATATTCAATGAAGCGCGCAGGGTATCCAACGAGGGTACCATGGATATCTACAAATATCAGCAGTTGTACCGCGATAAGATCGTTTCGGAGCCGGTTCCGCATTTATTTATCATTTCCGATGAGTTTGCTGAGCTGAAGGCGCAGCAGCCGGAATTTATGGAGCAACTGATTAGTGCGGCCCGCATCGGGCGCAGCCTGGGTGTTCACTTGATCCTCGCTACGCAGAAACCCAGTGGCGTTGTTGATGACCAAATATGGAGCAATAGCAAGTTTCGCGTCTGCCTTAAGGTACAGGAAAAGGCGGACAGTCAGGATATGATCAAATGCGCGGATGCGGCGGAGCTGTCACAAACGGGCCGGTTCTATTTGCAGGTAGGCTTCAACGAGCTATTTGCCCTAGGGCAGTCGGCGTGGTGCGGCGCAGAATACATCCCCTCCGATACGGTGGCAAAAAAAGTTGATTCCAGCGTCCAGGTGGTGGATAATCTCGGCCGTGTGATTATGAATGTAAAGCCGAACGAGAAGCGAGAGTCTTCTGGCACCAAAATCAAACAGGTTGTTGCCGTTGTCAAATATTTGTCAGATCTGGCAGCGGAGGAACATATCAGCGTCCGCCCGCTGTGGCTGGATCCCATTCCTTCGTTTATCTATGTGGATGCGCTGGAGAAGAAATATGGCATCCGGGAAAGTGGCTTTGTGCTCGATCCGGTGGTGGGCGAGTATGACGATCCGTTTAATCAAAAACAGGGCGTGCTGACGATCCCTCTATCGGCTGAGGGTAACTGCATGGTTTATGGCTCTACCGGAAATGGCAAAACAACGTTCCTGACTTCACTGTGTTATGCACTTCTGAAAAATCATACGGCCGATGAGCTGAATCTGTACATACTGGATTTCGGCTCCGAGACACTGCGCATATTCGAAAGAGCACCCCAGGTGGGCAGTGTGGCGGTTTCTGCAGATGAAGAAAAGGTGGTCAATCTGCTGAAAATGCTGCAGCAGGAGATTGAGAGAAGGAAGACGCTGTTTTCTGAATTCGGCGGTGATTTTGCCAGTTATTGCGCAAACAGCGGACGGACAGAGCCCAATATAGTAGTCGCTTTGAACAACTATTCGGGCTTTGCTGAGCAATTTGAAGACCTGCAGGAGATGTTCTCCCTGCTGACACGGGATGGCGTAAAATATGGCGTCTATTTTGTGGTAACGGCCAACGGTGTGAATGCAGTACGCTATAAAACGCAGCAAAATTTCCGCCGTCTGCTGACGATGCAGCTCAACGACTCCACGGATTATTCTGTGGTGGTGGGCAAGACGGAGGGACTTGTGCCCTCTAAGTGTAAAGGTCGCGGTCTCGTGGCACTGGATCGGGTCTATGAATTCCAGACGGCTTACTGTCATGAAACGGCGGACATGCAGGAATTCCTACGCACCTTCTGCGCACAGCTGAGAGATCACGCCGGCTCATTCGCGCGTCCTATCCCGGTGCTGCCTGCGGTTGTAAATGCCGCCTGCGTGCTGGAAAGCATGAATGGCCTGGATACCGTACCTGTAGGTATCAGCCGCAGGTCGCTGCAGGCTCTTACGGTGAACCTGCGGAGCCGGGTCATTTATCCGGTCGTCACACAGGAGTTGTACGAAGCGCTGCCCTTTGTGGAGGAATTGGTTCGCGTGCTGTCTTCCGCTGTGCCCCCTGTGGTGTTGGATGCCGGGCAACTGCTGCCGGAGGATATTTCGGGCACTTATGTGGGCGACGACTTTGAAGGGCTTGTCCGTAGCCTGTTTGATGAGACTGTGAAGCGGCACAACACTTACGTGGACGCGCAGATGAGCTCGGCTGCGCTGGATGGCTTTGATGAGCGTATATATGTGATTGTGGGTGTCAAGCGTCTGTTGGATCAGCTTACGGCTGACGGAAAGGATAAGCTGCAGCTGCTGCTGGAAAAGGCGGAGGCAATCTTTGGCCTGCATTACGTGCTGATAGAGACGGTGTCCGGCTACAGCAGTGTGTCCTATGACAGCTGGTATAAGCGGCATATCACCGGCGGCGATGGCATCTGGATTGGTGATGGTGTGACAGATCAGTATGTGCTCAAGCCCACTAAGGTGACCAGCGACCTGTACGAAGAGTTAGACAGCGATTTTGGCTATCTGTTTATCAGGAATCGCCCGGTGCTGGTCAAGCTGCTGTCTTCAGCAGAGGAGGTGGAATGAAGTGAATAAGGTCCTTATTTCCGTATTTGTTCCTGTTCTGGGACGAACCTTTGACATGTTCATTCCGCTGCAGTCTCCGATGACTGAGGTGTTGGACCTAATCAAAAAAGCGGTGACGGAGCTATCGGATGGCCGCTTCACGGCAGACCGGGACACCGTCCTCTGCCATCGGGAGGATGGCACGATCATCAATATTAACTTATCAGTTTATGAACTGGAGATCCGGAACGGCTGTAAACTGATGTTAATATAGCGTTTCCCCAAATTTTATGAAGGAGGTCATGTAAAATGGCAGAGCAAATTCTGGTAACCCCAGAACAGCTGGAGAGCGCAGCGCAGAGAATCAGCGGTCTGGCAGACGAGTACAAGGGAAAGTATGACTCGCTGTACGAAAAAATCGAGGAAATGGCGTCCACTTGGCAGGGGGCTGACAGCCGCAAGTTTGCGGAGCAGACGGCGGGATTCCGGGATGATTTCCAAAAGATGTTCACCCTGATGATGGATTATGTGGACTACCTCAAAAAGACCGCAGCAGCGTACCGCAACACGCAGGACACTGCCGTGCGGGAAGCCAGCAAACTGGTCAACAACTATTGATAGGGGAGGAATGAACTATGGCAGACGGAATCAAGATCTCAACACAAGTTCTGAGTGATACCGCAAAAGTGATTCGGAATATCAACAACGGACTGACGGACAAGCTCACCGAGATCAACAAGACCATGGCTGATTTGGGTGATACCTGGCAGAGTAAGTCCTCCACGGAAATTCGGGAGACCATGAATGCGCTCAAGCCACGGTTTGAAAAGTTCAGGGATATTGTGGATACTTATGCCGCGCACCTGGACAGCACTGCCAGCAGCTATGAGAGCACGGAGAGCGCCGCAAAGACCAATGCGGATGCATTCAGAAGCAGATAAAGACTGACTGGGTGGGCGCGGCCAAATGCGGTTTGCGCCCACCCACCTGAGATTGAGGATTACGGAAGAGTGATCTTCCCTGTGAAAAGGCTGGGTTGAATGATGAAAAGAGTGACTGCATTTATTCTGGCGCTTGTGCTGCTGCTGGGTATTCTCCCTTTTTCGGGGTGCGCAGTGAAGGAGGATGACGCGCTGTCAATGGGGCAATGGCTGTCATATGTTGCGGATTCCTTCGGGATGCAGAGTTATACGCAGGATGAGCCGTATTTTGGCAAGGTTGGAAAGGACGATCCGTTTTACGCCCCCTTCCAGATGGCGGCTGAGTGGGGCATTGTTGACCCGGCATCGAATTACACATCGGATACGCCGCTGACATGGGGCGAGGCGCTGGTGTCCTTGGTCAATGCCGGCGAGTTCCTGAGCGAAATGGCTACAGACAAGGAAAAGATTCAGTATGCTATAGATCATTTCGACCACTCCATCAGAAAATACTGGACCGATCGCTATATCCGGCTGAAGGATGCGATTCCTCTGCTGGATACCGCCCAGAAGCAGTGGGCGAACAAGACCTATACAGAGAAAATTGAAAAGATATCCTATGCAGATCAGGTGAAAGACCTGACTGGAAGGGATATTACCTATCTGGACATGGATGGGGAAATTGTGACCACCGCCGATGCGGTAGAAGGCCTATCGGTGGGAGATGTGTACACACTTCCTGCGAATGAGTATAACAATGCATCCATCAACCGCGTGGAAAGCATTGAGATAGAGGATGGGAAGGCGATCATCACCAATGATGCAAGCTTTGGTGATGAAGCTCTGGAGGACTGCGTGCAGGAGCTCCGCGTGCAGGAAACCAGTGATATCGATTTCTCAAAAATCAGCGGGATATACGACGAATACGGAAATCCCATTGTGTTTGAAACCAGCGAGAACGAGGCCAACGGTATGGCGTGCAGCGATGCCGAGATGCCGCGCACTGTCAATCTGAAGATGGATACCTCCGCTGATTCGGACGGACTTCGTCAGGTGGGGTTGTTCGATAACTTCAAGGGCAGCTTGAAGTTTCAGATAAATGATAACTGGGCGGTGGAAATCGGCCTGGAAAAGAACATCGCGGAGGACTCCGGAAAGGGCCTTTCTGTGAAGATTACAAAAACCCTGGAGAAGGCCACCAACCGTCATCGCGAAATGAAGAAGGAAGCATATGTCAAGGCTACCTTTTATAAGGCGGAATTGACGAAGAATATTGATTACAGCTGGGGAAAGTTGCATTCGGCGACGGTAAAGCTGGATTATTCCACCAAGATCGAGGGCGGCATCAAAAAAAGCAAGGACTACGATGTGGGCAAGGTCTGGACGGAGGGCCAGAATGTCACCAATAGTCTTTCCTCTGTCATCAGCGGATATCAAGAAGCTTTGGCGGCAATCAAGCATGATGCATATAATACGAAATTCAAAAACGACGAGATATATATCTGCCGTATAGCATTTTTGGACATTGGAGTGATTACCGGCGACTTTATTATCAAAGGCAAGGTAACGGCAGAAGGCGAGCTCAAGATTGTCATTGAGGTTGACGGTTCCAACGGGATCCAGTATAACGGGAAAAATGTCCGATACATCAAAAATAAAAGCGTTGATACCAATTTTGTAGCCGACGGCAAGCTGGAGGTAACGATTGGACCCGGCGTGTCGCTAAGACTTTTGAAAAAACGCGTCCTTGCAGAAATAACCGTGGATTGCGGAGCCGGCGTCTCTACCTCGGCCACTGCGCACCTGGTGGATGCGGAGTGGCACGAGCTGTATTCTAAATCGGCTACGCTGACGGCGGGGGATGCAGAAGAGCTGAGCAATGAAAAGCAGTGTACCACTGCGGACGAAATCTTGCAGTTTGCCGAATCAAAGGGCGGAACATGGAACAACTATGAGGCAAAAAAGAACGACTCCATCGATATTATGAAATGCGTGTGCGTGGACTGGCAGCTATATCCGATAGTAAGGCTGAATATCGGCGAAAAATCTACGCTGGGAGGCATTCTGAGCAATCTGAAGGTCAATACTTCGCTGGAGATAGTAGGAAGTAAAAATGTTGCCTTGAAGGGCCATATTGACTGGGACAAGGATGGCCTCAGCAATTTCAATAATGCGAAGACTGGGGGGGATTCCTGGTCGAAATTCAAAGCCGTGTTGGGAATCGGTGCGGAGTGTAAGTATGAGTTTACTCCGTGGGATAACGGTGTGGAGCTTGCCGATGAATCCGAGCCCAAGGACAGCCCGTCGATTGCCTCGGGCAACAGAATTCTGCTGTCCACCCAGCGCGTTACACTGGATCCGGGCCAGACGGTGACCGTTCAGGTAGACGCCCTGCCTGCCGGTTATACGCTGAAGGACCTGAAAACCAAGTGCGAGGATGAAGAGATTGCCACGTTCGATGTGCGCAGCGGCGTGATTACTGCGGGCAAGAAGAGCGGCGTCACAAGACTGGTGGTGTCCACGGAAGACGGAAAATTCAAGGCAGAGTGCGCAATATATGTGACGCAAAACAACAGCACCGGCGGTGGAAACTGATAGAGGCAAGGAAAGACTATGATTCTGAAAATGTTTATGGAAAAAGGCGGCCTGAACGGCATCAAGCTGGTTTCCGAGTTCATTGATTGCCGGGACGGAGCGCTTGCCGCGACTGCAGAGAATATTGCGGGGAAGAATACCTCTCTTGATTTTCGGGGCCGGATGTATACCCTGTCTGAAAAGCCGGTGTTCATCGAAAAACCGGAGCTTAAAATCAACTACCCGCTGTGCTCCAAGGCAAAGCGGGGGCTTGGCTTCCATATCCTTTCCGATGGCAAGCCAGTGGCAAGCACGTATGATGATGCGATGACCTGCCGAAAAACATGGATATTCAAACGGAATGTTGGATTCAGCGTGTTCGTGACAGAGACCGGAGCGTTTGCTCTTTATCGGGTTGGTTTTGCCAATGAGCCCTGGCATTACTACTGTCTGCTGGACGCTGAGGGGAAAACCGTCGGCGTCATCAAGCGGATGTATGAGGCGGAGGATTACCGCCGCGCCACCCTGTATGTTGAGGAGGAGATTTATTTGCTTCCGTTGCTGCTGGCGTGTCTCGATACGATCGTGGATGTCAACCTGGTCGGAGACCTGGAGGATTATTATGACAAATCCGCCGGGAACTATATTTCCATCATGCAGGAGGAGAAGGACATCTTTGACCCGGCGTTCATCGCGCGAGTTCGGGCCATGGACGGCGTATCAGATTGATTGCGGCCGGGTGAATACCGGCAAGTGATACGAAGGAGAGAGAAAATGAAAAAAGTAACGCGATTTGTAGCCTTGCTGATGGCCTGTGTGCTGTTGCTGGGAATGCTGCCGGCCTGCGGCAAGCTGGCCGAGGACGACACCTTTGCCACCCGAGGACAGTTCTACGCGCTGTTTGTCCAGGAAAAGGGCTTGTATTCCGACGTGTATACCAGTGAGGAGATCGAAAACAGCAAAGATTACAAGGCTGATGCCGCGGTAATGCTAGAGTGGGGCCTGATCGACGAGGCGCAGTGCAAATCATTGAATAAACCGGCCACCAAGGACCTTGTGGCGCAAGTGTGCGTCCGCTTCATGGCCTTCCGCCAGACCTGCAGCGATGTTCAGGTCAAGGATATCGTAAAATGCTGCGACCAGCAGGCAATCCGGGATGCTGTGGGCATGGGAATATTCGAGCTGAGCAATGGGTACTTTGACGCCAATGAGCGCATGGCCTTCGAAGACTGCCTGACGGCCATGGAACGCGCCGATGAGGTCGACGCCAACACGGAGTTTGACCAGGAACTGGAGATCGAATATCAGGACAATGTAGAAAGCCTGAACGGCGAGGACATTTTGGACTTCGTTATCGAGGAAGCAGATGCTGATGATGAGGCCCAGGGTATGGCGTCCGATTCCGATGCGGGGGGCAAGATCATTCGCTTGGCTGGCGGCACATCTGCGGACAGCGCGGTAAAGCTGGTCAATAACAGCAGTTTGTTCTCCCTGACTACGGCCAGGATATCCATTCTGCGTGCGGAATATGATAGAAACCGCGATAAGTATCAGATCGGGAAAATACTTACCTTCGATCCCTATCAGAGTCCCATTTTGGGAACACACAATTTCTCCGGACAGTTTGCCGGAAAGATAGTCAAGGTGCAGGAATTGGGCGCTGGAGTGACGATTTACATGGAGCAGTGCCCCTTAGAGGACATTGTCAAGGATACGGATGGCATCAATAAGAGGGCAACTACCAGGAGCCAGACCATCCGCGATCACGATGTTGAGCCCGACAAGAAAGCTGTGAAAGAGGGCTTTCAGATCAAAAAGACGGAGTCCGGCAAAGGAGTGACCGTCACCTTCAAGCATACCTTTACGCTGGAGGACGAACTCTATACCAAGCAGACCTGGAGGAATCCCAAGGCTAAGCCTTCGGTCACGATTACCGCGACGGTTGATGATTTTAAGATCACCACGGAAAACCTGGGCAAGCTTCTGTTTAAGGACGAAAACTGCTATGCGCTTACCGTGAAAAACGGAAAGCCTGTTGTAAACGACAAATCTACGCAACCTGAGCTTTCGAAAGCAGAAGTCAAGGCCAACATTACGGCGGGCGTGAATCCAAAACCGGCCATCAGCTTCTGGAGATGGAAGCTCATTGATGCAGACGTGAAGGCGGGAGTGGATCTGTATACCACGGCTTCCTTGTATGAAAAGGATGACCAGCTTGTTGCCGGCGATGTGGTGGCCACAGGCGAGGACATGGAAGCACAGTCGCAATACCAATATTGCCTTGACGCAGCGCTTTACGGGAGCTTCTCAGGTCATCTTCTGACAAAGGACAGTGTTGTTGGGAAGATTGTGATCGGATGGGGACTGAAGACGCCCAGCTTTAAAAAGCATCCGTACATCACGGGCTTCCACTATGAGGATGGCAAATTTGTAGAAGAATGCACCAGAGGAAAGGTTACCCGCAGCGCCGGAGCCGAGAAGGACGAGATCAATTCGGAGCAGGCCATCTATCTGGAATCCTACAAAGAATCCCTGCCCATGGGCACCTGCGTAATGGTACTGGTAACGTCCATGCCCATGAACGATCAGGGAATCAAGAAGGTCGGCGGCGTGACCGTCAGCAGCGGCAATGAGGACGTTGTAACGGCGACGTACATTGAGTCCAGAAAGGCTATTGTACTGAGCTCGGTTGGCGTTGGCTCCACGGAGGTTACCATCAGAGTTCCCACAAAGCGCGGAAGTAAGGATTATATTGAACAGCAGATATCCGTTACGGTTGTGGAGAACGCCGCGCCTGCCGCATTTACGCCAGAGGGCTGGACGGATAATCTGTGGGACCAGTGGCTTTATGGCCAGGAGGAAGCATATTGGCTATAAATACGGTATTAGCGAATAACCAGGCGGCAGAGATATCCGTCGGCGCAGACCGTCTGCGCACGGCGGAGTCCGGCCTGCATGCCTATGGCGATGCGCTGCAGGCCAATTGGCAGGGAAGGGAAATGGCGTACATTCAGGAAGCCATTGTCCATGTCAGAGGACAGCTGCAGCTGTCCGAAAGGGAACTGCGGGACCTGAGCAATGATATGCGCCTTGCAGCCGAGGCGATTCAACGCGAGGAGGCGGCTGCGGCCGCAGCCGAGCAGGCCAGACTTGAGGAACAGCGCCGTATTGCCGCCGCGCAGACTGCCTACAACGAGGCATGCGATGAATTGGATAAATTGCTCAAGGGCCGACAGTCAATTTTGGAAAAGATAAAGAAAAAACCGTCCTTGATACAGAAGTACAAAAAGGAGCTTGCCGGGTTCGATGAAAAAATCAAGGCTGCGGAACAGAAGTGTGCCGACTGCAAAAAGGCCTTGGCGGAGGCAAGAGGGTAACAAGAGATATGAACAAATGCAAGGTCATCTCCAAGCTGGGTGTTACACAGCTGATCATCAAGGGAGAGAAGGACCAGCAGTTGGGCGCGCGGGAACTGCACGCAGTCCAGAAGGGCGAGCTTCGGTGTCTGCTGCGCTTGACGTCTGTCCAGAAGGGGAACTCATTCAAGCTGGTCTGCGACATTACGGGTTTTATCACTTTCCGGGAATATCTGAGAAGATCCTTGGATAAAAGGGAATTTGCCCGTATTTTGAGCAATATTCTTGAAAACCTGCATGAAATGCAGGAGAGACATATCAGTCTGCAAATGTTGCTACTGAATTTTGATTATGTTTACGTAAATCCGGCAACAGGAGAGATTTACTTTGTCTGCCTGCCGATACAGGACCTGCATCTGGGGATGTCCTTGAGGGACTTCCTGCTGGATATCATCCAGTACTGCACCTTTGCCAGCGGAGAGGATATGTCCTATGTGCGCGAATATATTTCGATCCTCAACAATGGAATCAATTTCTCTGTATTCGACTTGGAAGAGTATGTGAACAAGCTTTCGGGGAAGACGGGCAAAAAAAAGGATATGGGGCCGCGGGTGTGCCCTCAGTGCGGGCAGCCGGCAGGGGTTGAGGCAAGGTTCTGCGCTTACTGCGGCACAAAGTTGACTGGCACAACGGGAACCTCTGGCGGTATCTATGATCCCGCCGAAGCTGCGGAGCAGGGAAACGGCTCTTTTCATCCCATGACAACTGTCCTCTTTGACGGTAAGGAGGGGGGGACGACGGTCCTGGGGACCGAGGACTTTGAAGCGCCGATTTACCCCTATTTGATCCGCAGCAAAAACCAGGAAAAGATCAGTGTTGACAAGGAAGTGTTCCGAATCGGGAAAGAGCGGGAATACTGCGACTATTTTGTGTCCGATAACAATGCCGTCAGTCGAAATCATGCGGATATTATTGCCAGAAACGGCCGATTCTTTATAAAGGACCTCAATTCTACCAACAGAACCTACGTTGATGGAAGACCAATTCCGGCGCAGCAGGAAACAGAAATCGTTTCCGGTACAAAGCTTCGACTGGGTAATGAAGACTTTGTATTTTATATTTCCTGATATGTTGTCCGGATGGTCTGAACAGGTGGGCTTTGCCCGCAGAAGATTTTTTAAGGATGTGAGGAATGTCTCATGCGATTTAAGGTGGCTGCACATACGGATGTGGGAATCAGAAAAGATACCAATCAGGACAGCTATTGCGTCCTGCAGGCAGAAACAGAAAACGGTGATGTGCTGATGGCCACTGTCTGTGATGGCTTGGGAGGACTTGAAAGCGGCGAACTGGCCAGCGCCACGATTGTTAAGGCGTTTGCCAAATGGTTTGAGGAGGAGCTTCCGCTTCTTTTGCCGCTCCCTACGGTGCTGCAGGATGCCCGCTACCAGTGGAGCAGAATGATCAAAAGCCAAAATCAGACGATTGGTGAATACGGCCGGCAGCGCCGGATTCACCTGGGCTCCACAATTTCCGTAATTCTGCTTTTGGAAGACGGACGCTATCTCATCGGACAGGTGGGCGATTCCCGGGTATATAAGGTGACGGACAGCGAGCTGATGGTACTGACTGCGGATCAGACGGTCGTGGCCAATGAGGTGCGTCAGGGGAGGCTGACTCCCCAGCAGGCGGAGCGTGATCCCCGGCGCAACGTGCTTTTACAGTGCGTGGGCGCGTCTCGCGTTGTGGAGCCAGAGTTTGTGTCCGGTACGGCAGAACCCGGACAGTGCTATATGCTATGCTCTGACGGATTCCGTCATGAGCTCAGCACCGACGAATTGCACCGGGCGTTTGCCCCGGCGGCAAACACGGCTCAGGATATCATGCAGCAGCATTTGGTCCGGCTGGTGGAGGAAAATATGGCCCGCGGCGAAACGGACAATATTACGGCGGTCCTTGTCAGGACCTGTTAAGGCGGTGGCGAATTTGGCGAGAATAGGCCAGGTAATTGATGGAAAATATGAAATACTGAAGGAAATTGGCCGGGGCGGCATGTCTATTGTCTATTTGGCAATGGATAAACGGTTGAATAAGCAGTGGGCGGTAAAGGAGATTCCGAAGCGGGCGCTGGACAAAAATAACGAGGTCGTTGTTCAGAGCGCGATTGCAGAAGCCAACATGATCAAGCGGCTGGACCACCCGGCCATTGTGCGGATCGTGGATATCATCAACAATGACGACGTGATTTACATCATTGAGGACTATATCGAGGGCGAAACGCTGGGTACTATCGTGGAAAACAACGGAGCCCAGCCTCAAGAGCTAGTAATCGAGTGGGCCATGCAGATCTGTGAAGCGCTGGAATATTTGCATACCCGGAAGCCGCCTATTATCTACCGTGATATGAAGCCCACCAATGTTATGCTGAAGCCCGAGGGAAATGTTAAGATCATTGACTTCGGCATTGCCCGAGAATATAAGGAGCGAGGCCTTGCGGACACAGTGAGCTTGGGTACGCGGGGTTATGCGGCACCGGAGCAGTTTGGCGGGCGCGGACAGACGGACGCGCGAACCGATGTGTATTGCTTGGGTGTGACAATGTATCATTTGGTCACAGGACAGAATCCCTGTGACCCACCCTATGAGATCAAGCCCATCCGTCACTGGAACCCTCAGCTGTCTGCTGGACTGGAGGCGATCATTGAAAAGTGCACGCAGGCCAATCCCAATGACCGCTATCAGAGTTGCGCAGAGCTGTTGTATGCGCTGCATCATTATGAAGAATACGGCGCGGTGTACCGCTTGCGGCAAAAACGAAAGCTTGGCGTGTTTATTGCGGCGGCGGCGGCCTGCATCGTTTTTCTTCTTACCGGTGTCACAGGCCTGGTCATGCGCACAAGAACCAATAACGCAGATTATGCCCAGTTAATATCTGTTGCTGAAAATGCCACAGACTCTGCCCAGAAAATCAGCTCATATGCGGCAGCCATCAACATCAAGCCTTTGGCGCTGGATGCCTACAACGGCTGGATCCGCGCCATTGAGAAGGACGGCAACTTTGAGCAGAATGAGGAACGGGATTTCCTCCAGGCAGTGAATAAAAACCTGCTGGAGCTGCGCCAGCAGCCCGGCTATCCAGACCTAGCCTACGAGATCGGCACCATGTATCGTTTGTACTACAGCTACGGTGCCGATGCCAATGCGGACAATAATGTCACCAAGGCGAAGTCTGCTATGAAGTGGTTCCAAGATGCCATGGACTACGGCGGCGAGGAGTATGACAAATACGGACCGGCCCGGGTGTATTACGAAATTGGTAAGTTCTATGATGAGATCCTCATCAACCGGGATAAGGCAACGGACCGGGATATGTATATGCCCTTCTGGGAGAATATCACTGAGTGCATCGTCATGTCCCGCAGCGAGGACAATGATCTGGTCCGCCTGACAGCGTATAGCCTTGCCGCCAATGCCATCGAAACTTATGCCCGAGAGTTCAAGAGCAGCGGCGTCAGCGCCAGTGACTTGAAATCGGTGCATCAGGAAATCCGAGAGGCTATTTCTAAGCAGCCATCCGCATCTGGCTATATTGATACTTCCTCTGTGGCTGTAGAACGGGCCAAGCGCACCCTGCTGGATCGGTTTGGCCTGGCCGAGGAATCGAATGGCCGGGTGGAAGAAGTTGCTGCTGACCGGGTTTTGGAATCCATCGACAATGCATACAGAGGGTAGGTGAGAGTTTCATGAGTGCATCTGCGTGGTATACGGTGGCGATTATTGGCTTTTCTCTGGCTGGAGCCTTCCTGATTGCCTCTGTGATTTTATTCGTTAAATTAAAAATACCGGCGGTTATTGGTGATCTCAGCGGCAGAACAGTGGCTCGTGAGATCGATGCCATCCGCAACGCGAACATTACCACCGGCGACAAACACTATCGGCCCGGCCGGATCAATGCCGAGAGAGGAAAGCTGACAGAGCCAATGGGGGGTGCTGATGGCAGTGCCATGGCTATGGCGCACATGTCCAAGCGGCTTGACCGTGCCGCTGGATCTGCGGAGACCGGAAGCCGGCGCTCCGGCACCGTAGGCCTGTCTGACATGACCGGCGGGAGCTATACCGGTGCCCGGCGAACGGACATTCTGGAGCCTGCGGCTAAAGGAAAGCAGTTGTCAACACTTGGCGAGATTACGGCGTCCCTGTCAGACACCACGGATATTCTGGCCGACAACCGGACAGAGGTTCTGACCGACAACCGGACAGAGGTTCTGGCCGACAACCGGACGGAGGTACTGACTGATACAGAAGCTGCGGCTTTGCCCCGCAAAACCCAGGGCGGCACCACGGTGTTGAGCCAGTCTGAATCGGTTCCGCAGGCGGCGGAGTCCGCTGCTCCGGCAGCTTTTCGAATCACGCGCCGCATGATCGAAGTACATACAGACGAGGTGGTGGAGTAGCACGGTCCTGTCTGCTTCTGTGCCAAGGTGCAAAGCGGGTGTTCCTTTTTGCACTCGTTCTTTCGTTCCGGATGCAATGCGTTCCGAACGACAGGAACTTTATATATATCAAAATAATTAGAAGAGGAGAAAGAGATGCTATGCGGATTAACGTGAAAAAAACCGCACATAAGGTGATTTCACTGATGCTGGCGCTGGTCATGCTGATCGGGATAATTCCTCTGGGGCTTATGGAGCAGGTATTTGCGGCCCCGCTGGGCCAGTTCACAGTCAGCCTGCCGGAGGAAGTACCCACGGCGACAGTGACGCTGACGAATGCTGTGGATGAGGATGACACCATGTCCGTTGAGGCCAAGAACTCCCAGGCGGTATTTGCGGACCGCTTTGTGGACAGTGAAAAGACCTACAACCTGAGTGTTACCGGCATGGATGCCTATAGGGACTATTTGCGGTCGGGCATTCAGCCTGAAGGAAACAACCTGGTGGTAGCTCTGGATCAGTTGGAGGGCAAAGAGACCCAGACGCTGACCATTACCCCGCCGGAGGGCTTTAACGCGAAAGCCAATTACCAAAAGGATGCAGATGCTGCCGCGTTCACCGTGACCGGTGACAAGACAGACGCTGCGGGTGAGATCGCCATGACCAGCAGCAACAGTGATGCGGTCAGGGTGTCAAAGGCTGATAACGGCAGCTTCCTGGTGGAGATCGTGGGCGCGGGTGACGCGACCCTGACTGCCCGCCGTGCGGCTGACGGCAAGTATCTGGCCGCTGAGGCGGAGTATGCCATCCAGGTCTCTCCCATCTATTTTGAAGAGGCCAGTATTTCCTTGACCGTGTGGGATACCGCTGTCAAGAAGGCCAGCTATGCGCCCAATGTTTCCGATGGCAAGGTGACCTATAAGAGCAGTAATGACAAGGTCGTCACGGTGGATAAAAACGGCAAGATAACGGCCAAAGATGTGGGAGATGGAACTGCAATTACCATCACCGCAACCTATGCCCCCAACAGGGGAGGCCCGGGGAATCCGGGGACGAAGTACAGCAATAACGAGGCACAGTATGCTGTATACGTGAGCAAAAATCCTCAGCCCATCCGGTATGATGGCGTAGGTGATAAGGCTCCGGCTGCTACGATGACCTACGGTGATGATGCCTGTGTGCCTCTGACGCTGTGGATGGCCCCCAACGCGAAGTCCGAACAGATCACCTATAGCAGCAGTAATGACAAGGTTGCCACGGTGGATGAGAAAACAGGCGAGGTTACGGTTCTGAGCGCTGGACAAACGGATATCACCGCAAGCTACGCGGGGGATGGTTATTTCCTCGACTCAACGGCCTCCTACACGCTGACGGTTGAGAAAAAGACCATCAAATTGGATTTTGGTAAGCTGGAAAAGGAATACGGTCAGGACGACCCCGACCTGGCGCCGGTGGTCAGAAACGTCGTTGATGCGGGCCTGCTGGAGGCGGATAAGGGCCTGCTGGATACCATCTGCGGCTATATTACCGCAACGTATGAAGGCACTGACACGGAGAATGATCCCAAAGGCAACGACCGGGAACCGGGTACGTATGATGTTGAGCTGACGGTTGGCGATGAAGCCAAGACCATTGCAAATTATGGGCTCGAGATATGCAAGAATACCCTTCATGTGAAGGATATTCGCCCCACAGAGGAAAAGAATTACACGGTCAGTGGTATCGACTATCAATCTGATAAAGATGCCTGGGGTAAGGAGATCACCATTACCGCAGAGAATGGATATCAGGTTTCTAAAACCTGGTATAATAAAGGCTTTACCGACTCCATCACTTTTTCGGAGGCCTGCGATTGTACGGAGCATGAGTTCTACATCAGAGCGGTCAGTACGGATGGAAAAGGCAGCAAAAAGCTGAGCGCGAAAGAGGTCTTCGGCATTGATAAGCAGGTGCCGGAGATCGCCGGGTTCGTCTTCCATGAGCCGAGCCCTGTGGAAAAGCTCCTCAATTACCTGACGTTCGGCCTGTTTTTCAACAGCAGTGCGGAAGTAACGGTGAGCGTATCGGATTCGGAGTATTCTTCCGGCCTCAAGTCGGTGACGCTGTACACGGTCGAGAATCCCGAGGCCGCCGATGATGCCAGCCAGGGACGCAAGATGTATGGCGACCCCGTAGACGTGGGAGCTGATGGCAAGGCTACCTTTACGCTGAAAATGACGGACTTCGATTCTCCCCTGTATCTGGCGGCGAAGGCTGTTGATCATGTGGGCAATCCTTCGGGTGTGACCTATGCCAATGCGAAGAACTCCAATTATGACGAAAAGTCCGATGCCAAAATCCAGGTCCTGCTGGAAAAAGTTGCGCCGGATATTATAGTCGCGCCGGATATTAAAAAGGATGTGCATGCATATAAGGACGACGAGGGCCGCTACTGGTATCCTGGCGACGTGAAGTTTACGGCCACGTTCAGTGACGCGCAATCCGGCTTGGCTCGTGCATGGGTCGAGGTCAATAGCGACAAGGACCACAGCAACCTTGTGAATATAGGTTATGACGGCAAGACTGGAGACTTCAGCGACGTTTTTATCATGAACGACTCTGAGAAAAAAGAAAACGGCGATGTGTCGTGGACTACTGCAGATGCCGTCCGCAATAATCCGGACGATGGCGCCTATAATACCGTGGTTCACGTGTGGGATAATGCCGGCAATGAGAGCACAGATCCCTTTACTGTGTACATTGACCGCCTGAACCCGGAAATTACCGGCTTCCAGTTTGGCGATGGCGGCAAGTGGCCGCTGGATGGCGTTGAAAAGACAGACTACGGCTTCTTCTTCAAGGAGGATACCACCGTTACCGTGACGGCCGCAGACGCCAGTCCGTCCTCCGGCATCAACGAGATCCTCTTCAAGCTGAAGTCTATTAACGCCCCAGAGGAAGAATTTAAGCTGTCGCCTCAGATCGATAAAGATGGCAAGGTCTTCGCTACCTACACCATCGAAGCAGGCTTCAAGGGCCAGATCTACGCCAGCGTTACGGATAACGTGGGCCATTTCCAGAGCGACAGCAATGGCGACCGTACTTACAGCTCTCCCAGCGGTGTGGTGGTGGAGCTGCCCGAGGCGCATGATGAGAGCGCGAAGGGTACCGGCATCACGCTGCCGGAGACCAACTACAGCGACATCAGAGGCAACAATCTCTACAAGACGGAAAGCGTTCCTGTAACGCTGACGGTTGTGGATACCATTTCCGGCATCGCCCAAATCAAATGGAGCGTGAACGCTCCCTTCGATGCACAGGAGCAAGCTGGGGAGACTGTGACGATCGACTACCAGGATACCGCCGGCTTGACGAAGGGCAGTACCTTGGGCGAGTGGACCGTTGACGAAATGGACGGCAACCTGGTGACGAAGATGTCCCGCGTGGTGAATGTCACCAGCAACAGCAATGATATTGTTGTGTCGCTGAATTTTACGGACAACGCGGGCAATACCTTCGAGAAAGACCAGACGGCGACTCTCAGCATTGACCGCACGGCTCCCACCATTGGGATCAGCTATGACAATAACAGCGCCGACAGCGGATATGCCAATATATACAAGGCCAACCGCACGGCTACGATTACCATCACCGAGCGCAACTTTGACCCGGACAAGGTGGAAATCAAGCTTACCAATACCGATGGCGTGATTCCCCAGGTTGTTGGCTGGAAGGAGATTGCCGTGGCGGAGGGCGAGAATCCCGACGGTACAAAGCACCAGGCCACAGTCCTGTTTGCTGAAGACGGCGACTATACGCTGACGGTGAACTCCCTGGATAAGGCGGATAACAAGGCGGAGCAGGTGGAGAATGCCTTTACCATTGATAAGACTCCTGCGGTCGTATCCGTGGCGTATGACAATAACGACGCCCGCAACGGCAACTATTACAATGCCCAGCGGATCGCCACCATCACGGTTGTTGAGCACAACTTTGACCCCAGCCGCATCGTCATCACCGGCACAGCTGCGGATCCCGAAGCCGCTCCCGCATTCCCTGCACTGGTGGGTGTTTTGAATTGGAGTACCTCTCAGGAGCACGGCAAGGACACGCATGTGGCCACCATTACCTACAGCGCAGACGCCAGATATACTTTTGATGTAGCGTTCACGGATATGGCCGGCAACCTGACGGATAATTATCCCGGGGACGAGTTCTATGTGGATACCAAGGCACCTGTGGTGCAGATTGTCGGCGTGACAAACACCGGCGCCTATAACGGCGATGTAGCACCCATCATCACTGCTACGGATACCAACTATGACTTTGGCCGTGATGTGGCGATCTCCCTTACTGCCGCCAATAAGGATGGCCTGCTGGATTACCTGAAGACGGTTGCCGCTGCCGAGCGCGGCCAGACGGTCACCTATTCTAACTTTAAGGTGGAGCAGGTAGTAGATGATATCTATACGCTGACCGCTTCGGCCACCGATATGGCCGGCAACACCTCCGCTCCTGTTACTGTGGTGTTTTCCGTCAACCGTTTTGGTTCGGTTTACGACCTGAGTCAGCTGCAGGATATCAACGGCAAGTATGTCAAAAGTGTGGGCGATATCGTTTTTACCGAGACCAATGTGGACCCGCTGGATCACAGCAGCATTCTGCTGAAGCTCTATAAGAACGGCACGCCTGCCGACCTGGTGGAAGGCAAGGACTACACCGTTGCAGAGACCGGCGGAAGTGGCCTGTGGAGCCGGTATACCTACACCATCAACAAGAACCTGTTCACTGACGACGCACGCTACAGCATTACCGTCTATTCTGTGGACAAGGCTTCCAATATCAATGAGAATATTGACGAGTCCAAGGAAGCAGAGATATCCTTCGGCGTGGATAAGACCAGCCCCGTCATCGTCCCCATTGATCTGGAGAACGGCATGCAGTATCCTGTCCCTGGCCGGGACGTGTCCATTGAGATCAAGGACAATCTGCTGCTGGAGGGCGTAACGATTTACCTCAACGGCGAAAAGGTGGAATATACTGAGAGTATGGGTACATATACCTTCCATGTGCCTGAGTCCAACAGCAAGCAGAGCCTTCGCGTGGCGGTTGTGGATGCCGCTGGCAATGAGCAGGAGATCGTGGTAGATGGTTTCCTGGTATCTACGAATATCTTCGCCCGTTGGTATAACAATACCGCCCTGTTTTGGGGCTCTCTGAGCGGCGTGGCCGTTGTAGCTATTGGCGCTATTTGGCTCATTGTGGCCGGTAAAAAGAAAAAGAAAGAGACTGGAACCAAGTAATCCAACAACATCGCAGATTGCCATCCGGCGGATGGAGACATCCGCCGGATGGCAGATCAGACAGCAGATAAGGAGAAAAGTATATGTATCCGGAATTTATCGCAATATATGCTGGATTGGCTGTTGTAATCGTCCTGCTGGTCGTTGTGATGGTGCTTTTGATCCAACTGAAGAAGAGGTTGGATGCTGCACCGACCTCACGCTCTGTTTTTGACGTGCAGCCCAACCGCCCCCCGATGAGTGCCAGTGCTCCGTCGGGCGGCATTGTGTTTTGCAAACGTTGTGCTGCGGAGTTTGACGCATCTGAGCAGGTTTGCCCCAGATGCGGAACACCCAGATAAACCGGTGTAAAATAGGGTAAAGGGAGTGCCTTGAAATGGGAAACATAAAGATCAATCCATCGGCTGTCATCGGCGCAGAGAGCCAGATCAGGCAATCCGGCCAGCAGATTGGGATTGCTCGGGCCGAGCTTACTGCGATAGCCAAACAGATCGACAGACGTGTGTGGGACAGGAACAACATCGGAGGCCGTATGACGGCAGTGCTTGCACGCCTTTCGGCGGCGGAAAATCTGGTGAGCCGCATCGCGTCCGTAGCTGGAAACGGGGCCAACCTCTATTTGACCACAGAAATGCAGATAAAACAGTGGCATGATGAGCTTGCAAGTACCGCGGTGCAGTGTGCCCATTCGGCTGGAGCACTTTCGAGCCATGAGGATGCCTTTTTATCAAAATAAGTGAAGGAATTTGTCCCATCTTGGGAAAGTCTTGCCCGAAATCATAAGTGCGGCGGAAACTGTTCACATCGAATGAGTTCCGCCGCCTTTTTCTGATGGCTGCATCGGCGCCAATTTTTAGTATTTTTTCTGAAACCCCCAACAGGCCCGGCGGGGGAGATAACTCCCTCCGCCGGGCCCTGGGGTCAATTCACATAATCTGCCGGGTCAATGAGCTTGCCGTCCTTGGATACCGAGAAGTGCAGATGAGGCCCCATGCTGCCCTCAGCGGAGGCGGTGCTGCCCACCAGGCCGATGATATCCCCGGCAGCTACCTGGTCGCCCTCCTGCACCGGTGGGTCCTTCTGCAGGCAGCTGTACTGGGTGGTATAGCCGCCGCCGTGCTGAATGACCACCGTGGTGCCCATAAGCTCGTCGTCCTTCACCGACAGCACCGTGCCGCTGGCGGCGGTGCGGACGGAGTCGCCCTCGGCGGCCTGGATATCGATGCCGTTGTGGGTGCGCCAGTCCGCCATGGTCTCGTCATACATCAGCTCCGTGACGCTGAACACCGTCACCGTGGTGCCGTCCAGGGGAGACATGACCTGGGGCAGCAGGTCCTGGGGATCGGAGATGGGGGTCTCCTCCGCTGGCGGCGCGGCCGGAACATTTTCCTCCGGGGTCACTGTGGGAGCCACCCAGGCGTTGTCCCGCTCGTCGGGGACGGCAGTGTTGGGGCTGGCGGCGGGCTCCGCCGGAGCCTGGGGCCGCAGCAGGGTATAATAGCCGACAATACCGGCTGCCAGCAGGCAGACGGCAAGGGCTATGTAGAAGCCCTTGCCGCCGAACACGGCCTTGACCTTTTTTCCGTCGTATCTGCTCATAGTTGCCTTTCCCATCCGGCCCATGGCCGGAGCCGCGTATGCCGGCCCGCGGCGGGCCGAAATCATGCCATGCGTTTCTGTCCTCAGTATGGCCCCGCTGCGGCGGATTTATACAGCAGGAATCAGAAAACCCGCAAAATGGAAAAGACTTTTCTTTATTTTGACGGAAAAAACCGGTGACCGGAGGCCTTACCCGTCCGATCACCGGTTTTTGATTTTCATTACTCCAGCACCCGATAGTCTCCCTGGGCGGCCCGGGCCAGGCGCTGGGCCTTTTCCCGGTGCAGCTCCTCCTGCAGGTCGCCGATGATCCGGTTGGACACCAGGAAGCCCTTGGGCGTCAGCCGCCAGCCGGTATCCGTCCGCTGGGCCAGGCCATGGGCGGCGCAGGTGTCCAGAATGGCGTCCAGGTGGCCGAAGCGCTGGCGGAACCGGCTTTCAAACTCCCGGGTGTCGATGCCCTGGACCGTGCGCAGCCGCAGCATGATGTACTCCATCTCCCGCTCCTGAGCCGAGATGGTCTCGCTCTCCGCCAGGTCCAGCCGCCCTGCCAGATATCCGTCCAGATCCCGGGTATAGCCGTACCGCACGCCGCCGAAGTCGGAGTGCGCCCCGGGGCCGAAGCCCGCGTACTCGCCCAGTGTCCAGTATTTCAGGTTGTGCCGGGACTCGTACCCCGGCTGGGCGAAATTGGAGATCTCATACTGCGCATACCCGTTCTGGCCCAGCAGCTCCACGGCGTACAGATACATATCCGCCTGCATGTCCCCGTCCGGCAGGGTCAGGCTGTCCCGCCGGGCGTACAGCGGCGTCCCCTCCTCCAGCTTCAGCCCGTAGCACGAGATGTGCCGGGGAGCCAGCACCAGGGCATCCGCCAGGGTGTTTTCCCACCGCTCCATGGTCTGGTCCGGCAGACCGTAAATCAGGTCCAGGCTGATGTTGTCCAGCCCCGCCTTCCGGCAGGCGGCCACGGCGTCCTTCACCTGCTGCCAGGTGTGCACCCGGCCCAGGCGGCGCAGCTCCTCATCGTCTGAGGACTGCACCCCCAGGGAGATGCGGTTGAAGCCTGCCCGGCGCAGGGCCCGCAGGGCCCGCCAATCCCCGGCGCTGTCGGGGTTGGCCTCCAGGGTGATCTCCGCCCGGTCCCACACCCGGCACTGCTTTTTGATGGTTTTCAGCAGGGCGATGAGCCGCTTATGGCCCAGATAGCTGGGGGTGCCGCCGCCGAAATACACGGTGTCCACCCGGTGATTCTGCATCTGGGGGGCCACCTCGGTGATGTGCCGGGTCAGGGCCGCGGCATAGGCGTCCATTTTCTCCTCGCTGTGGGCCAGGGAATAAAAATCGCAGTACGCGCACTTGGCCTTGCAGAAGGGAATGTGCAGATACAGGCCCAGGGGCCGGTTGCGGTCGATGTCAGGTTTTTTCATGTCAGCTCTCCTTGGGCGGCAGGATGGTCACGGCGTCAAAGGGACAGTTTACCTTGCAGGAGCGGCAGCCGATGCACTGCTCCAGGTCCACGGTATACAGGCCGTCCGGCTGCAGAACGATGCAGTCCATCACGCAGAACATGGTGCAGTAGCCGCAGCCGGTGCAGCAGACGGGGTCAATGACGGCGCGGCTGAAGCGCTTGCGTCCGAAGGGATGCGCGGGATCGTACATAAGGGGACACCTGCCTTTAAGGGTTTTTATATAGTATAGCGGCTTCTGCGGGATTTTTCAAGAAGGGATAAATTTTCCGCTGCCGGGACATTGTAGGACTACAATACATATTGGACAATTGAAGAAAAAAGCTATGAGGAATATGG
>OLYB01000887.1_pt1 | contig 25804 bp, 21 predicted proteins | sample 1674481 | NCBI WGS metagenome assembly OLYB01 (sample SAMEA103958167, study PRJEB25191) | human gut metagenome
TGGCTTTTGAAGAGCTGCTGTCTTGCGCGACAGCTTATTTATAATACCACACTTTTAACCATTGTCAACACCTTTTTTCGATTTTTTCTATAATTTTTTCGATCTATTTTTGGGCAGGGTGCATATGGACGCTTTAACGTGGTTTCTCTATTCATTTTCTTTTTGTCCCCGTTTTTTATCCTTTTCCCCCACATCTTCCTATAATATAAATAGCCTTCTCCATCCCCTGCTTCCCCATCTTTCCCAAATCATTTATCTTCCATACTTGCGCTTTGGGTCCAAAGCAAGTATACTAAAATCTGTGATTTAACAAAGAAATGATGGTGATCTTTCCATGCTGGCGATATACGAAACCGTCAACCGGCGCTTAACCCGCGCAGACGAAATTGAGGAAGGCACATGGATCTGCCTGACTGCCCCCAGCCAGGAGGAGATCCGCGAGGTTGCCGCCACCTTAGATATTGAGCCCGCTGATGTGCAGGCCGCCCTTGACCCTGAAGAATCCGCGCGTATCAGCCTGGAAGATGGTTATACCGTCATCATTGTGGATATACCCCTAAAGGTAGACGGCGCCGCCGAGGGCGTATACACCACCATTCCCCTTGGTATTCTGTTGACCCAGACCACCATCACCACGGTTTGCTCCGTAGATACCCCCGTATTGTCTGATTTCGCTTCCTGCCGGGTGCGCGGCTTTTCTACTAAAAAGAAGATGCGCTTTGTGTACCAGATTCTGTACCGCGCCGCCACGATGTACCAGCAGGAGCTGCGCCTGATCGACCGCCGCCGCCAGGAAATTGAGAAAAACCTGACCGGTACCCTGCGCGATAGTGACTTGATGGAGCTGCATGGGTTGGAATCCACCCTGGTATATTTCGCAACCTCACTGCGTGCCAACAGCACGGTTTTGGACCGGTTGACCCGCTACAAGCGGCTGGAACAGTACCCTGATGACATGGAACTACTGGACGATGTAATCGTTGAGATTCGGCAGGCCATTGAGATGACCAGCATCTACCGCGATGATATCAAGGGCACCCGCGAGCTGTTCAGCTCAATTTTGGATAACCGCCTGAACAATGCGATGAAGTACCTGACTTCCGTTACCCTGTTGATGGCTGTCCCGACCGTTATTTCCGGTTTGTATGGCATGAACGTGGACATTGACGGCATGCCGTTTTCCGGTTCTGATTATGGATTTGTCATTGTCTGCTTGCTTACGCTTGCTATTTGTGGGATTGCTGCCTGGGTACTGCACAAAAAACATATGCTCTGATTTGTATTGTTTGCCGCATCCCGCCCGCCGGGGTGCGTTTTTTACTTTTCTGCCTGTAACATTTGGGGGTGATTCCCCTATTATATAAATAGTAAGAGGAAAGCGAGGTGTGCCGCAATGACTGATGCCGACATTGTTACGCTGTACTGGGCACGGGACGAGCAGGCCATTGCACAGACCGCACAAAAGTTTGGCGCCTATTGCCGCAAGATTGCCATGAACCTGCTGGGCAGCCAGGAAGACGCCGAAGAATGCGAAAATGACACCTGGATGGCCGCCTGGAACAGCATGCCGCAAAACCGGCCGGACAAGCTTGCACCCTACCTGGGGCGCATTACCCGCAACCTGGCACTGGACCTGCGGGAGCGGCAAAATGCCAAAAAGCGCGGCGGCGGCCAGACCGAAGCCGTGCTGGAAGAGCTGGAATTTTGCCTGCCCGCCGGAGACCACACCGCGCAGGAGGTAGAAAGCGCTGAAACAGCCCGCTCCATCAGCGCGTTTCTGCGCAGCCAGCCGGAGCAGGCACGCAACATCTTTATTCGGCGGTACTGGTACTGCGATGCCACCGCCGACATTGCCAAGCGCTACGGTATTGGCGAAAGCAAGGTGCGCGTTACCCTGCACCGGATGCGCACCAAACTGAAAGCCTACTTAGAGAAAGAAGGTGTCTGCCTGTGAGCTCCCGCGATTTATTCCGCGCGATCGGACAAATTGATGATGATTTGATTGAATCTGCCAACAAAACCCCCGTAAAGCACACCATTCCGTTGCAATTCCGGCATTTTGTTCCGGCAGCAGCTTGTTTTTGTCTTGTTCTGTTAGGGGCGGCGATAGTCAGTCAGAACCGTTCCGCCGGGGTCAGCCAGGCCGCCGAGACCGCTGATCTGAACAAAAGCGCCCCCGCCTATGAGGAATCCAACAGTCCCGATACCTTCAGCGCATTCAGCATGGAGGGCAGTGAACCAGATGCCGCCGCAGACAGCGTTGCCGATGCCCCGTTGTCCTCCTCCCTGAAATCCGCGATGCAGGACAGCAGCCCCTTGCAGGCTCTGAGCGATATTTTGCTTGGCAGCGGCGCTTCCGGCAGTTCTTCCCTGCTGGCCCACAGTGCCGATGAGCTGTATTTCGGCGAAAGTCTAATTTTAGGCAGTTCCGCAGATGTTGTTCTCCCTGCCAGCCTGCCGGTCTACCGCAACAGCCTGCTGGATGCCGCCGACAATACCGATGCCATGAAAGCCCGTCTTCGCACGGTGCTGGATGCTCTTGGGCTGGATACCACACTGGCTGACACCGCCACGTTCAGTAGGGACAGCGCCGATACCATCTCCAAAACAGTATCTGGTATAAAGGAATCCGCCGAGCAGAACGGGTGGGATGCAGATTCTTCCGTGCTGAATTATCTCTCTGGTGCCGCACAGCTGCAGCTGAACATCCCCGAAAGCGACTGGCCCGGTGGGCTGACAATCACCGTCTCCAACGACCTGTGCACCAGTGTGGTCTGCAACAGCTCTGCCGAGGTGAATACCTTTGCCGCCCTTGCGGAAGAGCGCGTGATTGCCGCCGACCTGCAAGAGAAATACGGTTCCCTCTTTACCTCTCTGCTTGGCGGTGAATATACCGATGTGACGGATGGAGGCGACAGCACGATCTACGGCCAGCCCTCTTCCCTCTTTGTCAAGTTCGCGGCGGATTCTTTCCATTACTTGCTGGTCAGCGTAGATACCGACGGCAATCTGTTGAGCCTGCATGAAACGGACCGCACCGTGGAGCCCCTGGGCGAATACACCAGCGTTTCCCGCGCCGAGGCTGACAAGCGGCTGGCCAACGGAGAGTTTTTGACCGACAGCTACACGGCGGAAGCGGTTGACCCCGCCGCAGAGCCGGAGTGCCTTGCCAACCTGCGCCTGACCTATGTGCAGGGGAGCGCCGCCTACTACCTGCCCATGTGGGAATACACGATTGATGAAGGCCCCGCTGCCCTGGGCGACGGCGATGATGTCGACCAGACGCTGCACACCTTTTCTGCCTACTATGTGCCCGCTGTGGAGCTGGACGGAATCGACGTCCTAAAAAACAAATAAAGCCAGCAAAACCATACCGCAGGCCGAACCGCAACACCAAAATGTTCCGGGGCACAGCCTGCGGTATTTGTGTTATTGCAAAATTGCGGGTTCTGCGTTATAGTAAAGACAACAACCTAACCGTTTTTATGTAAGGAGGCCCGCCATGCCCACCGAACCGCAGAGCCAGCCGCTAGTCAGCATTATTGTCCCTGTTTACAACGCAGCAGACCATATTGCCCGCTGTATTGAGAGCATCCGCCGCCAGACCTACCGGAATTTGGAGATCATTCTGCTCAACGATGGCAGCAAGGATGTCAGCTATGCCGTCTGCCAGAGCTATGCCGGTATTGACCGCCGCATTGTGGTGATCGACAAAAACAACAGCGGAGTTTCCGCCACCCGCAACCTTGGCATGCAGGAAGCCCACGGCAAATACTTTCAGTTTGTGGATGCGGATGATTTCATCCAGCCCTATGCCACCGAGCTGCTGGTACAGAAAGCGGAAGCCAGCCACGCCGATATGGTGATTGCCCACTACAACCGCATTGAACCGCCGGTCAGTCTGCCCAAAACCATGCGGGATACCGTGGTGGAGCGTGTGCTGGACCCCATCCTGGATCCGCAGCACCGGGTGCAGACTTTCGGCTTTTTGATGGAAGGCCCCCTGAATAAAGACGCATTTGCCTGTGGCCTGATGCAGGAGCCCGCCAGCTTTTATTACGGCGTGATGTGGAACAAGCTCTACCGCGCCGACATTGTGCGTGAGCACCCCGATGTGCGCTGCAATGAGGAACTGGACTACAGCGAGGACCTGTATTTCAATCTAAGCTTTATCCGCTACGCCCAGCAGTTCTATGCGCTTTCCACCCCCATTTACAACTATGTGCAAAACCCAGACAGCGCCGTGCACCACCTGAACCCCTTTGATGTGCTGACCACTCGGTTTGAGCTGACCACCTATTACAAGGATCTGTTCAAGCACATTGGCCTGTATGAAGAAAACAAGTACCGCCTGAACAAGTTCTTCTTTGGTGTTGCGGAAAGCTGAAGCAATCCCGCATGATTCTATTACCGCCCCGGCAGAGTTTTTTGCCGAGGCAGATTTTATTTGGCTCTATATCACATACAGCGCGCACACTGCAGCAAAAATGCCCCGGACAAGAAACATTTCTCGTCCGGGGCATCATGATTCTTATAAAAAACTCAGGATTCCTTCAGCATATGCTGGCTTTCGGCAAAAGCCACCAGCTTTTCAAAGGTTTCTGCGCTCAGGTCATGCTCGATCTTGCAGGCATCGTGGGAAGCAACGACAGGGTCCACACCCAGTGCAACAAAAAAGCGGGTCAGCTTTTTGTGGCGGCCATAAATCCGGGTGGCAATTTCCAGTCCCGGCGGCTCCAGGGTGATATACCCAGCACCATCCATCGAAATATAACCGGCCTGACGCAGATTTTTCATTGCAATGCTCACGCTCGGCTTGGTAACGCCCATCTCGGTAGCGATGTCGATGGAGCGGACTTCCCCGTTGCGTTCTGTCAGCATCAGGATCTTTTCCAGGTAATCCTCTGCGGATTCATAGATTTTCAACGACACTGCCTCCTTTGTGGACTTGCCATCTGTCATATTGCTATAAAATTATAGTGTTATTTTAACACATTTTTTCAATTTTGGCAAGTGTAATACTTTTTGTTTATCTTTCCGTTTTTTCTTTGCTTTTGGGGCGGATCCTCACGGTCAGGCATCATTCCGTGCTCTTGCTCTTATCGAACAACCCGCCAAAAAAGTTTGCCACGGTGCTGCCTGCTTTCTTCAAAAATTCGCGGAACGGTTCTCTTGTTTTTTCGTCAGCAGCCGTTGTTTCTTCCCGGGTTGCAGCTGGGGCTTCGGTTGCTCTTGGCATTTTGGGCGGGGCCGCAGTTTCCGGCGTGGCCGTTTTTGCTGTTTCGGGTGTGGCGGCGCTTTCCGGTGTTGCCGGAGCTGCACTTTCGGGGGTAGCCGTTTCCGGGGTAGCGGTCTCTGGAGTAGCAGCAGTTTCAGGCGTTGCGGGTTCAGCACTCTCCGGCGTGGCTGTTTCCGGGGTCGACTGGGCAGCAGTCTCCGGGGTCGCGAGGGCTGCGCTTTCCGGCGTGGCGGCTTCCACAACATTAATGTTCACTTCGGCATAAAAATCCAGGTCCACACAGCTTACCAACACGGTTGCCGTGCCGGGGGTCACAGCGGTCACGTTGCCGTCCTGGTCTACTGCGGCCACACTGGGGTCAGTCGAAGCAATATGTACCACTGCATCGGTCACAGCTTGGGCAAACTCTGCCCGGTCCTGCGGCGTAATATCGGAAAGGCTGCCGGTAAACCGCAGCTCCCCGGCCAGCGCGCACTGCTGGCCAACGGCAAGCTGCACTTCATGCGGCAGGGCAAAATCTTCTGCACTGCACCCACACAACAGGCAAAGCGCTGCTGCCAGCGCGGCCAAAATCCAAATCCTGAACTTTTTCATACCGGTTTCCATTCCTTTCTGCGGCAGTGGTACATACATCTTAAAATGCGCCTTATCCTGCCAAAAAGCTTTCTGTAATAACGAACATCGCACGAAGTACAATTTTAGATAACAGTGTTCTCTCTCGGAGCGACATATATTTTCGATACGAACCTAAGGCAATCTGTAGGGGACGATGCTTGCATCGTCCCGGATGTCGGGCCTTGCCGGATATTTTGCTTTCGGGATACCGGCAAACACTCCGCTGGTACACTCTGCCCCCTACGGCCGCCTTCCCCTTTCGCTTCATTCTTATCATAATACGCGGCAGGTGTGAAATTTTCAACATTTTGTGCTATCCCCCGTTTAAAATTTTTCGGTTTTCCCGCTTGGCATGTTGTGGTATACTGTTAGCAGTATGATAAGTTGGGGGTGTATGCTTTCTACAGCCACCGCCCCACAAGTTATACGATTTGTTTATCAAATCTTGCAATAAATGCATTTTGTATTAAGTCTATCGGAGGTTCTGCCATGCTGGATATTATTCTGCTTGGCACCGGCGGCACACAGCCCCTGCCGGAGCGCGCCCTGGCGGCTGCCTGCATCACGGTGGGCGGCTCCAACCTGCTGCTGGACTGCGGCGAGGGCACCCAGACTGCCGCGCGCCGGGCCGGGGTCAGTATTTTCCGCATGGACGCCATTCTGCTGACCCATTACCACGGGGACCACATTTTCGGCCTGCCCGGCATCTGGCAGACGATGGCCGCCCAGGGCCGCACTGCCCCCCTCGTCATGGCTGGGCCGCCGGGCTTGACGGATGTGGTGCGCACCTTTTACGCCGTGGCCGGACCGCTGCCGTTCGAACTACGGCTGAAAGAACTGCCGGACTGCAAAGGCGAGTTTGAAGTGCCCGCCGGGTGCGTGCAGGCGTTCCCCCTCAAGCACCGGGTACCCTGCTGCGGATATGCGTTCACCCTGCCGCGGGCGGGCAAGTTTGATCCCCAGCGGGCAAAGGCGGCGGGCATCCCCGTGCGTTACTGGTCCACCCTGCAAAGCGGCCAGCCGGTGGGCGGCTTCCTGCCGTCCCAGGTTCTCGGCCCGCCGCGCCGCGGGCTGAAAGTTGTCTATGCGACCGACACCCGCCCCTGCGCTGCGCTGCGCCGCGCTGCACAGGATGCCGATCTTTTGTTGATGGATTCCACCTATGCCGATGACGCCGACCTGCCCAAAGCGAAGTTATACGGCCATTCCACCTGCCGCGAAACGGGGGTCCTTGCCGCCGAAGCCAACGTGTGCCGCCTGTGGCTGACCCATTACAGCGCCGCCGTAACGGACCTTGCCCCCGGCCTTGCCGCCGCGCAGCAGGCGTTCCCCACCGCAGCCGCCGGGGTTGACGGCATGCGGCTAACCTTGAATTTTGACCCTGATTAAATGAGGTTTTCCCCTTGAAAAAATCTACCCGTCTGAACATTTTGTTTGCCATCATCATTCTGCTGGCCGCCGGGGTGCTGTGGCTCTGTTTCGGCCATCCGGCTGCCGGGTCCGGTCTGGTTGCCGTGCTGACCTATGGCGATGACAGCACCCAGCTGCGCATCCCGCTGGACACCGACCATCGCTATGATATTGATACCGGCTATTACACCATCCATCTGGTTGTGGAAAACGGCGGCATCCGCTTTGTGGAAAGCCCCTGCCCGGACCACACCTGTGAATCCTTTGGCGTACTGACCAAACAGGGCGATTGGGCCGCCTGCCTGCCCGCCCGCGCCAGCGTTACCGTTGAATAACCATACATTACGGAGGTTCCCCATGAAACCCACCTACAAGCAAGTGACCAAAACCCGCTATATTGAGCAGATCAGCCAGCTGGCGGAAGAAATTTTTGTTCAGCATTACACCAAGCTGACCCCAAAAGTAGCCCGCGCCCTGGCGGAAAAGTACCAGAGTGATATCCTGACGGATGACGAGATCCACAGCGGAACTGTGAATTATTTCATGATCTATCTGGGCAGCGATCCAGTCGGCTATTTTGCGCTGGATCTTACCCCCACGGGGGCCATGTGCCTGTCCCGCCTGTTCCTTTTGGAAAAAGCCCGCGGCCAGGGCATAGGCCGCAGCATTGTGGCCTATGCCCAAAAACTGGCCGAAGGCGATGGCCGCAGCCGCCTATATCTGCGGGTATGGGCCAAGGACCTGAAAGCTGAAGGGTTCTGCAAAAAGTGCCGCTTCCGCAAAAGCGAGACCGTCCCCATGGAAGTCCTACCCGGCGTTACTCTCGATATCACCACCTGGGAAAAACTCTGGCGCTGACCATCCAGCCTTTTTGAAAAAAGGCTGGGCGAAAACCTTTCATGGGCCGAGCATAGGGCGGGCGTTCATCCTGGCGGACGTAAAAATTATAGAGTGTTTGCCGTATATTCCGCCACGCTATTCTCCACAAAGCAACGGGCGCACAATGTGCGCCCCTACGGGTGGGATGCCTACAAAATGACGATTGCGAATTATAAAACAATCTGTAGGGAACGGTCTTGACCGTTCTGCGATTTTATGGTGGATGCCACAACAAATTCATACAGAAGCCCGCCGTATATTTTGGCTCCCCTGGAGGGGAGCTGTCCGCACAGCGGACTGAGGGGTGGCTCCCCACGCAGGGCCTAAAAATAATCAGAATTTACGTCAGGCTCCCGGCTTGGTCAGGTTCACCCCGCCCTACCCCACAAATTTACCATTCACCCCAAACTTCAAACTTATCCTCATCTCCAATTCCTAATTTCTCATTCCTCATTCCTAATTGAGATAACTCCTAACTCCTAACTTTCAAGGGGGGTGCCACCTTTGAATCTTCTCCACCTCGCCGATCTTCACCTCGGCAAGCGGGTCAATGGCTTTGACCTGCTGCCGGACCAGCGCTATATCTTAGAGCAGGTCCTTGACCTGTGCACTGCCCACAATGTGCAGGCGGTGGCGCTGGCCGGGGATATTTACGATACCGCCCTGCCCCCTGCCGCCGCAGTTTTGCTGCTGGACTGGTTTTTGACCGAGCTTGCTCATCGGAACATCCCGGTGCTGGCCATTGCCGGCAATCATGACAGCGCCGAGCGGCTGGATTATGCCGCCGGGCTGCTTTCCAACCAACAGGTCTATCTGGCAGGGCAGTTCACCAGTGCCCCCCGCCGGGTCATCTTGCAGGATGAATTCGGCGAGCTCACCTTTGACCTCCTGCCCTTTGTCCGCCCCGCCACCGTGCGCCACTGCCTGCCGGATGCCGATATCCGGGATGAAGATTCCGCCATCGCCGCCGCGCTGGGCCCGCTGCCCACCGCCGGGGAGCGTCGGGTTCTGATCGCCCACCAGATGGTGCTGGGCGGCGGCAGTCTGCCCACCTGTTCCGGCAGTGAGAGCGTTGCCGCCGATGTCAACGTCGGCACGGTTCAGGCCGTGGATGCCGCCCGCTTTACCGGCTACCTGTACACCGCCCTTGGCCACATTCACCGCCCGCAGCAGGTCGGCTACCCCACTGTGCGGTACGCGGGCAGCCCGCTGTGCTATTCGCTGGATGAGTGCGGCGCGCGGAAAAGCGCCGTTCTGGTTCATATCGGGGCCAACGGAGCCGAACCGGAGCTTTTGCCCCTGCGCCCGCTGCACGCCATGCGCCACCTCACCGGCCCGCTGGACCAGCTGACCGCCGCCGATACCGTAACAGATGCCGAAGATTACATCTGGGCCACCCTGACCGACCCGGTTCCCCGCCCGGACGCCATGGCCGTGCTGCGTGCCGCTTACCCCAACGCCATGAAGCTGGATTACGCCCCCGGCGGCGCACTGGATACCGGCAGCGATGCCATCCAGCAGGCCGCCCAGCTGCGCACCATGAGCTTTGACGAGCTGTTCGCCCGCTTTTTTGAAAAGATGCACGGCCGCACCCTTACCCCCGAAGAAATCGCAGCTCTGGCCCAGCTGCGCCAGGAGGCCGGACTATGAAACCTGTACGCCTGACCCTTTGCGCCTTTGGCCCTTATGCCGGCACCTGCACACTGGATTTGTCCGGCTTTGGCTCCAGCGGCCTCTTTCTGATCAGCGGCGATACCGGCGCGGGCAAAACCGCGCTGTTTGACGCTATCACCTTTGCCCTGTACGGTGAAACCACCGGCGCTTACCGCGAACCGGACATGCTGCGCAGCGACTATGCCATCCCCACTGATACCACCTTTGTGGAGCTGGAGTTCACCCACCGCGGCCGTACTTATACCGTCAACCGCACCCCGGAGCAGACCCGCGCCAAGCGCCGGGGCGAGGGCGTGACCACGGTTCCCGGCTCTGCCACCTTAGCGCAGGAGCCGGACGCTCCCGTGACCGGCACCAAAGCCGTGACTGCAGCGGTGACAGCCCTGCTGGGCATTGACGCCCGCCAGTTTGCCCAAATCTCGATGATCGCGCAGAATGATTTTGCCCGCCTGCTCAACGCTTCCAGCGCCGACCGGGCCGAAATTCTGCGCCGCGTGTTTGATACCGCCAGCTACCAGCGCCTTGGCAGTGCCGCCCGCACCAAAGCCGGGGAAGCTCTGCGCCAGGCTGAGCTTGCCAACCACACCGTTGTGCAGCTGCTGGCCACTTTACAGCCTGCCCCCGGCAGCCCCCACACCGGCGAACTTGCCGATGCGCAGGATAGCCGTGACCCCTACCGCGCCCCCGCCGCGCTGGACTGGGCCGCTGAGATGATCGAAGCGGACACCGCCCTGACGGCGGAGCAATCCCAACAGCTGGATATCCTTGATGCCCGCATTGAAGCGCAGTCCGCCGCGGTGGAAGCCGCCCAAAACCGTGCCAAACTGCTGAGCAGTCTGGATGAAGCCCAGGCCAAAGCCGCCGAGCTGACTGCCCAGGCCCCCGCTTTGAATGCGGAGTGGGACAAGACCGAAGCCCGCCGCCCGGAGCTTGCCGAGCTGGATGCCAAGCTGCAGCGCTTTGCGGAGTGGGAGCCGCGCTATCAAGAGTTGAGCACCGCCGCAGCCAGCGCCAAAACCGCCCGCGCCCAGGCCGAGCAGGCCGCCGCGGCGCTGGAAAAAGACCAGAAAACTCTAAGCAGTACCGATACTGCCTTAGCCCAGCTGGAACCGCAGATCACGGCCTGCGGCGAACCGAACGCCGAGCTGGAAAGCTGCCGCAAAACCATTGAGCTGGCCCAAAGCCAGCAGCAGGACTGCCAAGCCCTGTTGGACGATATCCCCCGCCTGCACACCGCGCAAGCCAACTGGCAGCACACTGCCGATGAATACCGGCAAAAGCAGCAGCAGGCCGATGCCGCCCAGCATTCCAGCGCCGAGATGCAGCGCGCCCTGAATGCCGCCCGCGCCGGGATTCTGGCGCAAGATCTGGTGGATGGCACCCCCTGCCCGGTGTGCGGTGCTCTGCACCACCCAGCACCGGCAGCCCCCGCCCCCAGCCATGTCACCGAAGCCGCCTGCAACAAAGCTGCGCAGGCAGCGGCGAGCGCTGCGGCGGAAGCTTCCAAAGTCTCCACCGCAGCCGGTGAAGCCAAAGCCGCAGCCCAAACCCAGCGGGATACCCTGTATGCGCGTGCCGCCGCCTTTCTGGCGCACCGCCGCCAGCATTATACCGGGCCGCAGGCCGATGCCCTAACCCCGGACGAGCTGCAAACCGCCCTGCAGGCCCAACATGACAGCCTGCGCCGCGGCCTTGCCGAAGTGCATGACCGCATGGCAAATGCTGAATCCCGCAAAAAAGATCTGGAAAAGCTGACCCGCCAAAAAGCCCAGCTGCAAGCCCAGCGCCCCGACCAGGCAAACGCTGTGGAGCAGGCCCGCACCGCACAGGCCAACGCCGAAAAAGCCGCCGCGGAAGCCCAGACCCGCCTTGCCGAGGGGCAGAAAAACCTGCCCTGGCCAGATGCTGCCGCTATGGCCGCCGCCCGCGCCGAGACCCAAAAGCAGCGCCGCACCCTGCAAGCCGCACTGGATGCCGCCGCCAAAAGCCGCGATGCTTTTTCCAAAGAACTTGCTGCGGCCCAAAGCGCCGCCCAAACCCTGGCCGAACAGGCCGGGGATACCACCAGCCGCCCGGACCCTGCCGCCCAGCAGCAGGCCCTTACTGCACTGCAAGCTGAGCGCAAAAACCTGCGCGACCAAAACCAGGCCGCCCTGCACCGGCTGGATACCAACCGCGATGCCCTGACCAACCTAAAAAAAGCCATCACCGCCGCAGAATCTGCCCGCGCCAACGCCGCCATGCTGGATAACCTGAGCAAGACCATCAACGGCAATCTGACCCAAAAGCAAAAGCTGCCCTTTGAACAGTATGTGCAGAGCTTTTATTTTGACGGCGTGGTCGCCGCCGCAAACCGTCGTTTTACCCGCATGACGGGCGGCCAGTATACCCTGCGCCGCCGCCAGAGCGCCGATATTGCCACCAAGACCGCACTGGAGCTGGATGTGTTCGATGCCTACACCGGTAAGACCCGCCCGGTCGGTTCTCTTTCCGGCGGCGAAAGCTTTTTGGCGGCGCTCAGCCTGGCTCTTGGCATCAGCGATACCATCCAGGAAAGTGCCGGCGGCATCAGCGTGGATACCCTGTTTGTGGACGAAGGCTTTGGCACGCTGGACGCCGACGCCCTGCAAAAAGCCATCGACACCCTGACTGCCCTTGCCGGTTCCGATAAGCTGGTCGGCATCATCAGCCACGTCGAAACCCTCCAGGACCGCATCCCCAAACAAATCCTGGTCCAAAAGACCAAATGCGGAAGCAAAGCCCAAGTAGAACTTGGTTAATTGGAAGTCAGGAGGGAGGAGTTAGGAGTTTATGGTGCGGCTTGCGCCGCGTATTAAAATCATAACACTCTTATACTCTCTCCGTTTCCTCACTTCTAATTATTGCCGCTTCCAAAAATTCCGTCCTTCAACTCCTAACTCCTACTTCCTACCTCCTAACTTATGAACCATCTTCTCCAATCTCAACTCCAATCCTATGCTTCCTCCGGGCTTTACCCCTTGCACATGCCGGGGCACAAGCGGCGGGTGGTGCCGGCACCGGGCCTGCCCGCCGGGTGGGATATGACCGAAGTTCCCGGCGTAGATGACCTGCACGATGCAGACGGCATTTTGGCCGATGCCATGGCCCGCACCGCCGCCCTGTGGAGGGCAAAGCGAACCTGGTATCTGGTCAACGGCTCCACCTGCGGCATTCTGGCTGCCATCCGGGCCGCTGTCGTCAGTTCCGGCCGCACCGCCGTCATCTGCGCGCGCAACTGCCACAAATCCGTTTACCACGCCATTGAGCTCAACCGCTTAACGGCACACTGGCTGGTGCCCCCCGTGGACCCGGCGTTCGGCATTTACGGCAGCATCACCCCCGCCATGGTAGCGGATGCCCTGTGCGCCTGCCCGGATGCCGCTGCGGTCATCCTTACCAGCCCCACCTATGAGGGTGTTTTGAGTGATCTTGCCGCCATTGCCGCTTTGTGCCACGCCGCCAGCGTTCCCCTGATCGTGGACGAAGCCCACGGCGCTCACTATCTGCCACTGGCCGCCGCCCACGGCTGGCAGGGCGGTGCCATTGCTGCCGGGGCGGATGTCATCATTCAAAGCCCGCACAAGACACTGCCCAGCCTAACCCAGACCGCCCTGCTGCACTGGAACAGTTCTTTCATTCCGCCGCAGGAGCTGGAACGCCAGCTGGATGTGTTTGAAACCAGTTCCCCCTCCTATCCGTTAATGGCCAGCCTGGACGGCTGCACCGGCCTGCTGGCCGAACACGGCGATGCCTGGTTTGCCGCCTGGCGTGCCCGCTTGCAGCGGTTCAGCGGCGCTGTGCGCCCACTGCGCCGCCTGCGCGTGCTCTGCCATGGGATGGATGATGTTTCTGCCCACCCCGGCTTTTTTGCCCACGATTCCGGCAAGATCCTCGTCAACGGTGCTGCTGCCGGGCTGACCGGCCCCGCCCTGGCGGAACTGCTGCGCCGGGACTGGCAGTTTGAAACCGAGATGTCCTGTGGTGCCAACGTGCTGGCCATGACCTCCCCCTGCGATGAAGAAACCGCCCTTGACCGTTTTGCCGCTGCCCTGTTGGTGATCGATGCTGCGGCGGTGCAGAACGCTCCTCTGCCCGCCTCGGCGCAGGTGCTGCCCACCCCCGGCCCAGCCGCCTGTTCCATCGCACAGGCGCTTTTTGCCCCGCACACCGCGTTGGCACTGCAACATGCCGTTGGCCGCACCTCGGCGGAGTATGTCTGGGCATATCCGCCGGGCGTTCCGCTGCTGGCACCGGGCGAAGTGATCACTCCGGAATTCATCGCGGCCTGCACCGCCCTTGCTGCCTGCGGCACCCACCTGCACCACACTGGCCTTGGCGGTGGCTCCACTTTGGATGTTCTGCCATAGCACCATTCCTGTTGTGGGCAAAAAACTGCCCGCCTCCCCGCAAAAATCCCCGCTTTTGCTTGACAAACCCTATGGTTTCCGTGTATATTTAATATAATCTATATTTATAGAAGAGGTGAAATTTCATGAAGCACATTCAGACTCTGAACACCCGCGATATGGCTAAGAGCCTCCAGAACGGCGGCTGCGGCGAATGCCAGACTTCCTGCCAGAGCGCCTGCAAGACCAGCTGCGGCATTGCCAACCAGCCTTGCGAGAAGAAGTAATTTTTACTTGAACTGGCTTTCTGCCGGGACTGCCTTTTACCAAAAAGGCGCTCCCGGTTCTTTTTATGTAACCCCACTTTGATTCGGATATGAGGAATAGTATGATCCATCAATATAAACTCAACGGCTACAACATTGTGCTGGATGTCTACAGCGGCAGCGTTCACGCCGTAGACGAACTGGCGTATGACGCCATCGCTCTGGTCGATGCCGGCCACCCCCGCGCAGAAGCTGCCGACCTGCTGGCAAAGAAATATGCTGACCATCCCGAAGTGACCGCCGAGGACATCAACGACTGCTTTGACGATATCGAAGAACTGAAGGCCGATGGCAAGCTGTTTGCCGAAGATATTTACGCTGACCATGCCTTTGACTTCAAGAATCGTTCCACCGTTGTCAAGGCACTCTGCCTGCATGTGGCCCACACCTGCAATCTGAACTGCGAATACTGCTTTGCCGCCCAGGGCAAGTTCCACGGCCAGTCCGGCCTGATGAGCTTTGAGACCGGCAAGCGTGCGCTGGATTTCCTGGTGGAGCACAGCGGCACCCGCCACAACCTGGAGGTTGACTTTTTCGGCGGCGAACCGCTGATGAACTTTGAGGTCTGCAAACAGCTGGTTGCCTATGCTCGCAGCATTGAAAAAGAAAAAGGCAAGAACTTCCGCTTCACCCTGACCACCAACGGCATCGGCATCACCGATGAAGTCATTGAGTGGGCCAACAAAGAGTGCTACAACGTGGTTCTTTCTCTGGATGGCCGCAAGGAGATCAACGACCGTTTCCGCAAGGATATTGCAGGCCGCGGCAGCTATGACCGCATTGTGCCCAAGTTCCAGCAGCTGGTCAAGGCCCGCGGCGGTAAGGGCTACTACATGCGCGGCACCTTCACCCATTACAACACCGATTTCACCAACGACCTGTTCCACATGGCGGATGATCTCGGCTTTGACGAGCTTTCCATGGAGCCGGTCGTGAGCAAGGCCGGCAGTCCCGAAGCCCTGACCGAAGCCGACCTGCCCATCCTGTTTGACCAGTATGAGCTGCTGGCCAAGGATATGCTCCGCCGTGAAAAAGCCGGTCATCCCATCACCTTCTACCATTACATGATCGACTTGGCCCATGGCCCCTGCATTTACAAGCGCATTTCCGGCTGTGGTTCCGGCACCGAATATATGGCCGTTACCCCCTGGGGCGACCTGTACCCCTGCCATCAGTTTGTCGGCGACCCGGATTACAAGCTGGGCGATATCTGGAACGGCGTTACCAACACCGAACTGCGGGATGAATTCAAGCTGTGCAACGTGTACGCCCGCCCCGACTGCAAGGATTGCTGGGCACGCCTGTACTGCGCGGGCGGCTGCGCCGCCAACGCCCTGCACGCCACCGGCGATATCCACGGTGTGTATGAATATGGCTGCGAAGTGTTCCGCAAGCGCATTGAATGTGCCCTGATGATCAAAGTAGCCGAAAGCCTTGATCCCGAGCTGGCAGGCCGCGCCGCAACGGCAGCTCCTGCCACCGACGAGGACTGTGGCGACTGTTCCTCCTGCGAATAATTTCCTTTTCCAGGGTGTATCTGAAAAGTCGAAAATATCGGCTGTTTCTTTGTTTTCAGATACACCTTAACCGCCGAGCCAGCAAAATCGGCGTTTCTTGTTTATCCCCGCACCAAATCTTCCATCAAATTCATCTGGCAAAGCCGGAATAAGGAGCGTAACTTGTATGGAATACCGTGTCTGCCGCAATAACTCTGCCCCCTATAATGACCTCAGCGGCAAAATCAGCCTGCTGGGTCTTGGCACCATGCGCCTGCCCCTGCGGGACGCCGCCGACCAGACCAGCATTGACGAGGAAAAGGCACAGGAGATTTTTGATTATGCCTATGCCCACGGCGTGAACTATTTCGATACTGCCTACCCCTACCACGGCGGCATGAGCGAAAAGTTCTGCGGCAAAGCTCTGGCCAAGTATCCCCGCGCCAGCTATCATCTTGCCAGCAAACTGCCCGGCTGGCTGTTGAAATGCGATGAGGATGTGCCCCGTATTTTTAACGAGCAGTTGGCCAACTGCCGCACTGATTACTTTGATTTTTACCTCGTTCACTCTGTGCATGAAAGCAGCTGGTCCAATTACGCCAAGTACCACGCCTATGACCAGCTGAACGAGCTGCGCAAGGCGGGCAAAATCAAGCGGCTGGGCTTTTCTTTCCATGGCAGCGCTGAGCAGCTGCCAGAGATCCTTGCTACAGGCGATTGGGATTTTGTACAGCTGCAGCTCAATTATTTTGACTGGGACTATCAGCAGAGCCGTAAAAAATACGAGCTGTGCGCCGCTGCCGGGCTGCAGGTCATCGTTATGGAGCCGGTGCGCGGCGGGATGCTGAACACCCTTTGCCCTGAAGCCGCCTCCCTGCTGCATCAGGCCGCCCCGGAAAAGAGCCTGGCCAGCTGGGCCATTCGCTGGGTTGCCAGCCTGCCCAATGTGCTGTGCGTACTTTCCGGCATGACTACCCTGGAGCAGGTACAGGATAACGTGGCTTCCATGGCTCCCTTTATTCCGCTTTCCACCACCGAGCAGGATACCCTCGCCCGTGCGCTGGATGTGTTCAAGGCCCAAAAGCTTGCCCCCTGCACGGCCTGCAAGTACTGCATGCCCTGCCCCGCCGGGGTCAACATTCCGGGTATGCTGCACGCCTGGAACGAATACCGCCTGTGTGGTGACCGCCTCGCCACCCTAAAAGAGGAATATGAGGACGCCCCCGCCGCCACCCGCGCCGAGCATTGCATCAAATGCGGTGCCTGCCTGCCCAAATGCCCCCAGCACATCGACATCCGTTCCATGATGAGCACCATCTGCGATACGCTGTGATTTTTGGATTTACGGGGGATTTTTCCAACCTTTTTGAAAAAAGGCTTCGGCGAAAACCTTTAATCCAATAGGTACAATCGTATAAATAAGGCGCACCACGGGAATTATTCTGTGGTGCGCCTGTTTTTTGTTGTTCCTGTTTATGATTCCTGCCTATGCGGAATTACAGCAGGTTCAACCCTTGCCACGAACTTTTTCCCGCCGTCCCATTCCGAATTCCTAATTTTTCCCCTCTCCGCGTAAAATGCCAAAAGCCCGATGTCAACACGGCATCGGGCTTTTGGATTTTCTGCATATAAAACGTTAATTTACTTAATCCTGCGCGTTATGCTTCGCGGCAAACGGCAGCTTGCCATAGATTCCGCCGGTCGTCTCCTTGGCGGCACAGATTTTATCTGCCAGGCACACCAGCCACGCTTCACGGCAGGTGGGTGGGATGGGGGTTAAGGGGAACATGTGCTTTTTGATGATCTCCCGCTCCACCGGGGTCAGCTTCCAATCCTCGCTTGCGTTGTGCAGGGCGGTGCCTGGGTGGGTAAAACCGTGCCAGTGGTGGCCGTTGGCTTTATCGTGCCAATCATACAAAAAGTAATCATGCAGCAATGCACCGCGGATCAGCGCCCGCTCGTTTACGCGCAGGTGCAGCGTTTCCGCCAAGACGCAGGCGGTATCCGCCACGCTGACGCAGTGGGCATACACGCTGACCTTGCCGTGCTGGATGCACCGCCGGGTTGCCGTGTAGCGGCCCTCTTTTTCCAGCCGGGCGGCTGCGGCTGCCACGCGGGCTTCGATTGCCCTGCGGCGTTCCCCGCTCAACTGAAGGTCACCACATCATCACGCGGGGCCGCGGCAGGCTCCACGTTGATGGCCGTCAGCACCGGGCCGACAGAATCCGGGGTCTGGCCCTTGTAAATCGGGTGGTATTTCAGGTTCACCTTTGCCGTTACCGTAATCCAGTCACGCTGCTTCAGGTTCTTGTACTCCGTGTACTTGCAGGGGAAGCCCACAAACTGGATATCCTGCACGCAGCAGGTCATGGCAAAGCGGCCGGGCACAAAGCTGTCCTTGCCGGCGCGGTTGGTCTGGCACACCTGAGCCAGGAATTTCACCGTTTTGCCGTCGTACTTCTGCATCTCATCCATGCAGTCCATATACCACACGCCAAAGAACTCTTCGGGAATCTCGATCACCGGGGCGTTTACATCGAACGGCAGCGGGTCCGGGATATCGTCATAGGCAACGCTGCCATCCTTGAACTCATAGGCGATATCGCAGCGGCGGCTGGCCTGGCGCACCAGCTTGTGGATCAGCTGGTGGCTTTCGTCATCGTTTACCGCCTCGGCACGGTTCACCACCAGCAGCTCGCTGCCGCGCAGCTTGTCCAGCAGCAGGCCACGCATGGCATTGTCGTTGGCATAGGTCTTGATGGTAGTGCCGTCTGCGGTGGCCAGGCACTGGTAAATCAGCCAGTTATCCGGCAGGGCATCGTACAGCTCCTGCACCAGCCACATGCCGTTGTATTCAATGATCACACGCCCACAGTCAGACTTTTCAGCCAGCTGCTGCAGGTGTTCGCGGTTCAGTTCCGCTTTGTCCTCAATGGTGGCAACGGTCACGCCGCCAAAGGCAAATCGCTCGGAATCATATTCCTCTTCGCCTTCCTCACAGATCAACAGCAGCGTTTTGTCGCCGGAATCAAACTGCGGGTCCTCCATTGTTTCCTGAATAAACTTGGTTTTGCCGCTTTCCAGCATACCCACAAAGAGGTAACAGGGAATCTCTTTCTGCGCCATGTTTTACTCCTTTACAAATCAGGCGTGGAACAGCTCTTCCACCTCATGTTCCTTCAACTGGGAACCGATCACGCACACCTTGCCGGTAACATCGGGGCCGCAGGTGCGGATCTCATGCTCACCGGGCACCATGTCGAACTCGTACCAGGTGTCGCTGCCGTCCACAATGCCCTTGGCACGCAGCACAGCGCCGTACTCGCCGGAATCCAGCACGGTCAGGATGCTCTCCAGCTCGTCATGGCTGTACTTGTGGGCAGTCTCGTGGCCCCAACTGGTGAACACTTCGTCTGCATCGTGGTCATGATGATGGTGATGATGGCCGCAGCAGCACTCGCCGTCATGGTGGTGATGGTGGTGCTCATGCTCGTCCTGATCATCGTCGTCATCATGGTCGTGGTGGTGATGGCAGCATTCGTGGCCGTGGTCATCATCCTCGTCATGATGGTGGTGATGCTCGTGCTCATCCTCATCATCGTCGTCATCATCATGGTCGTGGTGATGGTGGCAGCACTCGTGGCCGTCCTCATCATGGTCATGGTGGTGGTGATGATGCTCTTCCTCATCCTCGTCCGCATGGGCAGCATTGGAAGCCTGTGCTTCGCTCAGAAGCTCGGCAACCAGGTCGCGCTTACCATCCATAACGGAAACGATCTGTGCACCGGTCAGTTCGTTCCAATCGGTGGTCACAATGGTGGCGGTGGGGTTCTTTTCCTGGATCAGGGCAACGGCTGCGGCAACCTTCTTCTCGTCTGCGCTGCCGGTGCGGCTCAGGATGATGCAGGATGCGTGGCTGATCTGGTCATCATAGAACTCGCCAAAGTTCTTCATATACATTTTGACCTTGTTCACATCGGCCACAGTCACAAAGCTGTTCAGGCTGACCGGCAGGGTCTCGCCCACACCCTCAACAGCGCGGGTCACATCACTCAGCTTGCCAACGCCGGAAGGCTCGATCAGGATGCGGTCAGGATGATAAGTCTCCACGACCTTTTTCAGTGCCTCGCGGAAGTCGCCCACCAGGGAGCAGCAGATGCAGCCGGAGTTCAGCTCGTTGACCTGAATGCCAGCCTCACGCATAAAGCCGCCGTCAATGCCGATCTCGCCGAATTCGTTTTCGATCAGCACGATCTTTTCGCCCTGGAACGCTTCCTTGATGAGCTTTTTGATCAGGGTCGTTTTGCCTGCACCCAAAAAGCCGGAGAAAATATCAATTTTCGTTACCTGTTCTGCCATGGTAATATTCCCTTCTATCTTAAAGTTTGTTTGTGTTGTTAGCAATCTTGTTTTCTTACTGCTAACCTTATTATATCAAACCCGTCAAGAGCTTTTCGCCCATTTGGGCCTGCCAAAATTTGAAATTTTTGAAAACTTCTTGCCCTGTCAGCGCCTTTTTACCGCGGCGTTTCCCCCGTTTGCTGCAAAATTCTCTCACCTTTCAGCAGTTTGCCCGAAAAACCGCCCAGTATCGCCTGAAAAACCGTTTTTTCTATTGAATTTTGCGCCGGGCGCGTGTTACACTTAATTTATGCTGTTTTTACCGGAATTTTGCCTTGTTCACGCCCTGTTTTGGAGGTGAGCACCTTGCCCGCTGCCCCTGCATCCCGCGCCGCCGGGCGCGAAGTGACCCCCGTGGAACTGTTCCGCCTGCTGCCCGCCCATTTCGCCGCAGTACTGGTTTGTACCCTGCTGGGAGGTATTCTGGCCTTTGCTGCCGCACGCCTTGCCCCGCGCAGCTACCAGGCCGAAGCCCAGCTGTATGTTGCCGCCGCACAGGAGGGGCTGACCTCCGGCTATGCGGAACTGCAATTAACGGCTGATTATCAGGAGCTTTTGACCAGCCGCACCATGCTGGAATCCGTTATTTCCACCCTTGGCCTTTCCACGGATACTGCCCACTTAAAAGACCAGATTACCATTCTGCACCCGGCAGATACCCATATTCTGCGCATTGTTGCGGCCGATTCCTCCCCACAGCGCGCAGCAGATATTGCCAACGCACTGGCTGCCCTTGCGTTGGATGATCTCTCTGCCCGCATGGGCACCACCCCGCCCCGCCTGGTGGAGCAGGCAGCCCCGCCGCAGCGCTTTTCCGGGCCGGGGGCTGTGTTCCACGCAGCGTTTGGCGCTGGCATCGGCTTTTTGCTCTGCTTTGCTTTCCTCTGCCTGTATTACCTGCGGGATGACCACATTTATACGGCGGACGATCTGACCCGTTGCCTTGGCTCTTCGCCGCTGGCCTGCATCCCGGATGCCACGCCCCGCCGCCTCCATACCCGGAAAGGCGGCCGCCCATGAAAGAACTTGCTTTGAACCACCTGCCGGAGCTGGCACCCCGGACGGTTGAATCCCTGAATCTGCTGCGCCTGCGTCTGGAACAGACAGCCCCAGACGCCAAAATCATTCTGCTCACCAGCACTACCCCGCAGGAAGGTAAAACTACTCTGGCTTTGCAGTTCTGGCAGCTGCTTGCCGGGCTTGGCCAGCGCTGCCTGCTGGTTGACGGTGACCTGCGCCATTCCGGCATCTGCCGCCAGTGCGGGCTGACCGGTGAACACAAAGTGCCGGGTCTGGCACACTATCTTTCCGGCAGCGTTCCTCTGGAGGAAGTTCTCTACCACACCGAGATCCGCGGCACCTGCCTGGTTCCGGCCTCCGGCACCACCAGCCGCCCGGCCCTGCTACTGGAACACCCCCGTTTTGCCCGCATGGTGGAAAGCTGTGCACCAAAGTTTGCTTATCTTTTGGTAGATGCTCCAGCCCTGAGCGAATGCAGTGACGCTCTCAGCCTTGCCAAAGTATGTGACGGTGCCCTGCTTGTGGTACAAAGCGGCAGCGTTACCCACCAGGAGCTGCGCCAGGCGGCTCACCTTCTGCAGGGCTGCGGCATGCCGCTGCTGGGCACTGTGCTGAACCGCACCCCGTATTGACCTTTTATGAAAACATGTTAGAATGGACTTGTTCAACATTCTGCATATAAGGAGAGGACTATTTTGACGACCAATGAAAAAATCGCCGCTCTGCGCACCGCTGCCCAGGCAGCCGGTGCCCACGGTGTTTTGCTGATGACCAGCGACCCCCACTCCAGTGAATATCTGCCCGCTTATTACAACAGCCTGCCGTTTTTCTCCGGCTTTACCGGCGAGAACTCCACCCTTGTTGTCACCCTGACCGGCAGCGCCCTGTGGTGCGATGGCCGCTTTTATGTTCAGGGTGACCGTCAGCTGGCCGGTACCGAAATTGAGTGCATGCACGCCGGTTCTGCCGGGGTGCCCACCGTGGAAGAGTACCTGACCGCCCATTTTGCCGCAGGCCAGACCCTGCTGCTGGACGGCAGCTGCGTTCCCGCCACCATTGCCAACGGCTATGCCGCCGCTCTGGCCAAGAGCGGCGCCAAGCTGGAAAGCAAGGATATCGTCTCCCCCCTGTGGGAGAGCCTGACCACCCGCCCCAGCCTGCCCAACACCCCCTGCGAGCTGCTGACTGTTGAGCAGACCGGCGCCACCGCCGCCCAGCGCATTGCCATGGTGCGTGACGAGCTGAAAAAAGCCGGTGCCACCGCCCTGGCCGTGACTGGTCTGGACTGTGTGGGCTGGCTGACCAACATGCGCGCACGTGACCTGCCCTGTACCCCGCTGGCCGTTGCTTATGCCCTTGTCACGATGGACAGCTGCACCCTGTTTATCGCCCCCGGCCGCCTGAATGATGCCGACGCAAAAACGTTGGCCGATAACGGCGTTTCCCTGCGCGACTACCCGGAGCTGATCGATACCGTACACGCTCTGCCCGCAGAGGAAGTGTTCCTCGTAGACGAGAAAGCCACCAACTATGACCTGTACTGCGCCCTGAACGAGCACAAGACCGTTACCGGTGCTGACCCGATCTTTGCACTGAAAGGTGTCAAAAACCCGGTCGAGCTTGCCAACATCCGCGAATGCCATGTGCGTGACGGCGTTGCCATGGTGCGTTTCCAGATGGACTTGGAAAAGGCCATCGCCGAGGGCAAAATCCTGCACGAGACTGACATTGAAAAGATGCTGCAAAAGCGCCGTGCCGAAATGCCCGGCTATTTTGAGGACAGCTTTGATACCATTGCCGCTTACGGCCCCAACGCCGCCATGATGCACTACCATGCCGAGGGCGAAGTGGACAGCGTGATTGAGCCGCGCGGCTTCCTGCTGGTGGATAACGGCGGCCAGTATGACTGCGGCACCACCGATATCACCCGCACCTATCCCGTCGGCCCCCTGACCGAGAACGAGCGCAAATACTACACCTGGACCCTGCAGAGCCACATTGACATTGCCCGCGCCGTCTTCCTGGATTACTGCACCGGCTTTGCACTGGACAGCTTTGCCCGCGGCCCGCTGTGGGCACACAAAATCAACTACCGCTGCGGCACCGGCCACGGCGTTGGTTACATCTCCTCGGTGCACGAAGGCCCCCAGAGCCTGCGCCCCCAGAACCCCATTGTCTTCAAAGAGGGCATGACCATCACCGATGAGCCGGGCGTTTATGAGACCGATGAAGTCGGCATCCGCATTGAGAACGAGCTGGAATGCGTGGATGCCGGCACCAACCAATATGGTCACTGGCTGAAATTTGAGCCGCTGACCCTGGTGCCCATCTCCACCGAGCCGGTCATTGTGGACGAACTGACCCGTGACCAGATCAACTGGCTGAACGCCTACCATGCCCATGTATACGAGATGCTCAGCCCCCGCCTGACCGAGGAGGAAAAGACCTGGCTGAAAGCCAAGACTGCCCCCATCGACCGGTAAAGCTTTCTTTTCCGCATTTTTGAGTTATTTGAATCACTGAATTTATCGGCCCCTGCCGCACCAAGGCAGGGGCCGATTTTGTTTTGCCTTGGGTCCTGCTGTGCTATGTCCACATCAACCTTCCCTTTCCGTATTTTCCTTTTCCCTGTCTGTAGGGAACGGTCTTGACCGTTCCGTCCCCTCATCCTACCCCCCTTTTATAAATGCATCTCTCTCATGGCCTCGCGCAAATCAACTTATTGTATTTTATTTAATTTTATATTCAAATTGTATTTCCCGTTTTCCTGCGTCCGCCCCTCTGTCCATTCTGCACATTCCGACCAAATTGGCGCATCGGATGCTGGTCATTCTGCTATTCTTTCATAAATCTTACCCAAAATCACACGTCTAACACTGTGCAATCATCCCATTTTCTGGACTTTTTACTCATTCTTGGGTAAAAAGCCGTGATTATTGTTGATTTTTTATCAAAGTCGGTCTATAATAAAATAGCTGGTAGGGTCAGACCCTCCAGCCGCTTGAACTGAATTTATAGGAGGTACCTGTTATGCTCGTAAATGCAACCAATATGCTCCTCAAAGCTCGTGACGGCCACTATGGTGTTGGCCAGTTCAATATCAATAACCTGGAGTGGACCCGGAGCATTCTGCTTCAGGCTCAGGCCATGCAGAGCCCGGTTATCCTGGGCGTTTCCGAGGGTGCCGGCAAATATATGACCGGTTTCAAGACCGTTGCCGCCATGGTGCGCGCAATGGATGAATCTCTCGGCATCACGGTTCCCGTTGCCCTGCACCTGGACCACGGCACCTATGAGGGCGCAAAGGCCTGCATTGAAGCTGGCTTTACCTCCATCATGTTCGATGGCTCCCACTACCCCATCGAAGAGAACATTGCCAAGACCCGTGAGCTGGTTGAGCTGGCACACGACAAGGGCCTGTCCATCGAAGCCGAAGTTGGTTCCATCGGCGGCGTTGAGGACGGCGTAGTCGGCAACGGCGAAATCGCTGACCCCGAAGAGTGCGCCAAGATCACCGCTCTGGGCGTTGACTTCCTGGCTGCCGGCATCGGCAACATCCACGGCATTTACCCCGCCAACTGGAAGGGCCTGGACTTTGAAGCTCTGGAGCGCATCCATCAGGCGACCAACAACATTCCTCTGGTGTTGCACGGCGGCACCGGCATCCCCGACGAGATGGTTCAGAAAGCCATCCGTCTGGGTGTTTCCAAGATCAACGTCAACACTGACTGCCAGCTGGTATTTGCTGAGGCTACCCGCAAGTACATCGAAGCCGGCAAGGATCAGCAGGGCAAGGGCTATGACCCGCGCAAGCTGCTGAAGCCGGGCGCAGACGCCATCATGGATAAGGTCAAGGAGAAGATCGAGCTGTTCGGCTCTGCCAACAAGGCTTGATTTGGCGAAGATTTAATTTGCCCTTTATCCAGTAACATTACGCCCCGGAATCGCATATTCTTATGCGGTTCCGGGGTGTTTTTATTTTACGCTGTTTGCGCTATTTTATTTGTAGGTACTAGCCATAACCTCGCAGTAGGGCGGGGTCACCCGACCCCGCCGAAGCCCTGCCTGACCACACATTGAAAATTGGCAAAAAGCAATCCCCCCCATTTGTAGGGGACACTGCGCCCGCAGGCGAGTTTCGGGGGCCAACCGAGATTTTAATCCCGGCTCTTAGGCCGGAGATAGACCGTTCCCTACAGTGCATTTTATAATATGTGGTAAGTGGTAGGGCGGGGTGCCCTCACCCCGCCGCAACCTTGGCCCATCTCTCATATTACAAATTTTGTAATGCACCTAAGGCAGCACCGCACAATTCCCGCCTGACGGCTTAAGCACCACTCCGGCGGCTGCGGCACGGCATCTGCGTTGCCAAAATGC
>OLYB01000900.1_pt1 | contig 25561 bp, 18 predicted proteins | sample 1674481 | NCBI WGS metagenome assembly OLYB01 (sample SAMEA103958167, study PRJEB25191) | human gut metagenome
TTCACTTACAGAAGTGCTTGTTGATTGACTCTCACTTACTGAAGTTGAAGTACTTTGACTTTCGCTGACACTTGTTGAAGTGCTCTGGCTTTCGCTTACTGAAGTAGAAGTACTTTGACTATTTAATAAACTTTTTGAAATTTCTGTGCTTTCTAATGACGAATGACTATTGCTTCTTGATGCAATATCAGAATTTACTAATGAAAGACTTTTTGATTTTGAAAGGCTATCTGAAGTATCAACATTAGATTTGCTATTAGAATTGCTGATTGATAAGCTTAAACTTTCGCTCTTGCTTTGACTATTCTTTATAGAGTCACTCTTATGTCTACTTTGTTTTTCAGAAATACTTGTAAATTCACTTCTTTGTTTATCATACTTTGTTTGTTGTTTTTCAAAATCTTTAATAGAGAAATATGATTTCCCCTTAATAGTTGTAGGGCTACTTGCATCAATATTTAAATCATCCTCTACTTGTCCAAAATAAGGGAATACATGTCCACCATTTGTTTCTGTTTTAACAATAAATCTATAATGACTACCATTATAGTTAAATTCTATTTCACTTCCATTCTCAGATGTAATGTCACCTTTACTAAAAGATTCTATTTCTTTGAAATCAGGTTGATAATTGTATCTTCCACTCGTATAGTCCCAATATTTGATGTCTTTTTTTGAAAAATATGCATGAATTTTTCCATTTCTTTCATAATAATAGAACTTACTTCCATGATTGTCCCTATTGTCCCAACTGTCATCACTATAAATTGGTGCTTTTTCAATTACTGCAATTTGAACAACATCTAATGGATCAGTCTTTTCATATGGAGTATATTCATATAAAATATTACCCTTCTCATCTTTTAAAGTATTACCGTAAACATCTTTTTTCTCTGTTACCGCAACCCAGTCAAAATAACCTGTGTATTCTTTATTATCTGCTGTCTGATATTTCACAAAAAAGTTATTTCTCTTATAATTAGTACTTTGAGTATAGTTACCATTATTATCAGTATTAACACCGTTATTATTATATTGAGTACTTATCTCCGTAACCTTACCAACACCATATTTTTGAAAGAAATTATATTGAGCTAAATACTTAGCTAATTCATCAGCTTTTTTACGATAAGCATCATTTTGATACGCCCCATTTAAATAATGGTGATTATCTTTAATTGCATCCTGTCGAATTTCTTCTAATTCTCGCTTAGTATTATTGATATTTGTAATCAAATCTTCTAAAGTTTGATTCTTTTGAGTTTCAAAAGATTCAGAAGCACTTGTAAATTCTTTTGATAAACTTTCAGATTCACTTGTATAAGTAGAAGTTTCTGTAGATGTACTTAAAGATGCGCTTGTTGATACACTTGTTGAAAGTCTTTCAGATTCAGATTTAAAATCTTCTGTACTAGTGCTTGTTGAAAGAGATTCAGAAGCCATTTTACTTTCAGCTTCACTTCCAGAAATACTTTCACTAGAAATTTGTGATCCAACTTCTGAAATAGATCCTGAAATAGATCCTGAAACAGAACCAGATACAGATAAAGATGCAGCTTCTTGTTCAGCACCATTTTCATTAACCGCTTTTTCATTTCCTGTCTCATCGGCAAGCATAATATTTTGTTCATCTGAACCTTGCGCTTGTGCATTATTAAAGAATCTTGGTGCACGTTTAACAAATGCTTTTTGATTTGTTTGAACAGTATTACCTTCAACTGCAGAAGTTTCAACAGCTCCTTCACTTTCAAAACTACTAGTTTCTGATTTAGATTGAGATAAAGATTCTGTTGTTGATTCAGAAACAGATTGAGATTCAATAATTTGTTCTTCTGATTGAATAACACCTTGTTCATTTTCAGCAGCATAAACAGCATTGTTACCTGCAAAAATAGTTCCGCCACCAACAACAGCACCAGCAGCAGCCATTCCTTTTAAAAGATTGTTCGATTTTTTTCTTCTTATATTCTTTTTCTTTTTCGACATTCTATTCATTCCTTCCCAAAAAACTTTTATATTTCTATATAGCCCATAAATTAGAAATAAAAAAAATCAAGCAGAGTACACAAAAAAATGTACTCTTCCCTTACTAGGTTTAATAGTAAACGGAAAGCTTGATTTATTCAAGTAAAAAACACGATTTCTAACCAATTTTTTAAAAAAATCTACATTTGTTAATATGCATGAACATATATTGAAATAAGTATAGAAACAATATAACCAGTATGCTAACCAGAGTTATATTTAGATAAACTCATCTAGTCCAAAGCCATGATTGTATCTACAAATAATTTCTTAGTAAAATAGCCATTATTTATTAAATATTGTACATGTTTTAAATTCGAAACCATCTGATTATAATTATCTTCTGTACAATTTTGAATCATCTCATCCGCCTCTTCTAGACTTGAGACTACAAATCCTATTCTTTTTTCTTTCACAAAATCTGCATTTGATAAATAATCAGGAACTATAACCGGAATACCTGCTGATAAATAAGAAGCTAACTTATACGAACAATTCATCTTATAATACACTTTTTCATCTTTGGAATCTTCTGAAGTTCCCCAAACCAATCCAAAACCACCTTTAGATAATTCCAACAATAATTCTGGTTTATTTAGCCATCCCCCGAAATGTACCTTGGAATAATCATAATCCGGTTGATGAACACCAAAACAATACAATGGAGTATTACATTTCCAATCTTGAATATAAGGAAATCTTGAAACACCTCCTAAAAAATAGAGCTTTTTTTCAAAAGAAGGTGTATGTAAATCCATATGCACATTAAAATCCCACATCTTCTGTACTACATATTTCTTAACAGTTAACCCTTCCTCTACAAGTCTTTGATACATTCTTTCAGAAGGAACAATCACCACTTCAGCTTTATTGTACATATTAATAAAATAAGGCATTAGAAAATAATTGTTTTCAAATTGAATCGGAGGAACGTCCTGAATAAAAAATACGACTCTTCCTCCATATGCCTTTATTTTATCAACTAAACCATTATCCCAATCCACTCCATTCCATGTTGGCGATTGAAAAATAACGACATCTCCAGGCGTAACTCTAGCTATAATCCCATCATATCGTGAAGATAATTCATTTTTTGGCTCATCTTCATATATATACGCATACAATCCGATTTCACTATCACTTAAATCCTTTAAGATATCCATTACTTCATGTTGCGATTGTAAAACTGTACTCATACCACTAAATCCATAAACATTTGTCACATGTATCCTCATAACATTTTTCTCCACTTCTCACTAATTTTTGTTTCTAAAAATTCATTCGCAATTTTATAAGAATATTCCTTAAAATCATTGAGTTTTTTATAATCTGCAAAGACTCTAATTATTTTTGAAGCAATACTCTTTACCAATTCATTTTCATACTCTTTTGTGCAATCATAATTATAATCTATCAAATAGCCATTTTTACCATTCTCTATAAAAGTAGTATTCCCATATGGTACATTTAAACCAATCAAAGCACATCCAGATGATATTGCTTCTAATAACGTTAATCCAAACGTTTCAAAATTTGATGTTGTAATATATAATTCATAATTTTGGTATACTTCATCTAAACATTGAAATCCCATAAATTGAATATAATCAGATGCATTATTATTTTGAATAATTTGCATTAATTCCCTTTGTAAAGAAAAATCATCTTCTCCATATATATCTAATGATATATCATCATCTATTTTATGCGCTTCAATAACAGCTCGTATTAATAAATCAATCCTTTTACCTCTAACAATTCGCGATGCTGTGATAATTGATTTACGTTTTCTGTTACTTGATACACGCAATCCATCAACAGAACCTACAGGAATTACATTTATTCTTGGAATATCATATTTGTATTGTGTAAGCACATTGATTAAATCACTCTTTTGACTTTCAGTTGATACCACAAAAGAATCAATATATTTTGAATATTTAAACCAAAAATAGTATTCAAAATTTAAAAATAATGCATACGGAGATTGATTCGGTTTAAAATAATGCCCTGAATGAATTACACAAATTATTTTACAAGGTAATCTTTTTTCTAGTATTACATGATTAAACCTTAAATCAAATGCTCGATCTAAGATAAAAGTATCTTTCTTAGACAATTTTAACATATCGAAGAATAAATCTAACATATCATAGTGATTCAGCTTTTCTCCATTATTAAGAAAATAATCATTCCCAATTTGCTCAAAACAAATCTCCCCATTTTCCTTATAAAAAGATCTTTTTACTAATTTTGCATAAAGACTCCCATTTTCATTTTTTGCAGTAATATAGTAATCTGAACAAACTAATCCACCAGAATAAAATTCTTTCTTTAGTAAACAATTTTCTTTAAAATATAGCACCTTATAGAAATGACTTTGATCAAAAGGCAATGTATGAATCTCACACATCAAATAACCATCATTCCAAAACTGTATACTATTTTCTAAATGCACCATTTCAGACACATTCGTATCTGCTTGAATTCTTTGTATCATAGATTCAGTATTATCAGTAAAATTAAAACAATCTCTTCCCGTTAACTTTAAATGCGGATTTATCATTTTATTTACAGGAATACCAACATTTTTATATAGCATAATATCTCTCATATCTGGAAATTCAGTAAACACATATTTACTATCTAATCCGATTTGATCAAACATTTTTTCTCGGTAACCTTGAGCATTATCAATTCCATTTGGACTAAATCCAACTAATAAATTAAATACGTATACTGTCATAATTTACCCTTTCATAAAGCTTTCTACATATTGAACAAATTCTCTATAAGAATAAAATACATTCGTTTTATAATTTGTGTTCACTAAAAAAGCCTCGTTTTGATGATGAATAGTTAAAATTTCTTTATTGTTGTCCGTGTAAAACGATGTCATCAACAAACCCATATTTTGATCATAATACTCTGAAAAAAACTTCAATCCATATAGATCATAATAATCCGTTTTATAATTAAAACCATTATCTAACCATTCTACTTTATGAACATTTCTTTTAATTACTGGTTCTTTAAAAAATATACTTGCCTTTTTCTCACCATGATACAGGATTTGTCCATAATCATCTTGTGGAAAAACATACCAGAACTCTGGAATATCTAAATTGTTATAAAACAAATCCGAGTATTCATGATGATATTTATTATAATGATTAATTAGTGCTCTATACGGAGATAAAACAGTATTCTGTCCATCCTCATGTCCAAAAATATATTCATTATCTTGTAAATCATCAAATTCATCTTTATAACATTCTTCCAATAATAATTTCATACTTTGCAACCCCATTAATTAAAATAAATATAAAATATGCTAATATCTATCAAATAAATCCACCATCATAAACAGAGAAGAATCTCGCGACGACAAAAAAATCTTCTTCATTTTTAAATCCAAGTTCTTCTAAATTTTGTATTGCCGTATAATTATCAGATTCATATAGCACAAAAATAATTAAAGGACCATTTTCTTCTTTAAGAACCTCTAAATCCTTACAAGGTAGAATATCACCATCCTGATTATATGATTGTTTCATCACTCTGTAATCATCTTCACCCAATTTTATTGAATTATATAATTTTCTAAACATAAAATTTTCTTCACCATAAAAAATATGTTTTACCCCTGGTATAGTTAAACGATACACCATCCTCTCATATTGATAAATACGATCGTTTAATCTATTTATACATTCACTTAATCTTTTTTCACTTTCACCGTTTGCCCAAGGCGTTTTATTCAAAATCTTGAAATATTCAACATCAACTTTATGTCCACTATATAAAATTACAGTTGTTCCAGCATAATGATATATGCAATCATCTAATTCTTTATTGTTTTCAAATCTTACGATACATACATAAACATTCCACTTATCATCTAATATTAATATAGAGTTTCTACAAACTACATTTAGCGCATCCTGATCAAACAAATCAGACTTAGGATGTTCAATCAAATAATCAATACTTGCTTTTTTCAAATTTATAGTTGTTCTTATTTTATTCAAATTAAGCACAACAACCCCAGCATTTATATACTTACCTCTATCTACTAATCCATGCACTACTGGATACGGATTTTCAGTATTACGATACGTTCCATAATCTCTAACACCAGCAACGCAATAGTTAGAAACATCTATATCCCATAATCCTTTTATGTCTCGATTCACCAATAAATCGGCATCTAAATAAATGATTTTATTCAAATTTGGAAGAATTTCTGGCAACATCAATCTAAACATTGTTCCAACAGTAAATCGATGCAGCCTGTCTTCCACATCATCAAATATTGAAGTATCAATAAAATAAAATTGTATACTATCTCCTTTTTGATGTGCTACTTGTTTAAGTTTTCTCTTATTTTCTTCACTCACAGTCTCATCATGAAGGATATGGAAACATAATTTCGAATCCGTATGATCAAGTATAGACTGCATTACAGTACCTACCCAAACACTATAATGACCATCCTTATCATGTAGTCCAAAACCAATATGAATGACATCCTCATCTAATACAGGTTCTTCTAATTGATCCACTGCATCAATTAAATACTTCTTAATATAGAAATCTGAAGATAATAAACCAGAACAATTTGAATTAAATTCATAATGAATATTCTTCTTATAGAAAACATTCGTGTAATTATGTTCTTTCAAATAAGCATGTACCTCATTACTTGTAGGCATAATTAAATCAACAGAATTTAATATATACTCATATTCAATTGTTTGATGCAAAAGAACACAAATCTTTGTATTATAAGCCCTAAGTTTATTAATTAATAGATTATCATAATGTTCACCATTTCCAGTAGGTAATTGTACAAACACCAGATCATTGAATTGAAGTGATGAAATGATTCCATCTATTCTTTTTGACAATTCATTCTCAGTATCTGTACTCACATCAAAATTAAAGATACCCATCTCCATAAATCCCAACGCATGCCCTGCATCCGCAAATTGATTTTGTTTCTTCTTTAATTCCTGATCTTGTATAAACCCATAAATATTTGTTATATGTACATTCATTACCCTTTACCCCTCATAAAAAATGGACATGTCCTCAACACATCCATTCTATCACACTATTCAATTAAGGTGACTCCCACTTTCCAGATCTGATTTAAGAAATTCAAATTCAATGTAGCCAAACGATTATGCTTATCATACTTAATAATATAATCATCCATATTTACTAACGGACCTCTTGTCACATGAATCTTATTGTTGAGTAAAACACCATAAGACATACGAAGAATCTTCTTGTCATCCATCAACATCGTAAGAATACGAATCTCTTCATCTGTTAATGCAGAAATATCCTCTTTATATTTTAATTCATGAATAAAAACACTCTCCAAAGGAAACTTTCTAAAAATACGATCCACTTCTACCTGTGACAATTTACTCACCACAAATACATAGCCACCGAATAAAGTTCGCAATTGAATCTGTTTAGAAACCCTATGATAAAACTCCATCTTAGGACTAAACGCAAAAATACCCTCGTTTTCATTCAAGTATTTACATACTTCCTCTTCCTTAGAACGTATGGTCAATAATACATACCAATGTTCATCCAAATTCATACATAAAGCCCTTTCATCGCATATACTAAAAGTATAAAGTGGTTATTTATTTGTGTCAAATCTATTAAAACGGTAAATCAATCTCTGGTTCTTCCTCTTCTTCAAAAGTCGGTAAATTCTTTAAATCCAATTCTTCAAATCTCTCATAATCAAAATAAGGCTCATCGACGAACGGATTCCAATTCATGCAATAACTATATACATAATCCTTTTGTTTATCTGTTAAACCACTTAGTAGTTCATCAAGTTCTTCTTCCTCACGCAACTCATACAACCACTGTAAATCATACGCACTATGACCAGATTCCACCCACATTTCAACTCGCTCTTTCTCTTTCTTTGTGAGCTTATGCTTTTTTTTAAATCTCTTTAATTCATCCATACGGATTCTATATTTACTCTTCTTTTTCATACGTCCAAATAATAAGGGTACACACTAAGTATACCCTAATATCTACTATAAACTTTTCAATTCTTCTGTGATAGCACGGATAGCTTCATCGACCTTAGAAGCATCCTTACCACCGGCTTGAGCCATATCTGGCTTTCCACCACCATTACCAGAACAGATTTGAGCCGCTTTCTTAACCAATTGACCCGCATGCACGCCAGCCTTAACAGCCTCTTTACCTGCACCAGATACAAAGACAACCTTTTCTTGATTTGTGTTAACGAAGAATACAACCATCTTGTCATCACTAGCCTTTAAGTTAGAAACAATATCCTTCAATGCACCTGCATCCATTCCAGAAACGGATTTAATCAATACATTTACTTTTCCAAAATCTTTAGCCTCAGTAGCCCACTCTTTAGATTTCAATGTAAAGATCTGGTTTTTCAAGTTATCGATTTCCTTTTGCATATCGTGCATAGTCTTATAAGCAGCCTCAACCTTTGTATCAATATTCTTAATACCCTTTTGTTTAGCACTTACCGCAATATTTTCTAACATTGCATGTTCAGATGCAAAATCTTCATAAGCCGCAAACTTAGTCTTAGCCGTAATACGACGAGAATCTGAACCAATACTTTCCTCACTAATGATCTTGCATAGACCAATCTGAGCCGTATTTTCTACATGACAACCAGCACAGAATTCTTTAGATACATCACCCATTGTTACAACACGAACTGTATCTCCATACTTCTCATCAAATAATGCAGTGGCACCAGATTTTTTAGCCTCTTCAATAGGCATTACTTCTTTCGTTACTGGATACGCCGCACTGATATATTCATTCACAATACGTTCTACTTCAGCCAATTGTTCAGCCGTAACCTTTTCATAATGATTAAAGTCAAAACGCAAATATTCAGGACAATTATAAGAACCAGCCTGGTGAATATGATCACCCAATACCTTAACTAAAGCCGACTGCAACAAGTGTGTACAAGAGTGGTTCGCTGTAGTTGCCAAACGATCTTTGACATTGACTTCACCATGTAAAGACATACCCTTTTCTAATACACCACTATTGATTTTAACTGTGTGAATATGCTGTTTATTACGAGTCTTTTGAACATCCAATACTTCTACTTCTACACCATCAGCTGTAAATGTTCCCTTATCGGCAACCTGTCCACCACTTTCGGCATAGAAACAAGTTTCATCTAAAATGATCATACCTTCATCTTCTAAAGAATCAACCATCTTACCCTCAGCATTAAATAACGCAATGATCTTGCCATCACAAGATAAGTGATCATAACCAATAAATTCACTAGGTTCATTGAAGTTCATCAACTCTTCATTTTGAGACGCAAAAGAATCCTTTACATTACGCGCATTACGAGCACGCTCTTTTTGTTTGTTCATTTCAGCATCAAACTCATCACGACTTACAGTAATTCCACTTTCCTCCGCAATTTCTTGTGTTAATTCAAATGGGAATCCATATGTATCATACAATTTGAAGACAACTTCACCACTAAGCTTTCCATCCTTAGCCTTGCTGATTTCTTCATCTAGTAATGCCTGACCAACCTTTAAAGTCTTCTTGAAAGTTTCTTCTTCAACCTTAATCAACTTCTGGTTGAACGCAACATGCTCCTGTAAGTATGGATAGAAATCCTGCATTAAATCCGCAACAACAGGAACTAGTTTATATAAGAATGGTTCATCCAAACCTAATTTTAAACCATAACGAACCGCACGACGAAGTACACGACGAAGTACATAACCACGACCACTATTTGAGAAGTTAGCACCATCACTCAACGCAAAAGTCACTGTACGAACGTGGTCCGCGATAACACGGTAAGCCATCTTATATTCACCTTCATAAGGATGTTTCGCCATAGCTTCTGTCGCACGAATAATAGGCAAGAACAAATCTGTATCGAAGTTTGTTTCTCCATCCTGAACTAAGGCAACCAAACGCTCAAGACCCATACCTGTATCAATGTTCTTCTGAGGAAGTTCCTTATAGTCTTTACGATCAATACTTGGATCACAATCATATTGAGAGAATACAACATTCCAGACTTCTACATAACGATCATTTTCCATTTCATCAAAGAATAATTTTTCTCCCAATCCCTCAGGATCATATTTTTCTCCACGATCAAAGAAAATTTCACTGTCAGGTCCACCAGGTCCCTTACCAATTTCCCAGAAGTTATCATCTGTCTTTAAAATATGACTAGGGTCTACACCACAAATTGTAGTCCATACTTCATAAGCACGCGCATCATCTGTATATACAGACACATACAATCTGTCCTTATCAATGCCCATCCATTCTTCACTTGTTAAAAATTCCCACGCAAACTGAATCGCTTCATCCTTGAAATAATCTCCAATTGAGAAGTTTCCTAACATTTCAAAGAATGTGTGGTGACGAGCCGTACGACCTACATTTTCAATATCATTTGTACGAATTGATTTCTGCGCATTCGCAATACGATTTGAAGCCGGTTTTTCACTACCATCAAAATATTTCTTCAAAGCCGCAACACCCGCATTGATCCATAATAATGTTGGGTCATTGTGCGGAATCAAACTTGCGCCCGGCTCAATCATATGCCCTTTAGATTTAAAATAATCCAAGAACATCTGACGAATCTGATTACCAGTTAATTGTTTCATCTTTTCTTTCCTCCAATAAAAAAACGCTCCTATTTCTAGGAACGTATAATTACGCGGTACCATCCTAGTTCATTTTCTAAAATAGAAAATGCCCTCAATTCACTCGTTAACGCCGACTACGTTTCAACTCCAAAGTAGCTTCAAACTAAAAGACTCGAAGAGCTTTCACCAAACGCCCTCTCTCTATACACAAGAACTTTTAATTCTACTTATCTTCTTCACTGTCGAATCGATAAAATTTTAACACTCTTTCCATATTTCTGCAAGACGAATCACACCATCTAACATCAATTCTTTACTCATACTCGCAAAAGACAATCCAATACGCCCATTTAAAATACTAATTGCGACACTATTCGATTCACACATATCCCTAAAGTGCGATACATCCACATCCAAATTTAACCAATACGCCATATACGTCTCATCCAAAATATACGAACAACCCATATGCGTATCAATCAATTTCTTTAAATACAAATGCTTCTCCTTATACTCACGAACAAGCTTTCTTAAATGCTTCTGCAAATACCCATCCACAATATACTGCGTAAAAGCCACCTGCTCAATTTTACTTGTCGTTGGGCCAAAATAAGAAGCACTATACTTACACATATACTCCTCATTTAAAATCATATACCCAATACGAAGACTCGGTAATAATAGTCTTGAAAACGAAGAAAAATAAATCACATTCTTACTTTTTGAACACAACGAAGTCTTGATTTTAGAAGCATACACTAGCTCCCCATTATAATCATCCTCAAGAATCAAAACATTCTCTAAAGAAACCAATTCTTCACGAATTCTTTCACTCATAGACTGCCTATCCGACGTAAAACAAGTCGTATTCACATAGACAACATCCACATTCAATCTTTGAATATCCCTCACAAAAGAATTTGGATTTAAATATTCAACATGAAAACCATACGATAAAAATACCTGCTTAGCCTGATCATCCACTAATGTACTTAAACCAATCACCTTTGACTTATCCAACATCCCACAAAATATATACAACAAAGACTGATAGTTTGAACCAATCACCATCTGTTCAGGAAAGCACAAAATATTCCGATTCTGATACACATACTTACATAGAGCCTGCCTTAATCCATACTCACCCTGCGCTAAACCATAACTTGACATCAAACGCTTATCATTCAAAACACCCTTCATATATCGTTTCCAAATCGTCGTTTCAAACGAATCAAAAGAAACCGACTGAATCCGAAAATCATAATCATACGATTTTTCTTTATGACTCGAAGAATAATCCAAGATTTCCTGATGCAGTAAGATACGCTCCGGATTCATGCTCACCACATAACCCACTTTTTCTTGACTTGAAATAAACCCATCCAAAACCAACTTATTATACGCATTTTCCACCGTGGTCTTAGACACATTCATCTTCTTTACACATTCACGAATCGAATCCACACGATCTCCATACTTTAAGATTCCAGAAAGAATCGACTCCCTATACATGTCATATATCACCTGATATTTCTTCATAAACTGTCCCCTAATTATTTTTTATAATTGTATATTTTTTTATATACAGAAACAAGTATAATAGTCACTAAGTTACAGAAAGAAGGAAAGATTATGAAAAACAAACAAACATATGAAATCGTACTAACAGGACTAGGTATGGCACTTGTATTTGTCGCAACCATGTTCATCAAAGTACCAAACGCATTAGACGGATACTTCAATCTAGGAGACGGATTCATCCTATTATTCGCAAGCTTTTTAAATCCATTTGAAAGCTTCTTGATTGGAGGCTTAGGAAGTGCATTAGCCGATGTAGCCGGAGGATACGGACACTACTTCTTCTTTACTCTAATCATCAAAGGACTAGAAGCTATCGTAGTATCCCTACTTATGAAAAACTACTCTAAACCGAAACAAATCTCAAGCTACGTATTAGGATCTGTCATTATGGTATTTGGATACTTCATTGCCAAATACATATTAAAAGGAAGCTGGATTGTAGCCGCAAGTGAAATTCCAGCCAACATAGTCCAAGGAGCTGCAGGTATTGTGATTGCCCTTATTGCTTATCCAATGGTAAAGAAAATCGTACAAGATAAATTAAATTAAAAGAGAAATCAAAATCGATTTCTCTTTTTTATTTACATCGAACTGTCACTCTATTTTTCGCATCCAAAGTACACGTAAATAAAGTCAAAGGATAATCTGAAGAAGTCATATCCTCAACACTATCCGGCGTTAAAGTTTCAATCAAAACAACACGATATTCAAACTGATTTCCAAGTGCATCCGTAAATACGACCTGACTACCCGGATCTAAACTATGAATTCTTCCAAAATGAAACCAAGAATTATGTGCCGCAATCACCATATTTCCCTTATATACACTACCCGAATATCGACAAGGCGCTAGTTTCATCCAATCATACGTAAACTCACTCGTAACCGGAAGCTTAATGTCCAAAGAAGGAATCTCAATCGTTCCAATACAAGATAAACCATCCAGTTCTACTTCAGGCATATCCATATCTGGATCAATCCATATATCTGGATCCAAATCATTCTTTAAATTATAGGCAGCCAATATATCTTCTTCACTCTTTCTAGCCCGAAATGTATCATACACATTAAACAAAGTAAGTCCCAAGGCAAGTACAATACAGATACAGCCAATATGCTTTAGAACTTGCTTACGCATATACATCCAAGTCCCACAAACAATAATACAGGTACTGGCCACCACAATTGACCCGTCAAAGGAAGATTTGATTCTGATTTCTTAGAGTCCACAATCTTATTCAAACTATTCTTTAACACAATATGATTCCCTTCTCGATAAGAACTTACACTATATCCAGAAGGAACACTTGTCTCAACACAACTCCATCTCATATCACCCGACAAATCATTCCAAGCATATGTCCAATGATTTTCTTCACTTAATACCTGATGATCCACGACCTTGCCATCCCCAAGTAAATCTACACCAATAAAACTTGGACGATTCTTCTTGTCATCATCCTTCCATACTTTTTGAACACGCAAAGAAGTCGTTTCAACTCTAGGCTCATACTTTAATTCAACATCACAATCTTTATCCACATAAACAACAGAAACCGACATTGTATACTCCGCATTATCTAAAGCCTTCACTAAATAAACACCTTTAGTTAAATGAGAAAATAAAGCCTTACCATTCAAATCCGATGTAACTTCATCGTCACATTCAATATTGTCACGATCAATATAATCACCAAGAATATTCCAATCCTGTGAAACCGAATAGGATTTAAAAGCACCCACCAAATTATAATCCGCATCCGCCACACGATATAAACGAACATCGATATCTGAAGTTGGACAAGTCACTGTTAAACTCGAATAATCACTTGCGAAAACAGGAGTACATACAAGAACAAAAAGAAATATACACAATACACTACGAATTATTTTTTTCACGTCCTTTTAACCTCCATATCTTCGAAACAATAATACCAACCAACATTAATACAACACCAACACAAGAAGCCACCACTAAAGTATCCACTCGAGCTGCATCTGAAGTAATATTCGATTCATCATACAAACTATCCACCACACGATGACCACGAACCATCAAGCGCTGCGTATTAATACCATACGGCGTACACGTAAGTAACGTACAAAGATCTTTACCTTCTTCAATCTCTAAAGGACCATAATCTTCAGGCTCTACAACCGAAATCTTATCCACCTCATACGCCAAAACCTTGCCATACACATGCAGATAAAATAAATCCCCCTTTTCAAGACGATCAATATCCGTAAACAAACGAGCACTCGGAAGTCCTCTATGACCAGAAATAACACAATGCGTACTACTACCACCAACAGGAAGCGAAGACCCTTCTAAATGACCAACACCCACCTGTAATACAGAATCATCCACACTATGATAAATAGCTAGCTTACAACGAATCTCAGGTATCGTAATATACCCCATCATACCTGTACCATCCGCATTTAATAGGCTCTTATACACAGACAACTCTGAATCACTTGGAGTAAAACGACCACTGTTAGAAACCAACCCAGTATTATAGGAAATAGCCGAATCTATCGCTGCCTGCTTATCCTGATCATCCATCTTAGCTAAAGTATCCGTATAATTTGCCACAACAGCCGTTTGATGTTTAGAATTCCAATAATTACTCACTGTTGGATATAACAATAAGGAAAGACCCGTAATAAAAACAAGTATCGCAATTATAGTTGAAATATGTTTCTTCATCTTACACCTCTCCCTATTGTCAATTAAAACAAATCAAATAAATTATTTATTTTTCACTCTTCTCTTTGTAGCTAATACAACACCAGAACCCAATACTAATGCTCCACCAATCAAGTAGATCATTGTAGTACCAGCCCCACCAGTAGATGGCAGTACTGTTCCTGATTTGTTCTCTACTTCAACTGGATCAGCATTTGCATCATCAACTTTAACATTACCATCATTATCAATCACTACAGTTACTGGATTTTTTAATTTATTATATCCTGCAGGTTGTTTAGTTTCTGTCAAATAATAAATACCTGCACTTAAACCCTTAATTGTAAATTTACCTGATTTATTTGTTTTAATACTTGCATCACCTGTATTAGCAACACGATAAATATCACCGTTAATTTCGTCTGTTTTTTTGAATTACAAAATTAATTGTATTCGTTTCTCCATCTTTTTTTAAGGTGAATACTGCATCAGCAAGGCCATCTTTTTTTGTTTTATCAGTTTTATTTTCAGTATACTTAAACACATTCATCTCAAATGTTTTTGTGGTAGTAATTTTATCTTGAGTGCTTTGACTATCACCATATTTTAGCCAAGTTTTGTTTGTATTTTTTTCAACATTTCCAATTTCGGCTTTTCCGTTTAACACTGCAGAATAAGTAACAGTGATTGTGTCATCTGCCCCTAAACGATCACATAATGGTTGAGTAAAGTTAATATGGAAAGTACATTTTGGATCTGTGTCTTCTAGGTTAGTTGTTTCTACATTATATGTATCTGTACCTAGCGTTTCATCAGCATTTGTTGCCTTATTATGTAAACTTACATTCACTGAATTTTCATTAAAAGTTAATCCTTCTGTCATTTTGTCATGTAGAACATAGTTTTGTGCTCCTGGTTGTGCAGTAATTATAGTTTGGAAATAAACAGTATCACCAATGCTAGCATTATTTGATGTTCCATAAGTTCCATTTTGAGTATTGCTAACTTTTTTGTCTACTGAAGGTACACCATTTTTTTCTTCAATAGTAACTTCTTTAGCTGTAGTATCTAAGCCACAAAGCGAACCAGCACTTGAATCAACTAAGTAGTATCCAAGAGGTAGACTGTCAAAAGTTACAGTTGATGTGGTCTTTCCTGCACTAGCATCAGGTGCCTTCGTTTTTTTATATGTTATAACAGGACTATTCGCTTTTATCACATATGCTATTGCATTTTTCGCAAATTCTTTAACATGTGCTCCTTTATTAGTTGCATCACCTACCCAATTAACATAATCAGTTCCATCAACTCTTTTTAAATAAGCATTTCCATCACCATCTACAAAGTTTTTCCATTCTGGTGTAACTTTATATGCATAATTCCCTGTAGTAGAATCATAAGATTCAAGTTCTAAAATCTTATAAATCTTATAAGTTTGTCCAGGTATTGCGTTATTGATTGTAATCTTTCCTTCTCCTGTTTCTGTTGTTGCTGTAGTTCCTTCATCAGCCTTTACGTTACAACTCATGGATACTACCATCATGAACGCAAACATAATGGCAGCAATTTTCTTAATTAGCTTCATTTCTTTCTCCTTTTTTTGATTTGTCATTTAAATGATTCTTTTTATGTATATTTATCAGAACTATCAAGCTTGCTAAAACCAACATCGCACCTGATATTCTGTAAATCAGAGTTCCATAACTACCAGTAGAAGGCAGTATTTTTGTACGGCTTCTATTTGTAACAGTCACCGTTTGCCCGTATTTTGTCTCATTTGTAGATTTACCTTCCGTTTTATAATCTACTGTATACTGCAATTTATTAATTGTTACTTCTTTTGAAGTATCAACAATCGGTTTATTATCATCACCTATTTCAAAAACATAATAAGTTTTACTCAAATCTAAATTAATAAACTTCACTGATTTTTCTTGTGTTTCACTCGCATTATAAGTAATTGAAACTGTCTGTAATGGAGTGGTTAAATTATTTTCATCTGTATATAACCCAAATTTATATGTACCACTTACTGGATTATGTGAATTACCTGCAGCATCATTTATAAATTTTTTGACTACAGTTATTTCACCTTTGTGATTCTGAACTTGTATGTCAAAATTCTGTTGTTTGTAAATCACATAAAGCTTATTCTCTTTTACAAGCGTTTTAACCTTCTCTAAATAACTCGTATCCTTTTCCTTGTCTTTTAAATCCAAGATATAGATTGGCTTGTTATCAAGGACATAGCCATCTGGTGCTTTTGTTTCTGTTATTTTGTAAAGTGTATCAAAATCTAAATCTTGAGTAATTACTCCATTAGCATCCGTAGTTACAGTTGCTATTTTTGATGTAGTAATAACATTTCCATTTAATTCACACTTCTCTATATCAAACGTTGCTCCCTGTAAAACAGTATTCAGATTATTTTGATCTTGTTTCGTAAGTTTAAAGTTTACTTTTGACAAAGCTTCGATACCTCCACCTACTTTATATGAATAATCAGATTCAACTATTTTACCACTATCTTTAGAATATCCCTTCCAATAAGCTGTGTTAGTTACTTTTACAGACTCTTCTGGTTTGGCATTTACTGTAACTGTATATGTAATCTTAATTGGGACATTATTAGGAACTGTAATTTCCAAAGTATTGTTAGTATATGAAGTTGCACAATTTGTTATTTGTTCAGTATCATTCTTAAACACTTTAATTGAAGTTGTATCCAACTGTAGATTTTCACCTAATTCATCCACCAACTTTAAATTGTCACCATCATTTGTTGGAAGTGTTTGACCAAGCTGGTTCGCATTGATTTCAAAATCAATCTTTTGTCCATTACTTTGACCTTGTTTTTTGTTAATATTCTTATTTTCTTCAGTTAATTGAACGGTTTCTGGACTTGTTGCTGTATCAATATCTTTACCGTCTTTTTTTAGCGTAACTTTATTTGTAAACGTATGTGATTTAGCGCCCAATAACACACTTGAATCTGTCACTCTACAAACAACCTGTACATCCACCGAATTATTGTCTCTTTCTTCCTTCGCCTCAAAATCACCTAGTTGTATCATGGCTTGTTTGTTATTTTTATTGACATAATAAATCGTTTGCTCAAGACTTTTGTTATCATTTGTTGATTTATTTTCTATTCTTGTCCAAACAGTACTATCAATTCCTGAAATTTCTTTTGAACGAACACTTGAAGCATCTTCACCATGCCATTTAACACGAATGTAACTAAGCTCCATACCTTCTGGTATATCTTCTAAAGCACTATATTCCCCATTTAATTTTCCATCATAGTTAACTTTAAATGCCCATGACACAAAGACTCCACGACTTTCTTTTAACAGATCCGTACATATCTTGCTTGTATCTGCAGCTCCTGATTCTGTTTTATCAGCACCTATTTGAAGATTTGTAACTGTTTTTCCATCATATTTAAAAACCTGTCCTAACTCCTTTAAAATATTTGGAGCTGTATATAAAGTCTTTTCAGCCGGTTGTTCAGAAACATAATTATCATCAACCTTGATACTAATACTATTCTTATATGTTTTTGTGTCACGATTATTCGTAGGTGATGGAAGTTCTGCTGGTTCAGATTTAATAATCATATAAACCTTTTCACCATTTTCTAACTTAATATCTTCATTTGCAGTGAATAATAATTCATTATAATTCGGAGCTGTACCTTTGAAATCAGTCTTAAATTTATCCTTTATAGAAGAAGTTAAACCACCAGTGCTTGTTAAATCATTTAAATCCTTATAATCTGAAATCGATTTTCCATCTGGAAGCGTTCCTTTATAAATATCCACCAATGAATCATCATGTAAATACGAACTAGTTATTTTATCATCTGACTTAATCAAATCACGGAATGTTGTACCTTGCGCAATCTGTGTGCCACCTACATCAACTACCCAATATAGTTCACCCTTAGACCATGTACCTGATTCTTTTGTAGGCTCACTATAATACCAAGATACCTTCTTAGCAGTCATGTTCAAAGTTCCCTTAATAGTTAATGTCGTTTCTTTGGAAACATCATTCTCATTAAAAGTAAACTCTCCATTTCCTTTCTTTACAATTCCATTCAAAGTAAATTTATTTTTAACCTTTGTTTCAGTAAATGCGCCTAACTCTTCTGGTTTAGCATAATACGTAAAACGATACGCATAATTCTGCTTTGTCCAACCTAAATCAGAAGGCTTTAAACTAAATGTTTTCTTGCCATCTATCTTGACCCATTTAGTTCCTACTGTTTCATAAGTAGGCTGTGACGTATAAGTATCTGATGTTACTTTATTTAAATCACTAGAAATTGTGTTTGCTTCCAATGCTTCCACTTTCACATACCCAACATACTTCATATATTTTGATGTCAAGGTATCTGTCATTATTACATCTGTGACATCAAAATCATTCAATGTTTTATTTGTTTCAACCGTATATTTATAGCTTCCCTTAGGAACTATAAAGCTATTTTCTGAAGTTGAATCCTTTTCAATTTTATCTCCGTTATACGTATATTTATCATCATTTATTATTTCTGATGATTCCTCAGTTGTAGCATTTTGATCTACATGTTTACCATTCCATTCATATGTTTTAATAATTGGAATGGAATTATACGCTTCAAATCCACCATCACGATTTTGATCCACGTTATCTGCATGTGCAACAAAACGATTGTCCACTGTTATTGAATCTGAATGCATCTTCGCAAAGGCTTCTGGCTTTACAATAACGTTATATGTCACATAACAACTTTGACCTGGACTTAAATCAATTGGACTACCTTCATTCCCAGAAAGCTTAAAGCTCTTTGGATTTGTAACTTCATTCCATTCTTTAAAATCTGTATTATTAGTCTCAGAAGACCATTTCACATTATATTTTGTAGGATCAACCATCTTATCATTCTTATATAATTTAAAAGATGTATGATCAAAAGTAACATATTGTAATAAATCGTTGTCTATATTTCTCAAAAAGTCACGGAATTGAAGATTCTTGATTGTATAATTGCTCGTATCTTCATTAAGAGCAATTGATAACTTAAATGGAATTGTATATGAACCATCATTGTTTCTTATAATATTTCCATTTACATCCTTAGTAAACTTACCATCATAATTTATTGTAGGAGTAAAATTTGCTTCACCAGAACCTCTATCATAAACACCTTGAGAGCCATTTGAATACAACGTTGCAGTATTTGTGATTTGTTGATTTCTTAAATTCACATCATCCTTAAGTTTCACATAATAAGTAAGCTCACGTCTCTCATTAGCACCCATATTTTTGATATTCCAAACAATACAAGGATTTGTGATATTGCTTTGTCCTGCTTCAGGTTTTTTTATAGTAGAATCCGCACTATCAGCCAGGTAAATCTTTCCATGATTTGTGGATCCTGTTATTATCTCATACGGTTCTTGATTATTAGGCTTACCACTTAATGTTGTTTCGCTTGAATTGATATTTCCTGCATAGTTAACTAAATTACCATTTGATGTAAATCGATCAACTACATATAGACCTTTACATCCATCCTTACCTGCAGTAACTGTGATTGTATAAGCTACGTAATTATTTGTGTATCTATAGTAGCGACTTTTTTATCGATTGTTACACCACCAAATTTTTCAATACAATCCGGACCATAGTTCAAAGTAACTGTTTTATCACCTAAAATTACAACAGCTTTTCCACCATTATCTTTTATTAGCGACAAATTAACCTGTCCCTGTACGTAAAAATATCCTTTTAAATGTGTATTTCCATTCTTAATTAAATTTTCAAGAGAGTTTTTATCTATAGTAACCTTCGCTACATTATTTTCAACTGTGATAGTTCCTATTTTTTCTGTACCCTCATAAAGATCTCCTGCCCCTTTGGCATCACGTAAAAAGTCAGGAATTTGATATGAAAGCGTGCAATTATGTTTATTTAATAAATCTTCTGTTTTAATTTCAGCAAAATTTACTTTTAAATAGATCTCTGTATTGCTTGGGTTAACTTCACCATTATCAACTTTTTGCCATTGTCCGGAAGCATCTTTATATTCCACTTCAATTGAAGTGATATCACTATCTTTTAATTGATAATCCGTTTGTTCTGTAGTCGTTTGATCTTCAACCATCTTTGGTTCATCTTCAGACACTTTCTCTTCTTCCTGAGATGTTATTTGTGTATCTGGCTGCACAGTTTCTTCAGGCTCATTCAATACTTCATTCTCTACAGGCTGTTCTCCTTCTTCTTTTTCGTAACAATCCTCAGTATGTTGATGTTCTTCTTTACCACAAATTAACTTGTCATCTTGATAACACTCTTCAGTATGTGTATGCTCTTCCATTCCACAAATGGTCTTACCCTCTAAAGTAATGGCAGGAAGAGTCAGTGCATAAACCACGCAAAAAACAACCACGCAAGAAAGAGCTAAAGTAATCCTTTTCCATTTCTTTAACCGTGCTTTGTCCTTAAGTAGTTTTTTTATATAATCCGAAACCATACTCTCTCACCTACTTTACACTTCCTATTTGATTAAAAGGCCAAATTCTAAAAATAATCTGCCCCTCTATTTGTTCTTTCGAAATATCCCCAATTGCTCTACTTCTAGAATCTATAGAAGTATCCCTATTATCACCCATTAAAAACCAATGCGATTCAGACACCTGATGTGGCAAATCAATATCACAATTTCCTAAAGCTTTTTCATTAAGATACTTTTCATCCAATACTTTACCATCCACACTCACATTGCCATTCACATCAATATCTACCCATTGACCAGGACTGGCAATAACACGTTTTACCAACAACTTATTTCCCTGCCAAAAAGCTACAATATCTCCAGATTTTAATTCTGTATTCTTTACAAAAACAACATACTGACCCTGTTCTAAAGTAGGAGACATACTATAGCCATAAATAGATAGTACGGGCATCCATAAAGTAGCTACTAAAACAGAAATGGCAGCTACTACAACCAATATACCAATCGTCCCTTTTAAAGTTTTACGATATACAGCCCTATCCTTTAACCGCTTCTGCTCCGATTCTATTTCTTCCATTGTTAAATCATTTGAATTTGTAGTATCCTTTTTCATCTCGCAAATGACATCCACCAACTCACTACGACTCAAATGCTTTAAATCTTTCTTCTCCATATCTAACCCCTATATTTATTGGTAGTGCTTACTTCAAGTTAGCAAAAAAAAGTCTACCTTGTAAACTTGTAAACCACTTTAGTAAAAAAATATTGCACAAATTATCAATAATGTATTCATAAATACATCAAATACCCCTTACCTATCAAACATTTTAAGATTCACTAACTTTTGGTAATCTACATATTACGCGCCTTATTACGCGCCTTACAATCATTTTTCAAATACCTAAATTACGATGGTTATATTTATTTTGTGTTAAATATTGTATATCCTAGGCATTTACCTACTTATTTTACTTTTTGGTTATATATGTGTCCCCCCCCCCCGAAATAAACTCGATTAAAAAGTGCAACAGAATTGTTAAAATGTACAAAAGAAAAACAGAATTCATTACGAATTCTGTTCTTTCCTATAATTCAATTGTAAGGTATTTTAAACCACCATATTTAACTTGATAACGATAAATATTATACATAAGTTCTAACCACTCTGTATCTGTAATCTGCTTTTTGCCAATACAATCAATCATCATGTTTTCAGACTTTTTTAAACACTCCATATTCTGAACCCACTTTTTATAATTCTTACTATTCGGCTCCAGTGCCATGTCTATGAGATCATCATACTTCTCATTTACAGCCTTATATATAACTCGAATATTCTCAATTGTAGGCTTTTCGATAGTATCAATGTAATCAAAAAATCTCATATATATTACCACTCCTTTGCATCGAACTACCCACATTATAAACCGCAAATATATACCTTGTATAGAAAAAAGTGCCAATTAAGACACTTTTTTGAATATGTTTATGATCTGCTTTTCCAATACATTCACATCAATCGGCTTAGAAATATGCCCATTCATACCTGCTTCCATTGCCATTTTCTTATCTTCCTCAAACGCATTGGCCGTCATAGCTAGAATTGGAATACTTGCCTTTTTTACATTCTCAAATTGACGAATTCTTCTAGTCGCCTCATACCCATTCATATTTGGCATTTGAATATCCATCAAAATCAAATCATACAAATCTGCATCTACTTCAGACAACCGATTTACACAAGCTAAACCATCCTCAACACGATCCAATATTAAACCACTCTGTTCAAGTATGGCCATCGCAATCTCGGCATTTAAATCATTATCTTCCACAAGTAAAACACGCTTGCCTTCTAAGATAGATTTTTCATCCAAAACATCCAATTCTTGATTCCATTCTATAGATTCCTCATCCGATATTCTATGCTCAAAAGTAAGAGTGAAACAAGTCCCCTCACCCAGCTTACTCTTTACACAAATATCTCCATCCATCATATCCACAAGTTTTTTGACAATCGCCATGCCTAGACCTGTACCCGACACTTTTCCAATCGTTGTATTGTATTCTCTAGAAAAAGAATCAAACAAAGTTGGAAGATAGTCTTCACTCATACCAACACCCGTATCTTTGACTTGCGTTTGAATTCTGACATAACCAGATTTTTCACAATCGAGTTCCTTTACATCAATCGCAATATGACCACCTTCAGGCGTATACTTAAACGAATTGCCCACTAGATTCATTAAGATTTCACGAATCTTAAAACCATCACACAACACATGTGAATGATCAACATCCACACTCGTTGTAAATACGATATTCTTTTCTTGTGCACTTGACTCGAATACGTTCTCGATTTCTTCGACTACAAGCCCGATTTGCTCGGCTCTTTCTTCGACAACCATCTTACCACTCTCAATACGCGCCATATCCAGCACATTATTAATGATTGAAAGTAATAACTTACCACTCTGTTCTATCTTATTTTGATAATCCACCAGGATTGGATCTGTCAAGTACTGCTTCATCAACTCATTGTAGCCAAGAATCACATTCATAGGCGTACGAATATCATGCGACATATTGTTTAAGAAATCCGTTTTCGCCTTATTCGCCTCTTCCGCCACAATATATGCCTCTTTTAATTTCGCCTCCTGCATACGTTCCTTCTTGATCAAATCATCAATGTTTCTTGTACCAATCACCGCCACACGACTACGATCCTTTTTATAAATATACGCAATACGTGTCTGATGATAAAGAATACGATCACCCATTTTAAATTCATAGGTCATTGAAAAATCATCTTGATTTGAACATAACGCATCTAACGAAAGCTGATCTAAGAAATTTTCACGACTTTCATCCGTCACAATCTCATCGGCATAAGCCGGCAATAATGCACACCACTGATTTTCATATTTACGACAAAAATCCGCAATACGCTTACCATTCTCACCCACTTCACGATATGAAAAGATTTGACCACTATCCAACTCCAACAATAATACGGAAAAATATTCTTTACCAAGACCCTCAATAATCTCTCTTTGAAGTTCTAATACTTTTTCCCTCTTTACAATTTCATCAATCGGACGAAAACCCATTATTATCTTAAAATGATTCAAATCCTCATATAGAAATACTGCCCTTGCCCCTAAATTCGAAATTCCATTCTCATCCGGAACAATTTGAAAATGCCATTCTAAAGAACCCTGTTCCTTTAATGTACGCATTAAAGACTCATTTGATAAAATATCCATATAATTTGGACAAGAATCCTTCATCAGTACATTATCATAGAAATAATTTAAACTCTCACTATAACTATCCCAATTCATTTCAGCACAACTCGCATCCTGCTTAATCACTTCCACGGTATCTTGTTTCAAGTCACAAAGCACTAAAGAAGTATAATCCATAGTCAAAGCCGATAAGATATTATTCTGTTCCTTTTCCCGAATAAACTCTGTCACATCCGAAATATTTCCATGCAGTATAGAATTTCCCTCTTTCTCTATACTCTCACTTACATAGTGATATCCATCTTTTCCTAACAAACGAAAAACAGAATTGAATAAATCCATCTCTCTATCCTCTGGATGCACCATATTCATTAATTTATTATCAAATCGAGTTTCAATCTCTTCTTTTGACCAACCAAAAATCTCTTGAAATTTTAAACTCACATATAAAAAGGGATATCCATCCTCCAATGAACACCGATGATATCCACCCATATGCCCACACACTTCTTGAATTGTCAAATCATTATCTATTATCTTCATAGCCATTCCCCTAATAATATTAACTCTATCAAACTCTCAACCCTATTTCAATCCACTAAAAACTATGGTTATATTCCCATTAAATAAAAGTAAACTAATTTAACTATATAGTAACACAAATTACGTTTAAGTTAGTTGTATGCGTTTACACCTAATTAAAAAGTACAAATTGTACTAAAAAGTGCAAATAAAAAAGGTACATAAAGTACCGAATATATAAAAATAGATAGGGATAAATCAACCTTTAAAAGTCATAGGGATTTTTGCTCTGAGAAAGAGA
>OLYB01000906.1_pt1 | contig 25415 bp, 20 predicted proteins | sample 1674481 | NCBI WGS metagenome assembly OLYB01 (sample SAMEA103958167, study PRJEB25191) | human gut metagenome
CTCGGGGGTCTTGGCGTTCTTGAAGGGGCAGGGGCCAAACTGCTCAGCCAGCATGCTGGTGCCCTCGTCGGAGGTAACGACCCACTTCATGAAGTCCAGAGTGGCCTGGATGTCCTCTTCCTTGGCGTTCTTGTTGACAGCCCAGCAGTTCTCGGTGCCGCAGCACAGACCGGACTGCTCCTCGCCCTCAACGCCGCAGTAGATGGGGATCATGGCCAGATCCTCGGGGCTCATCTTAAAGCCCTTCTCCTCGCCGGTGAGGTTGGCAAACTCCCAGGAACCGTTCTGATAGAACACAGCCTTGCCCTGGCCGAATTCGGCCTCGGAGGCGTCGCCGGTGGCGGTGGTCAGAGCAGCGCCGGTGGTGGCGGAGTCAGTGGTGTACAGATCCCAGACGTTCTTGAAGTTGTCCAGATAGGTGCCCTTGATGGCGGCGGGCTGAGAGGTGACCTTGTCATCCCGGAACTCATAGAACAGGGGCATGTTGGCCAGGTGACCGGAGAAGCGCCAGCTGGAGGAGCCCTCCAGGCCGGCGGAGCTGAAGGCGTCAAAGCCCAGCTCGGCAGCGCGGCTGTGGATGTCGTCGGCGACCTTCTTCAGGGTCTCAAAGTTGGTGATATCGGAGATCTCATAGCCGGCCTGCTTCAGCAGAGCCTTGTTGACGATGATGCCAAAGGCCTCATAGCAGTAGCCGATGGACACGGTCTCGCCGTTGGCATTCTTCAGGTTGAAGTCCTGGGTGGTCATTTCCTTCATGACGTCGGTGTTATCCAGAGGATAGCAGAAATCGCCATAGGAGTTGACGGCGCCCTGGTTGCCCACCTGGAACATGGTGGGAGGAGCGGACTTGTCCAGCTCGGAGGTCAGCATGGTGTCATACTGGCCGGAGGCGGCGGTGACGACCTTGACCTCCACGCCGGTCTGCTCGGTGTAGGTCTTGGCCAGCGCCTGCCAGGCCTGATCGGCCTCGGGCTTAAAGTTCAGGTAATACACGGAGCCCTTGGTCTCCGTGCCGCCGTTTGCGGGGGTCTTGGCGCAGGCTACCAGGGACAGAGCCATGACAGCGGCCAGGATCAATGCAAGAGTTTTCTTCATGATCAATTCTCCTTCATTATATATTTTTCAGGCGGTTTCCGCCGGAAAAACTAAGAAATGTCGCGGACGGATTCCCCGGTCCGCAGGGTGGTGTGGGCAGTCTCCCGGATGGGTCCGCCCCGGTGCTCCACCATGTCCAGCAGGATCTCCACGCTGCGCCGTCCCATGTGCTCCATAGGCTGGCACAGGGTGGTCAGGGTGGGGTTGATGTACTCGGACATCGTCAGCCCGTCGATGGCGATGACGGAGCAGTCCCGGGGGATCTGCTGCCCGGCCTCCCGCAGGGCCCGCATGGCCCCAATGGCCATGTTGTCGGAGATGGCGAACAGGGCCGTGAACCGCGCCCCCTCCACCAGCCGCCGCCGCACCGCCAGATACGCCTGCCGGATGTCGAAGGACCCGGCCTCGATGACCAGCTCCTGCTCCAGGGGCAGGCCGTGATCCGCCAGGGACCGGACATACCCCTGATACCGCAGCTGGCTGATGGAGCGGTCCTCCGCGCAGGATACCAGCGCCGCGATACGCCGGTGCCCGCACCGATACAGCTCCGACACCGCCCGGTAGGCTTCCTCCTCGTCGGCAATGGATACCGACGCATAGGAATCCGACGGCAGGGTGCCGTACTGGTTGCTGTAGGAGCAGCAGACAAAGGGAATGTTCAGCGGCGCCAGCTCCTGGGGCGAATAGTCGGACCGGCCGCCCAACAAAATCAGGCCCCGCAGCCGCTTTTCCCGCTCCATCATGGCGCCCCGCTTCACCTCGTCGTCGCAGGTGCCGATCTGCTGCATCACCAGGGTATAGCCCCGGGCGGTGACCTGCTCCTCGATGACCCGGATGATATCCGTGTAAAACGGGTTGGACACGCCCCGCACCACCAGGCCGATGGCGTCGGACTTGGTTTTCACCAGATCCCTGGCGGTGTTGTTGGGAATGTAATTGGACTGCTGAATGGCGGAGAGCACCTTGCGCCGGTTCTCCGGGCTCACGTCCGGACGGTCATTGAGCACCCGCGACACCGTGCTGACGCTGACGCCGCACTGCCGCGCAATATCCTTGATGGTCATATACCGCGCTTCGTCTCCTTCCTGGGCCATTCCACAGCGTGGAAACATTACCGGTAACGTTCCCGACCGCTTACGGTATTACTTTACCAACTTCCGCGTGCTGTGTCAATGGTATTTGTAATTTTCTCCGAATCTCACAGTTTTTTGTCGTATTTTGTTGTGATTTTAACGGACGTCCTGCCGCAGAAGCTCCTCCAGCCGGGACTCGCCCAGCACCCGGATGCCCTGCTCCCGCAGAAGCCCGGCGGCAACGCCCCAGCCCGCCGTCAGCGTGCCGGAGAACGTGCCGTCATATACGGCCCCGGAGCCGCAGGAGGGGCTGCGCTCCTTGAGGACGGCGGCCTCCGCCCCGGTGAGCCGGGCCAGCTCCAGCACCGCCTCCGCCCCCCGCCGGTACGCCGCCGTCACGTCGGCCCCCTCCCGGGTGACTACCCGCTGCCCGCAGATCTCCGCCGGCGGGCGGGGCGTGGGCAGGCCACCGAAAATTTCCCCGCACACGGGGATCACCCGATGCCTGCGGCAAAGCTCCTGCGCCAGGGGATGTCGCTTGCTCTGCCCGTCGTACCGGCAGGGCACCCCCAGCAGGCACGCGCTGACCAATATCGTCACAGGACCAGTTCCCTTCCGTTCAGGCAGGCATAGACCAGCGTTTCCCCCTGATACCGCAGCTTCAGAGAAAAGAATGGCACATCCCGCCGCAGCAGGTCCAGGAATATCCTGTCCCCGGCCCACTGGGGCAGGGCCGCCAGCCGGTCCTTATGGACCCACTCCAGCACGCCCTCGCCGCAGTCCTCCCGGACGCTGCCGGTCCACGCATCAGCGGTGAACAGGTGCATGTATTCCGTCTCCCACCGGTCGGACACAAAGGTGACGATGCCGCGATAGCGGTACCCGGTGACGGTGAGTCCCGTCTCCTCGCGGATCTCCCGCAGGGCGCACTCCTCGGGACTCTCGCCGTCCTCGAACTTGCCGCCGATGCCGATCCACTTGTCGCGGTTGCAGTCGTTCTCCTTTTTCACCCGGTGGAGCATCAGATACTCCCCGGCGGGGTTTTCAATATAGCAAAGGGTAGTGTACCGCATGTCCTCGCCTCCTCCGGCTACACATTATAAAACCGCCCCGGGAAAAACGCAACCCTTGTGAAACGGAACAGCCTGTGCTATAATGTCCTCAATTTACAACAAAGAGAGGTATCGCTATGCTGCTGATCCAGAACGCTTACATAAAGCCCATCACGGGCCCGGACATTCCTGACGGCTGCCTGCTGGCCGACGGCGGCCGCATCGCCGCCATCGCTCCCCACATCGACCCGCCGGAGGGCTGCACCGTCATCGATGCCGGCGGCCGCCTGCTGACCCCCGGCTGTGTGGAGGCCCACTGCCACATCGGCCTGGACAACGAGTGCCTGCGCTGGGAGGGCATGGACTACAACGAGGTGGTGGAGCCTCTGACCCCCCAGCTGCGGGCCATCGACTCCATCAATCCCCAGGACGGGGCATTCCCCAACGGACTCCGCGGCGGCGTCACCACCGCCTGCACCGGCCCCGGCAGTGCCAACGTGGTGGGCGGCACCTTCACGGTGCTGAAGCTGGCCGGCAAGCGGGTGGACAATATGCTGCTGAAGGAGCCTGCCGCCATGAAGTGTGCCTTCGGCGAGAATCCCAAGGGCTGCTATGGCCAGGGCATGAAGAAAAGCCCCATGACCCGCATGGCCGTGGCGGCGCTGCTGCGTGAGCTGCTGTTCAAGACCCAGCGCTACCGGGACGACAAGCTGGCCGGAAAGAATCCCCCCTTCGACATGAAGCTGGAGGCCATGCTGCCGGTGATCAACGGCGAGATTCCCCTGAAGTGCCACGCCCACCGGGCCGACGACATCCTCACCGCCGTGCGCATCGCCAAGGAATTCGGGGTGAAGGCTACCCTGGACCACTGCACCGACGGCGAGCTGATCTCCGACGAGCTGGCCAAGGAGGGCCTGCCGGTGTTTGTGGGTCCCACCCTGGGCAGCAAGAGCAAGGCCGAGCTGCGTCACAAGAGCTTCACCACCCCCGGCGCCCTGTACCGGGCGGGCCTCACCGTCAGCATCATCACCGACGCACCGGTGATCCCCCTGGAGAATCTGACCATGTGCGCGGGCCTGGCCGCCAACGCGGGTCTGCCTATGGACGAGGCGTGGCGGGCCATCACCATCAACCCCGCCCGCAGCCTGGGCATCGACAGCCGGGTGGGCAGCCTGGAGCCCGGTAAGGACGCGGATTTCGTCCTGTGGACCGCCGACCCCCTCACCACCATCGGCGGCCAGGCGTATATGACCGTCATCGACGGCAAGGTCGTATACCGGGCGGAGTAAATTCGCCTAAATTCCCGGGAAATCCCGATTCCCTCTTGCGAAGAGGCGGTTTTTCCTGTATAATCAACCAACAGCACACTACAAAGGGTATCCGATACCTATTTTCGAGAGGACTGAAACAACTATGAGTGCATCCAGAGAAAAGAAAGCCCGTCAGGAGTTCGCCGCCAGCGGCGCCGTGGACCCCAAGGCCGCCCGCCAGGCGGAGGAGCGCGCCAAGCAGCGCCGGAACAACTGGCTCTACGGCGGCATCGCCATCGTGTTCGTGCTGGTGGCCGCCGTTCTGCTGGTCTGGAACTCCAACGTGATCCAGCGGGGTGCTTCCGCCGTCACCGTGGAGGGCGAGACATATTCCGCCGCCGAGGTCAGCTATTTCTACCATGTGGCCTATAACTCCATTGCCCAGAGCCAGTATGCCTCCTATTACGGCCTGAGCAAATCCACCCCCCTGACCCAGCAGAGCCTCAGCGACATGGCCAAGACCCTGCTGGGCGTGTCCGGCGACATGACCTGGGACGCCTATTTCAGGGACGCCGCCAAAAAGAGCCTGATCCAGATCACCATGCTCAAGAAGGGCGCCGCCGAAAAGAACATCACCTGGAACGACGACATGCAGAAGGAGCTGGACTCCACCATGGAGACCCTGGCCACCTATGCCAAGTCCGCCGGCAAGAGCGAGGCTGAGTATATCAAGCAGCTCTACGGCAGCAACATGACCGTCAAGATCTTCAAGGGCATCCTGAAGGACACCATCATTGCCTCCCACTATCAGCAGGATTATATCGACAGCCTGCAGTACACCGACGAGGAGCTCCAGAAGTACTACGAGGAGAACAAGAACTCCTTCGACGTGGCCAACTATGAGATGATCACCTTCAAAGGCGCCGCCGCCTCCACCAAGGACGCCGACGGCAACACCGTTCAGCCCACCGAGGAGGAGAGCGCCGCCGCCCTGCAGAAGGCCAAGGACGCCGCCGCCGCCGTGCTGGAGACCGTCAAGTCCGGCATCCTGCCCGAGAAGGCCGCCAAGGAATATGAGTCCATCGCCACCTATTCCCACCCCGAGTCCGGCACCTACAGCGGCGATGCCGCCACCAAGTGGGTGTTTGACGACAGCCGCCAGGCCGGCGACACCGAGCTCGTGGAAAACGGCACCTCCATCTATCTGCTGATCTTCCACAGCCGCAGCCGCAACGATTACAACACCGTGGACGTGCGCCACATTCTGTTCAAGGTGGACACCTCCAGCCTGGACAGCAAGGCCGACGATTACCAGGCCAAGCTGGAGGACCTGAAGGCCGGCAAGAAGCAGGAGGCCGAGAACGCCCTCCAGGCCTGGAAGGACGGCGACGCCACCGAGGAGAGCTTCGCGGCCCTGGCCAACAAGCTGTCCGAGGACCCCAGCTCCAACACCAACGGCGGCCTGTATAAGCAGGTCTATAAGGGCCAGATGGTCAGCGAGTTCAACGACTGGTGCTTTGACGACAGCCGCAAGGCCGGCGATACCGGCATCGTGGCCAACGATGCCGCCGGCGGCAGCTACATCGGCTACCACGTCATGTACTTCGTGGGCACCGACGATCCCTATTGGATGGTCCAGGTCCGCAACGCCATGACGAACAAGGACTACTCCGAGTGGTCCGCCAACCTGGTCAAGGACATCACCGCCACCGAGAATTCCGGCATGAAGTACGTGGGCTGAGCCCCATTACGCAACAAAAAAGAGGCTGGCGGCTGCCAGCCTCTTTTCCACTGTTATCCGACAAGGAGACCGCTATGGAACACAGATTTTTACGCACGGAAATGGTCCTGGGGGACCGGGCCCTGGACCGGCTCTCCCGCTGCCATGTGGCGGTGTTCGGCCTGGGCGGCGTGGGCAGCTACGCCGCCGAGATCCTGGCCCGCTCCGGGGTGGGGGAGCTGACCCTGGTGGACCAGGATACCCTGAGCCTCACCAATATCAACCGCCAGCTGTACGCCCTGTCCTCCACCGTGGGGGAATATAAGGCCGAAGCAGCCGCCCGGCGGTGCCGGGACATCAACCCCGGCCTCCGGGTCCACCCCCTGTGCGCCACCTATGACGCCGCCCACCGGGATGCGTTTTTCACCGGGAAATTCGACTATATCGCCGACTGCATCGACCTGGTCACCTGCAAGCTGGACCTGATCGCCCAGGCGGGGCAGCGGGGCATCCCCATCATCTCCGCCCTGGGCACCGGCAACAAGCTGGACCCCGGCCTTTTGCAGATAACGGACATTTCCAGGACCTCTGTCTGCCCCCTGGCCCGGGTCATGCGCCGGGAGCTGCGGGACCGGGGCATCCGGCACCTGAAGGTGGTGTACAGTCCCGAGCCGGCCGCCGAGACCCGGCAGCTGGAGGCCCCGTCCCCCGGGCGGCGCAGCGTGCCCGCCAGCGTGCCCTGGGTGCCCTCCACCGCCGGCATCCTGATGGCCTCCGCCATTGTCCGGGACCTGATAGCGGATAGTGAGGATTGATATGGATATTATACGGGATATTGAAGATTTTGTCCCGCTTTGTCCCCAGGAGCAGCGGGACAAGACCGGGATTTTGCGGTTTTTGGCGGGACATCCCGATGCATTTGACCGGGAGAACCTCACCGCCCATATGACCGCCTCCGCCTGGGTCCTGAGCCCGGACCGGCGGCAGGTGGTGATGGTGTATCACAACCTCTATCACTCCTGGTCCTGGACCGGCGGACACGCCGACGGGGACCGGGATCTGCTGGCGGTGGCCATGCGGGAGGTAACGGAGGAAACGGGTCTGCGGCAGCTGGAGCTGCTGCACCCGGGGATCTTCTCCCTGGAGTGCCTGACGGTGGACGGCCACGAAAAGCGGGGGCAGTATGTCCCCAGCCACATTCACATGAACGTCACCTATCTGCTGGGCGCCCGGGATCGGGAGCTGCGGCAGAAGCCCGACGAAAACAGCGGCGTGGCCTGGTTCACGCCCCGGGAGGCGCTGGAGGCGTCCACGGAGCCGTGGATGGTCCAGCGGGTATACAGCAAGCTGACACAGCGCGCCGCAGCCTATATGGCCCGGTAAGGAGGCAATTGTTCCATGGCAAGACGAAAGCCGGACCCCGGCGCAATTTATGTATCCCCCCGGCTCCAGGCCAGCCTGGAGCCCATGGGCCGCTGCGCCCTGACCACGGTGACGGCCCCCATGGGCTACGGAAAGACCACGGCGGTAAACTGGTTTTTAGCGGCCCAGCCGCCGGGCTCGGCCATTCGCGTCAGCATTTATTCCGACAGTCTGCCTGCCCTGTGGGAAGGTGGACGGCGGGCCTTTCGGGCCGCCGGACTGACCGTCCTGGAGGGCTTTGACTGCCCCATGGATCCGGCGGCCACCGGCCTGCTGGTGGATACCCTGTGCCGGGAGCTGCGGCGGCCGGAGCCCTGGTATCTGTTTGCAGATGACCTGCACCTGCTGCCTGATCCCCGGATGGCGCGGTTTTTATGCGAACTGGCGGCGAGACTGCCGGAAAACGTCCACCTCATCGCCGCCAGCCGGGACCGGATCCTGTCCGGGGATCAGGTGCTGCGGCTGGGCGGACGGCTGCACCGCATCGGCGCGGAGCAGCTGCGGCTGGAGGGCGGCGAGCTGGCGGCCTATGTCCACCGCTGCGGCGCGGCCCTGGACCAGGAGCAGCTGGCAGAGCTGCAGCAGGCCACGGAGGGCTGGATGGCCGCCGTTTACCTGCGGCTCCGGGCCCTGACGGAGCAGGGAGCGGACCCCGGGGAAACGGACATTTATGAGATGTTCACCGCCGCCATGCTGCGGCCCCTGCCGCCCTGGCGGCAGAGGTTCCTGGCGGTTATGGGTCAGGCCGACGAGTTCACCGGGGACATGGCCCGGTATATTACCGGCCAGCCGGACACACCGGAGATCCTGGCGGACCTGACGGCGAAAAACGCCTTTGTCACCCGGCTCCCCGGCGGGGGATACCGGTTCCACCACATGATGAAGGCCTGCGCCCAGCGGGATTTTGACGCCCTGCCCCCGGAGGAGCAGGCGGAATACCGGGCCCGGTACGGCCGCTGGTATGCGGACCGGGGGGACTATTTGCAGGCCCTGGCCGCCTTCGGCAAATGCGGCCGGTGGGACGCGGCCCTGGACGTGATCCAGCGGGATGCGGGCATTCTGCTGGCGGCCCTGCGGCCCCAGCAGGTGCTGGAGCTGCTGGACTGCTGCGGTGACCGGGTGCTGATGGAGCACCCCACAGCCCTGCTGGTGCTGATGCGGCGGATGTTCACCTGGGGGCAGATCCCCCGGATGCAGCAGCTGAAGGCGCTGCTGCTGGAATCCGTCCGGAATCACCCGGACATGACGCCCCGGCAGCGGGGCAATCTGCTGGGAGAGTGCGACCTGATCGAAAGCTTCCTGCATTACAACGACATCACGGAGATGAGCCGCCTGCACCGCAGCGCCAGCCGCCAGATGACCGACCAGGCCGTCAGCATCCAGAGCCGCGGCAGCTGGACCTTCGGGTCGCCGTCGGTGCTGATGATGTTCCACCGGACCCCGGGGCAGCTTTCCCGGGAGCTGGCGGAGATGGACGACTGCATGCCCCACTATTACAAGATCACCGGCGGCCACGGCATGGGCGCCCAGCGGATCATGGAGGGCGAGGCGGCCCTGGCCCAGGGGCGCCTCAACGACGCGGCCATTGCTCTGGAGCGGGCCCGGGCAGATATCCGGGGCAGCGGCCAGGAAAATATGGCTCTTTGCTGCGACTTTCTGGAAATGCGGCTGGCCCTGGCCGCCGGGAAAGCCCCGGAGACGGACCTGCGCCGCCGCCGGGAGCAGCTGCTGGGCCGGCACAACGCCATGTGGCTGCACATTTTCGACAGCAGCAGCGCCTGGTGTCTGGCGCTGCTGGGGCAGGAGGAGAGCATCCCCTCCCTGTTCCGGGAGCACCGGCTGGATACGGTGAATTTCCTGGGGCCCTGCGTGCCCATGATGCGGATGATCGAAAACCAGGTATTCCTGGCCCAGGGGGCCTATGCCCGGGTCATCGGCGGCAGCGATAAGCTGCTGGCTCTGTGCCGGGGGATGCACTACGCCCTGGTGGAGATCTATGTGCTGACGCAGACTGCCGCAGCCTATGAACGGCTGGGCAAACGCCGGGAGGCTGCGGCTCTGGTCCGGCAGGCGGCGGATATGGCCCGGCCCGACGGGCTGGTGCTGCCCTTTGCCGCCTGCTACCGGTACCTGCGGGAGGTGCTGCCGGAGGCCGGGGACGACTTTGCCGCCCGGGCCGCCCGGTTCGGCCAGAGCTTCCAGGCCGGGTGCCAGGCGGTGCAGATCGTCCGGCAGCGGCCGGAGACCTTCGCCGCTCTGACAGAGCGGGAATGGGCCGTGGCCCAGCGGATGGCCCGGCGGCTCAGCAACCGGGAGATCGCCGGGCAGCTGTTCCTGTCCGAGGGAACGGTGAAGCAGTACATCAACCAGATCTACTCCAAGCTGCACCTGACCGGCGACGCCCGGACCAAGCGCCGCCGCCTGGAGGAGCTGATGGAAGACTGACGGAAGCATAGCAAAATCCCTCCGGCTCCGGCCGGAGGGATTTTCAGCCTGTCAAAAATCCTTTTTGACAGGCTGAAAGGCATTTTCAAAACTTCTATAAAAGTTCTGAAAATGCGATGATTGAAAACGAAAGACACCCCTGATGGGTTTCTTTCGTAACTATCTTCCTTTCCGAAGGCGGAGGCAAGCCTGCTTTTTTGACGGCCTGTTCAGTCTGTCAAAAAAGAGCGCCGCCGCTGTCATGAGCTTCTCCCGGGGACCAGGGGAAATTCCCGCACCAGCTCATACGCCAGCTTATACTGCCGCCCGGCGGTGAGCCATTCCAGCACCCAGGGCAGGTGGAACCCCGCGTATCCGATGGGCAGCTCCCTCCGGCAGCGGTGGAACACGTCCATCAGCGCCGCGCCGTAATCCGGGTCCCGCAGATAGCCGGGGTTTTCCAGCCTGCGCCGCACCAGCCCGCAGATCTCCATGCACAGAGCCCGGTCCGGATACTCCTCCGGGGCCGTCTCCGCCCGGTCCAGGGCGTCCAGAGCCTCCCGGGTCCGGCCCAGCCCCTCGCAGCACACCGCCAGCTTGTGCAGCTCCATGACCCGGGGCCGCTCCAGGGCGGAAAAATACCCATACGCCTCCTGATACCGGCCGCACTCCACCTGGGTGGCGGCCCGGTTATAGGCCATGGCCCGCAGGTCCTCCTGCCGTCCCAGGGCCCGGGCCATGCGCTCCGCCGCCCGATAGTGCTCCTCCATACCGTCCAGGTCCAGCTGGTTGCAGCATACGCTGCCCATAATCAGCCGGCATTCCAGCATCAGCCGCACCCGGCCGTCCCGGGCCGCCAGGTCGCAGCCCTGCCGCAGATAGGCCATGGCCCCGGTATAGTCGCCGCCCTGCTCATACCCGGCAATGCCCGCCATCAGAAAGCAGTACGCCTCCGGCAGCAGCCGCACCGCCTCCGGCTCCCGGTCCTGCACGATCCGCAGCAGCGCCAGCTGCCGCCGGTCCAGATACGGCTCCAGCGCCGCCGGGATGTCCGACGGGTCCTGCCGGTCCACGGCGTCCAGCACCAGGCCGTCCGCCGCCAGGGGACTGGACAGGATGGTCTCCAGCGCCTGGGAGAACGCCGCCCGGCTGTCCTGAAACGCCTCCTGCTCTCCGTCCAGCAGCTGCGCGTACCGCCGCTCCACCAGCCCCTCCAGCTCCGGCAGATTCTCGCCGTACCAGGGCAGGTCCAGCCGCTTCATCAGCAGCGCCAGCAGCTCCGGCGCGGCCTGGACCCGGCCCTGCTCGATCTTGGACAGATACGACGCCGCGCAGATGCCCCGGCACAGGCCCTCCTGGCTCCAGCCCCGCTTCAGCCGCTCCTGCCGCAGCCGCAGCCCCACGGCTGCCGCCCCGGCGCTCATTTGGCGCCTCCGGCGCACACCGGCGCCTCATACAGCTTCCCGTGGACGAAATAGTTATACGACCGGCACCCTCCGGCGCACCACGGCCCCATCCGGCACCGGGCGCAGTCTCCGGTCAGCAGCTCCGGGGTGAACCGCCGGTTATACGCAAACGCCTCCGGGTCCTCCCAGATGTCCCGCAGCCGCCGCTGCCGCAGATTTCCTTCGATGAACCGCTCATCGTACATAGACTCGCACCCCCGTATGTTTCCCACACTGTCGATGCCTATGGCGGAGATTCCCGCCCGGCACCCCTGGAAGCAGGCCCCGTCGGCGCCCCGCAGGCCCGGCTCCTCCTCTGTAAAGTAGCCCACGTTGTCAGCCGCACCCAGCATAAACGGCGCGCGGTCCCGGTGGCTCTCCACGAAGCGGATCACCTCCGTCGGGTCCATGCGCCAGTCCAGCCCCCGGGCGGCGTTGCCCATAGGCGAGCACGCCTGCAATTGCCATGCGGCGATGCCGGAGCCTTCCAGCACCCGGTACAGCTCCTCCAGCCGCCCCGCGCAGTCCCTGCGCAGGGTGGAGATCACCGACGCCGGGATGCCGGCCTCCACCAGCGCCCCCACGGCGTCCATGGCCCGGCGGAAGCTGCCCGCCTGCCGTCCGGCGTCGTGTACGTCCTCCGGCCCGTCGATGGACACCGCCACGGACTCCACACCGGCCTCCCGCAGCTGCGCCAGCACCTCCGGCGACATCAGGTACCCGTTGGTGATCACCGCCACCGCCGCGCCCCGGCCGGTGAGCCGCCCGGCGATCTGCGCCCAGTCCCGCCGCAGGAACACCTCGCCCCCGATCAGCGACACCCTCCGGCACCCCAGCTCTGCCAGCTGGTCCGCCGTGTCCAGGCACTCCGCCGTGGACAGCTCGTCGGCCCTGGCCCGCCCCCCGGCGGACCCGCAGTACCGGCACCCGAAGCAGCACGCCAGCGTCAGCTCCCACACGCAGCTGCGCAGCCGGAACCCGCTCATTTCTTCTCCTTCACCACCGGCGCGGCATACACCGCCATGATGGGCGGCTCAGACCCGGGCCGCTCCGGCTTTTTCGGACCCTTTACCGTTTTTTCGTCAAGATTCCGTAAAAAGACGTCCCGGGCATCCCCGTTGGGATATCCCGCTTTTTTGGATGTTTTCCTCTCGTTCATGGACATTGTCCTCCTGCCCTGTTGATTAATTACACATACATTATAGCACAATCCGCCCGTCGAATCCAGAAAAATTTCCCTTATCCCCTGAAAATGCACTTGCATTCGACATGACTTTGTGATAGAATAACAACCAGATAACGATAAACTTTGGAAAACCAAAATTACACTTGAAAACGATACCGATATGCGCTATAATAACGTTCCGCAGCTGGGACCGGCACCCCGGCGGCGGAAGCGTTGTCGCATCTTCAATTAGGTCCGTTAGGGCCTGAAAATAATGCGCACCGCGCAAATAAACGCAATGGGAGGAACGAGGATATGAAGAAATGGAAACAGGCGTTGGCCCTTGTGCTGGCGCTGGTCATGGCCCTGTCTCTGGTGGCCCTGCCGTCCTTCGCCGAGGGCGAGGAAACCGGCGGCGGCACGGAGACCACCCAGCCCGTGTGGCCCGCTGAGGGCTCCATCAAGCTGGACAAGGACGCCAAGGCTGTGGGAGGCCATGAGAACCTCTGGGAGGTCACCCTGGGCATCCAGGGCAAGAACTACAAGACCACCTCCGACGTGGTCCTGGTCATCGACTGCTCCGGCAGTATGGAGGGCACCAAGCTCACCAACACCCGCAAGGCCGCCAAGGCCTTCGGTGACAAGCTGCTGACGGAGAACAGCTCCACCCGCATCGCCATCGTCACCTTTATCGATGAGGCCACGGCGCACAACAACGGCCACTTCTACACGGCCTCTGAGCTGTCTGCCTTCGAGACCGCCGTGGATGAGGCCACCTACGCCAACGGCGGCACCAACCAGCAGGCTGGTATTCACAAGGCCCAGGAACTGCTTGCAGCCTCCACCGGCAGGCAGAAGAACATCGTCATCCTGTCCGATGGTGAGGCTACCTACAGCCATAGAATTACCGGTAAAGTAACGTGTACCAACGACATTTATATAGGAAGCAACATTATTGGCACCAAATATTATGCGACTTCGGATATTGATTGGGCCACAGCGCAGATTCAGTGCGACTATAGCTCTAACAGAATAGATGGCAGCGGCGGCGATTTTTATTTTGAAAAAAATAGAAACTTAACCATTAGTGGTTGCGGAAAAAAGGGGGGAGATTCGTATATCACCCATGGCATTCCCACCATCTGGGAGGCCAACCAGGCCAAGGCCGCCGGGACCACCATCTTCTCTGTGGCCCTCCAGGCCGGCACCAACGGCGAGAACACTCTGAAATCCTGCGCCACCGATCCCGCCAAGGGCTATTTTGCCATCGCAAATAACGACGACGTGGAGACCAAGCTGAACGCGGCCTTTACTGCCATTGCCGGCAGCATTGCCATCGCGGCAAAGGCGGGTACCGTGGCCGATACCATGGGCGACGAGGTCCAGCTGAGCTTCTCCGATGCCGCCCCTGTCATCACCAACGACAAGGCAGTCTATGACGCCGGTAACGCGGACGTCTATATCAGCCAGGGCAGCGCCACCTATGATGCCGACGCTCGCCGGATCAACTGGACGGTCGGCAACGTCCGCGAGGGCGACAACCCCATCATGAAGTACAAGGTCACCGTTAAGGAGGGCAGCAATCCCTCCACCGGTGAGGTGCTGGATGCCAATGAAAGCGCCACCTTCAGCTATAAGAACTACCTGGGCGAGGACACCGTGGGCACCTTCCCGGTTCCCCAGGTCACCGTGGGCGGCGGCAACATCCTGGTCCACTACTATCTGGTCAATGACCAGGGCCAGCCCATCAACGAAAACGGCGCCGTGGTGGAGTCTCCCGCCCTGGCCAAGCAGGTCAAGACCGCTGCTTACCACGAAGAGAACGGCTCCACTGGCCTGTCCTATAACATCCTCTACACGGTTTTCCATGATAATGTGGCCAATTACAACTATTTCGGCAGCTACATTCTCAACGATAGCAACCTGACCAAGGGCGACTCCGTGGATGTGACCCTCACCGCCGCCAACTCCAACCAGCACGTCTGGTTCGCCTACTACCAGACCTTCAACGTGGTCCACGTCCGCATGGACGAGAACGGTGCGGCTAAGACTGTGCAGACGGATACCTATACCGTCAGCGCCAGCTTCAACCTGACGGATAAGGTCCCCAGCGGCTACCTCTACGGCGGCGCATTCAACAATCCCGCCTGCACCGAGCCCTATCACTTCACCAACGAAGGCGAAACCGGCCTCAGCTTCGCCCCCCAGGCCGGCAAAACCTACTATATCTGGGAAGTCCCCAGCGCTTATCTGGTTCCCAAGGCTCTTGTCGGTTGGGAGCACAATCAGGAGAACAAGCTGGATGTCATCGCTTTCTATATGATGGCCGGTATTGACCGCGAGTATTATGCCGGTGTGGGCTTTACCGTGAATGATGTAGATAAGCTGTCCAGTCAGAATACGCTGATCGACTATTCTACCGGCAACACCAAGGTGGTAAACCTGACCTTGGGCCAGTCTGCTGGCTTCCAGAGTGTCGAGCTCAAGCGCAAGGACGGCAATACCCAGACCTACACCGTAACGAACGTTGTTCCCGGTTATAACAAGGGCTTCATCGCGTGCTATGGTCTGGCTCAGGCTGTTTGGAAGAATACCAACGTTACGACCACTTACACACCCTACTGGATCACCCTGGACGGTGTCAAGGTCACCAGCGGCGTAACCCGCACCGCGACTTATCAGGGTGTTGGCTATCAAAAACTTACAACCGTGGATGCTGGCGATGCGGGCAAGCCCGTCTATGCAAAGAATACGCAGACAGCTACCCGGCTGATGACCTTTGCTTCCTATCTGGCGGACAGCACCCCCATTGCCCAGGAGACACCTACTGTGGAGAACGTCACCGTCACCGTCAGGGACAGCAACAAGACCACCCAGGTGGAAATTCCCTGTGGCACCAGCGTCCGTGACCAGATCAGCTACCAGGCCCCCGCTGGCAAGGTCTTTGCCGGTTGGTTCACCGATGAGGCCTGCACTACTCCTGCCAACCTGGATAGTATTACCCAGGATACCACGATTTACGCCAAGTATGTCAGTGATTCCTATCTGGATCTGCACTATGCCCGGAATGGTCTGTTCCGCCTGCGCGGCGTCACCCTGATCTCCGCCGTGGATAACCCGGCCAACTATCAGGAGAGCGGCATCATCGTGGACGGCGTGAAGGTGCCTGTTGCTTACGCCAACCGCTATCGGCTGTTCTATACGGCCTCCGGCCTGTTCGGCGCTGCCCGCAATGCCAAGCTCATGATCACCCAGCAGAGTCTCTCCGGCTCTGGTACCCTGGAGGTCACCCCCTATTGGGTCACCAAGGATGGTACCACGGTCCTTGGCGAGAACCATACCTTGCACTATAACACCCGCACCATTTGGAAGTGAGGAAAGGAGAAAACCATGAACAAACAATTTATTCCTCCTGAACTCCAGGAAACTTTTGCTGGTACAGAGCCTCCGCTGCCCAGTGCATGGATTGTCCAGAGCATCGGCAATGGCCGCTATGCTGTGACCCTGCCCGATGGCCAGCAGGTCACCGTGGACCAGCACGGCAACATCATCGGCTGAAACACCACAAGCGGAGGGATGGCTCATCCATCCCTCCGCTTCTCACACATGACGAATTTTTATCCATGAAACGACGACTTGTTCTTGCCGGTGTTCCCGTAGACGTGATCACCGCCTATGATGAATACTATCCGTATTTTTCTCCGTATCTGGAAAAGAATGGTGGGACGACCCGGGATATCCCGCCTTGTCCCATAAATGACCGGGACATTCCGTCAGTGCGCATTCCGCCCCAGCGGCTCCGGAAGGCTGCCAGTATTTACCAGCCCGGGAACCCGGAATATTATGTGGAATATATGGAGCTGTGTCCCGCTGTCTCCTCTGCCATCACGGCTTTCGGCCGCATCGTGTTCCATGCCGTTTCCTTTATCTGGAAGGACCTGGCTTGGCTTATTACCGCCCCCAGCGGCACCGGCAAATCCACCCATTATTGCCTGTGGAAGCTCCTCTGTCCCGATGCGGTTCAGATCATCAACGGGGATAAACCCATTGTATATATGGAAAATGACCAAGTATTCGTCACTTCATCCCCTTGGACGGGCAAAGAAAACATGTCTCAGCGGCTGACCGCTAAATTGGGCGGAATTATATTTCTGGAACAGGCCAAAATCAACGAAATCAGACGACTGACCGTTCACGAATCCGCCGGAAAAATCTTTTCCCAATTCCTGTTTGATTGTAATACAGAGCAGGAAGTGAAATCCGCCTGTAAAATCGCTGAAAATATGCTGAAAAGCCCGGTCTGGCTTCTGAAAAACCGCGGAGATATCCAATCTGCCCAATTGTGCAGAGATACCCTGGCGGCAGCCCTGTCTGACCCTGCGATGAATCCGGCAAAAAAGTGATAAAAATGGTGAAATACTATGAAATATACCGTTATTCCCGGAGTAGTTCTTGCAGAAATCTGCGATGAACAATTCCTGGTGGCAACCGGACCCGCTCGCGGCAGGGTACCGTATGTCAAAGGGCTGAACGAAACCGGAGCATACTTTTTCTCGCAAATTAAATCTGGATTATCCACTGAATCAATTATAAATGACGCCGCAGAACGATACGAAACAACGATTGAGATAATTGCTCCATCCTTCGGTAATTTTCTTCAGGCCCTTGTGGATTCCGGCTATCTTCAGGAAATCCCGGAATCAACTCCTCCGGCCAAACCAAAAACCGATCAATAATCCACAATAATGAACAAATACGCTCAAAAATTGGCTTTAATAGCCAGTTTTTTGAGCGTATTTGCAATTTTTCGGGGCAGTTAATTCAGACTTGTCAGGCATCCCGGAAAAGGGAAGCAGGGAAAGCATTGTGAAAATTTAATCATTTCTTGACGCAAAGCGGAATATTTGATAGGATAACTCCACACTAAGGTGAATAAAAATGCAGAAGGAGAGACGATATGGAACGCGAGAAGCTGGGGTCCCGGCTGGGGTTCATCCTGCTGTCCGCCGGGTGCGCCATCGGCTGCGGCAATGTGTGGAAATTCCCGTGGATGTGCGGCCAGTACGGCGGGGGCGGCTTTGTGCTGCTGTATGTGCTATGCCTGGTGGTGCTGGGGCTGCCTATCATGACCATGGAGTTCTGCGTGGGCCGGGCGGCCCAGACCAGCCCCATCCACATGTATCAGAAGCTGGAGAAAAAGGGTCAGAAATGGCACATCCATGGGTATGTGTCCTTATTCGGCAGCATCGCCCTGATGGCGTTTTACACGGTGGTCACCGGATGGATCGTGTACTATTTCGTGCAGTTTCTCACGGGAAACAGCCAGAATCTGGGGTTTTCCGCAATGATCGCGGACCCGGGCGTCAACGTGACCTATCTGGCGGTGACGGTGGCGATGGCCTTCGGCGTTTTGTGCTTCGGCCTGCAGAGCGGCCTGGAGCGGGTCACCAAATACATGATGATGCTGCTTTTGCTGCTGATGCTGGTGCTGGCCGTTCACAGCTTCACCCTGGACGGCGCGGCGGAGGGCCTGCGGTTTTACCTGGTGCCGGACCTGTCCAGGATCACCGGCAGCGTGGTGGTGGGCGCCATGAACCAGGCATTTTTCACCCTGTCGGTGGGCATGGGGGCCATGGCCATTTTCGGCAGCTACATCGGCAAGGAGAGGTCCCTGATGGGGGAGTCGGTGAACATCATCCTGCTGGATACCTTTGTGGCCATCGTGGCGGGGCTGATCATGTTCCCGGCCTGCTTTACCTATGGGGTGGAGGTCAACGCCGGCCCCAGCCTGCTGTTTGACACCATGGCCACCGTGTTCAACCACATGAATGGCGGCCGCTGGTGGGGAACCCTGTTCTTCCTGTTTATGGTGTTTGCGGCCCTGTCCACAGTGCTGGCGGTGTGCGAGGAGATACTGGCCATGGTGCGGGATCTTACCGGATGGAGCCGCCCGGTGGGGTGCCTGGTCTGCGGGGGGTGCATCTTCCTGGTGGCGCTGACCACGGCCCTGGGCTACAGCGTGCTGCACTTCCAGCCCTTCGCAGAGGGCACCTCCTGGCTGGACCTGTGGGATTTCCTGGTGTCCAACAACATTCTGCCCCTGGGGTCCCTGATGTTTGCCCTGTTCTGCTGCAACCGGTTCGGCTGGGGATGGAACAGCTTCCTGCTGGAGGCCAACGCCGGCCGGGGCCTGAAGGTGCGGCAATGGATGAAGCCGATGTTTCAGTATGTGGTCCCCGTGGCCATCCTGTTCATCTATGTCTATGGCATGGTGACGTTCCAGTGGAAATAAGCATAAAAAATGAGAGGCGGGAGCCTCTCATTTTTTCAGACTGTCAAAAAAGCCTCGCAGAGTTCGCGGCCCGCAGGCCGCGAATAAGGTTTGATCCATTTTTCGCGGCGGCGCCCCCCAAGGGGACTTCCGTTGGGCGTGTACGTCGCGAAAAATACTTTGCGCGGAGAGAGTGTGTTTTCGCGCATTTTATGCGTGAAAACGCGCGGGTCGGAGCGAAAACTCTTTTGTCAAAAAAGGGCGCCGCCTTTTTTTGACAAGCTCGCACAAAGGGAGGGGCTTTGCCCCTCCCTTTGTGCGTCTTTCGTGCATAGGGGCGGCATCCTCAATGCCACCGCTGTATATCCTCTGCGGCTCCCGCAGCGCCTTACAGCCGGACGGCGTTGTCCACCACCACGGCCCGGGCATAGGCCAGCTTCAGGTCGTGGCTCAGCTGCATAGGCGGCAGCTGCTGGCGGATGTGGTCCACCGGCACGCCGAACTGCCGGGACATCTCCTGATACCGGCGCTCCACGTCCTCATCGGTGACCTGGATGTGCTCCAGGCGGGCGATCTCCGTCATGGCCAGCTCATACCGGGCGGACTCCAGGGCGTTCTCCCGGGCGTGGGACCGCAGGTCCTCCTCCGTCATGCCGGCCATCTGCAAATAGTCGGACAGGGACGCGCCCTGGCTCATGAGGCGGCTTTCCAGCTCCTGCAAAAGCCCGGTGAGCTGGCTCTCCACCATGGAGTCGGGCACCTGTACCTCCATGCCGTCCAGCACCTGGCGCACCAGGGCGTCGGCAAAGGCGTCCCGGGCCTGGGCCTCCTTGCGCTGGAGGGCTGCCGCCATAATGGCCTGGCGCAGGGACGCCGCATCGGCAAAGCCCTGGGTCCGGGCGAACGCATCGTTGATCTCCGGCGCGGAACGGCGGACGATGCGGTGGGCCTTCACCCGGAATACCGCCGCCTTCCCCGCCAGCTCCGGGGTGTACTGCTGGGGGAAAGTCACATGGATCTCCCGCTCCTCCTCCGGGCGGATGCCCGCCACCTGCTCCTCGAACCCGTCGATGAACATGCCGCTGCCCAGCAGCAGGGGATAATTCTCCGCCTTGCCGCCCTCAAAGGGCACGCCGTCCACGGAGCCGTCAAAGTCCAGGGTCACCTCGTCGCCCATGGCGGCCCGGTCCCGTTCCTGCTCCACCAGGTGGGCCTGGAGCCACTCCTCCATGGCCTTGTCCACGTCGTCGTTGGACAGCTCCGCCTGGGGCATGGGGGCGGACAGGCCCTTATACTGGCCCAGCTTCACCTCCGGATACAGCTCTGCCAGAGCGGCGAAGGTGAAGCCCTCCGGCCCGATGTCCACAATACGCAGCTCCGGGGCCCCGGCCACCAGGATCTCCTCCCGGCCGAAGGCCTCCACCAGGGCCCGGGGGAATGTGGCGTTCACCGCCTCCTGATAGAACACGTCCGGGGCATACGCCTGCTCCAGGGCCTGGCGGGTGGCCTTGCCCGGGGCGCAGCCGTCCACGGGATACAGGTCCCGGTTGGCCTGATACGCGTCGTCCAGGGCCTGCTGCCACTCCTGCCGCTCCACCCGGATGGTCAGCTCCACCCGGCGGTTTTCCTTCATCTCTTTGTTCAGTACGGTCATGGATGCTCCTCCAAATTTATGATCTTGTCCCCTATTATACCGGAAAAGCCCCGCCGCCGCAACCGTTTCCAATTGTAAAAAAACTGTGACATATATCACTTACCCCCTTCCCTTTTATCCGGAATTATGTTATCATGCTTTTCACTATCGATTACGGAGGAGCATCCATGGAGCAAGTCAAGAAATTTATCCGGGAGCACCCGCATATGTGGTGGGGCCTGTATCTGCCGGTGTACCTGACCATGTTTTTCATCATCGAGCATCTCATCACCGACAACTACTGGGCCACCCAGACGGCCATCGACGACTATATCCCCTTCTGCGAGTGGTTCGTTTTTCCCTATGATTCCTGGTCGTTCCTGCTGGTGGCCATTGGCATTTACCTGATCGTCAAGGACGCCGAGGGCTTCCGGCGGTATATGTGGACCATTATGATCACCTTCACCACCGCCACGGTGTTCTGCGCCCTGGTGCCCAACGGGCAGGACCTGCGCCCAGCGGTGATGGAGCACCAGAACATCGCCGCCTGGCTGCTGCAGAACACGTATAATCTGGACACCAATACCAACGTTCTGCCCAGCGTTCATGTGCTTGGGGTCGTTGCGGGGGTAGCCGCCGCGTGGCACACGCCGGGCCTGCGGAAGTGGGGCTGGCGGGCCGGGTCCATGGTCCTGGGCGCGGTCATCATCGCCTCTACCCTGCTTGTCAAGCAGCACGCCTTCATCGACATGGTGGCGGGTCTGCTGGTGGGGGCCATCGGCTATGTCATCGTATACGTCATCATCGGCAAAAAAAGAGATCGCCTGCTGGCGGAGGGAAAGAGGCTGCGCTGTGGACATTATCAAAACGCCCATTCTTGAGGGCATCACCCCGGAGGAGCAGGAGCAGATGCGGGTGTGCTTCGGCGTCCGGGAGGAGGCCTTCCGGGCCGGGGAGACCATCTATGACTTCTCCGAGGGGCGGAAATATCTGGGCCTCATCGCCCACGGCAGCGCCGTGCTCCAGCGCATCGACCGCCAGGGCGGCCGCGCCATCCTGGAGCACCTGGAAAGCGGCGGCGTGTTCGGCGAGATGCTGATGTTTGAAAATGTGGCCGGCGACAGCATCACCGTCATCGCCGAGGAGCCCTGTCGGGTATGGTTCATGCAGGACGAGCACATGACCCGCCGCTGCGAAAGGGCCTGCGCCCACCACAGCCGCCTGGTGGAGAATATGTTCCACATCATGACGGAGAAGGCCGCCGCCCTGTCCGAGCGGGTGGAGGTTCTCAGCCGCCGCAGCATCCGGGAAAAGCTGCTGTGCTATTTCGGCCTGCTGGCGGGCCAGCGGCAGCGGCAGAGCTTCCAGCTGCCCTTCTCCCTCAGCGCCCTGGCGGACTATATCTCCGCTGACCGCAGTGCCATGATGCGGGAGCTGAAAAAAATGAAGGACGAGCGCCTGGTGGAGGTGGCCGGGCGGCAGGTGACTCTGTGCAGCCCCACGCAATAAATTTCCCGAAAGCGGTGATACCAATTGACGAACAGCCATCGCTTGTGATATCATAAATATACGGCACACGGCATAGGGCGGGCCTTGGCCCGCCCTATTGGCCGGACTCCCATGAAATAGGAAAGAAGGAACGACCATGTATCGCATCGTGACCAAAGAAGCGTTGAAACCCACCGTGATCCTGTATGAGATCGAGGCTCCTATGGTTGCCAAAAAGGCACAGCCCGGCCAGTTCATCATCCTGCGGGTGGATGAAAACGGCGAGCGTATCCCCATCACCATCCATGACTATAACCGCGAGAAGGGCACTGTCACCATCATTGTCCAGACCGTGGGCGCCACCACCGAGAAGCTCAGCCACAAGCAGCAGGGCGAGTATCTGCACGACTTTGTGGGCCCCCTGGGCAAGCCCACCGAAACCGAGGGCAAGAAGAAGGTCTGTGTCGTCGGCGGCGGCGTGGGCTGCGCCATCGCGTATCCCGTTCTGAAGAAGTTCCACGACTGCGGAGCCGAGGTTCACGCCGTTGTGGGCTTCAAGAGCAAGGACGTGGTCATTCTGGAGGACAAGTTCAAGGCCGTGTCCTCCGTGCTGAAGGTCTGCACCGACGACGGCTCCTATGGCCAGAAGGGTCTGGTCACCCAGGCGCTTCAGGAGCTGCTGGACGCCGGCAACCAGTATGACGAGATCTTCGCCATCGGCCCCATGGTCATGATGAAGTTTGTCTGTAAGACCACCGCGCCCTACGGCGTGCCCACCACCGTATCCATGAGCCCCATCATGATCGATGGCACCGGTATGTGCGGCGGCTGCCGCCTGACCGTTGGCGGCGAGACCAAGTTTGCCTGCGTAGACGGCCCCGACTTCGACGGCCAGCAGGTGGACTGGGATCTGGCTGTCAAGCGCAACCAGATGTATCACGACTTCGAGGTGCGCAAGCACGAGGAAGTCTGCAATCTGTTCAAGCAGGAGGTAAAGTAACATGGCTGCCAAGATCAACATGCGCCTGGATAAGAATCCCATGCCCTCTCAGGACCCCAACGTCCGGAATAAGAACTTCCTGGAGGTGGCCCTGGGCTACACCGAGGAGCAGGCCCTGGACGAGGCCGCCCGCTGCCTCCACTGCAAGAATCATCCCTGCGTGGACGGCTGTCCCGTCAATGTTCGCATCCCCGAGTTCATCGCCAAGATCGTGGAGCGCGACTATGAGGGTGCGTATCAGGTCATCCACCAGACCAGCTCCCTGCCCGCCGTGTGCGGCCGCGTCTGCCCCCAGGAGAGCCAATGCGAAATGCACTGCGTCCGGGGCAAGAAGGGCGACCCCGTGGGCATCGGCCGTCTGGAGCGCTTTGTGGCTGACTGGCACAACGCCCACAGCACCGAGGCCCCCGAAAAGCCCCAGCCCAACGGCCACAAGGTGGCGGTGGTGGGCTCCGGCCCTGCGGGCCTGACCTGCGCCGGCGACCTGGCCAAGAAGGGCTATGACGTCACCGTGTTTGAGGCTCTGCACCTGGCCGGCGGTGTGCTGGTATACGGCATTCCCGAGTTCCGTCTGCCCAAGAGCATCGTCCAGAAGGAAGTGGACGGTCTGAAGGCCATGGGCGTGAAGGTGGAGACCAACACCGTGGTGGGCCGCACCATCACCATCGATGAGCTGATGGAGGAGAACGGCTTCGAGGCCGTGTTCGTGGGCTCCGGCGCTGGTCTGCCCATGTTCATGCACATTCCCGGCGAGAACCTGAAGGGCGTGTACTCCGCCAACGAGTTCCTGACCCGCATCAATCTGATGAAGGCGTACCGCGAGGATTCCGACACCCCCATCATGGACCTGAAGGGCAAGAAGGTGGCCGTGGTAGGCGGCGGCAACGTGGCCATGGACGCCGCCCGCTGCTCCAAGCGCCTGGGCGCCGACGTGTATGTGGTGTATCGCCGGGGCATGGAGGAGCTGCCTGCCCGTCACGAGGAGGTAGAGCACGCCATTGAGGAGGGCGTGATCTTCAAGACCCTGAACAACCCCGTCCAGATCAACGGCGACGAGCAGGACTGCGTCAAGAGCATGACCTGCATCGAGATGGAGCTGGGCGAGCCGGACGCCTCCGGCCGCCGCCGTCCCGTGGAGAAGAAGGGCAGCGAGTTTGAGCTTCCCGTGGACGCTGTGATCATGTCCCTGGGTACCACCCCCAACCCCCTGATCAAGTCCACCACCAAGGGCCTGGAGGTCAACAAGAAGGGCGGCATCATCGTCAACGAGGATGGTCTCACCTCCCGCCAGGGCGTGTATGCCGGCGGCGATGCTGTCACCGGCGCGGCCACCGTGATCCTGGCCATGGGCGCCGGCAAGCTGGGCGCCAAGTCCATCGACGAGTATCTGTCCAATAAATAATCTTCCCGTTACATAACAGCCCGGCGGCGTTGAAATCAGCGCCGCCGGGCTGTTGTCCGCAAAAGTCCCGTGGAGCCGGGCATCTGCCCGCCCTCTTACCGCAGCAGCTCCAGCAGCTGCGCCGGAGTGTCGGCCACCGCCGGTGCCCCGGCGGACTCCAGGGCCGCCCGGCCCCGGAAGCCCCAGGACACGCCGATCATGGCCAGGCCCGCGTTCCGGGCGGTGTCCACGTCCACCTCGCTGTCGCCCACATACAGGGCCTGCCCGGGCTCCGCCCCCAGCCGGGACAGCACCGCCTGCACCATGTCCGGGGCAGGCTTAGCAGCCACGCCGTCCCGCTGGCCCAGGGCGCCGTCCAGCTCCGGGAAGAACCGGGCCGCCAGGGTCCGGGTGGTTTCGTCTGGCTTGTTGGACACCACCGCCGTCCGCACCCCCGCCCGGCGCAGGGCCGCCAGCAGCTCCGGAATGCCCTCATAGGGCCGGGTCCGGATGCAGTTGTGGGCCTGGTAATACGCCCGGTACGCCGCCAGCACCTCCGCCTCCCGGGCGGGGTCCACCCCCTGGGGCAGGGCCCGGTGGATCAGCAGCCCCGCGCCGTTGCCCACGAACCGCCGGACCTCCTCCAGGGTCCGGACGGGGTAGCCGTACTGCGTCAGGATGTGGTTCACCGCCGCCTCCATGTCCGTCAGGGTGTCCAGCAGTGTGCCGTCCATATCGAATAAAACCGTCTGATATTTCATGATACTTGCTCCTTGGTTGAAGATTTCGCCCGAGACTATGCGCTGCTCCTCGCTTCCGTAAAACGTCTCCCCAGGAGTATACCACCCCGCCGGACTGCCGTAAAGCCCCGGCGGGCAGATTTTGGCGGATAGGAGACCGGCGCGATCCGGCACTTCTTCTTCGTATCACCGTACCGGCAGCCCCACCGCAATGGTGGTGCCCTTCTCCGAGCTCTCCTCCACCCAAACGGAGCCG
>OLYB01000917.1_pt1 | contig 25231 bp, 25 predicted proteins | sample 1674481 | NCBI WGS metagenome assembly OLYB01 (sample SAMEA103958167, study PRJEB25191) | human gut metagenome
ATATTGCCAACGCACCCAAGAGCAACACAGCCTATATGGGCATTGCCAAGGCGCGTGCGGATGTGCGCAGCCGTAACTGCGGCAGTGTGCCTAAGCATTTGCGTGATGCGCATTATCCTGGCGCTGCCAAGCTGGGGCACGGCATAGATTACAAATATCCGCACAACTTCCCCGGAGGCTGGGTGGAGCAGCAGTACCTGCCGGATGAGCTGGTGGGAACGCGCTATTACATTCCCAGCGGTCACGGTCAGGACAAGGGGCGCAGATAAAAATAACACAATTAGAAATTTAAGCTATACAGCTAAAATTTGCAGAAATTATTTGTGTCGCAATCTAGCATTTTTTCTGTTAATAGTGTATACTATACCTATATTATAGACTATTGTATTAGACAGAAAGGGTGTGAAGATCATAGCTTTAAGCAACAGGCAGAAGCAAATTGCTGAAATTGTACGTCTGGACGGACCTATTACCGGCGAGCATATAGCCGAAAGGCTGAATGTAACCCGCGCTGCCTTACGCAGTGATCTGGCAATCCTTGTTATGGGCGGTATTCTTGATGCTAGACCGAAGGTTGGTTATTTTTATACCGGTAAAAATACTTTGGGTATGCTGATGGAAGAAATTTCTGCTATTACTGTGCAGGATCTGCAGTCGGTACCGGTAGCGATTAAACATGACAAGAGCGCCTACGAAGCAGTTGTTACCATGTTCCTTGAGGATGTCGGAACGGTGTTCGTGCTGGATGAGGAAGGCATGCTGAACGGCATTTTGTCGCGAAAGGATTTACTGAAGGCTGCTATTAATAATAATGATTTGCGTGATATTCCCGTGGTTATGGTAATGACGCCGATTTCCAAAATCATCGTAGCTACTCCGGATGAGCCTGCCGCTTCGGCAGCTCGCAGACTGATTGACAATGAAATCGACTGTCTGCCGGTAGTAAAAATCATTGATGAAAAGAAGCGCATGTATCAGGTTCTGGGACGTATCACAAAAACTAATTTTACTCGTCTGCTGGTAGATCTGGCTGAGGGTAAGGGGGGTAATTATCATAATAACGAAGCTTAATCCGGTTATTTATGCTGTATCTGACTCTATTGGTGAAACTGCGGAGTCCGTAGTTAAGGCAACCACCAGTCAGTTCGTAGAAGAAAAATTTGATGTTATCCGTGTTCCTTACGTAAAGGACAAGGAACAGATTGATAAAATTGTAGAAGAGGCTGCAACAAATAATGCGGTTATCTGCTACACAATCGTATCGCCGGAGCTGCGTGAGCATATGGCGGACAAGGCTATGACCAGTGATGTTGAGGTAGTGGACGTTTTGGGACCGATGCTGAAATCCATCGAAAAGTCTACCGGTCTGCTGCCGAAAAATCAGGCCGGTCTGATTCACTCTCTGGACCACGAATACTTTAAGCGTGTAGAGGCTGTGGAATTTGCTGTTAAATACGATGACGGTAAAAATCCTCTGGGCCTGTTGAAAGCGGACGTTGTCATTATCGGCGTTTCCCGTACCTCCAAAACTCCGCTGAGCATGTATCTGGCACACAAGCAGATTAAGGTTGCCAACGTGCCGCTGGTACCGGAGCTTGCTCCGCCTGAAGAACTCTTCAAGGTACCGCCGTATAAGATTATCGGCCTGTTGATTGACCCGTTCAAGCTGAACGAAATCCGCAGCGAGCGTCTGAAAACCATGGGCCTGTCCGATACTGCGACTTATGCCGATATGAAACGTATTGATGACGAGCTGGCTTACGCTAAGGGCATTATGCGCCGTCTGCACTGCCAGATTATCAACGTTTCCAACCGTGCGATTGAAGAAACCGCCGGCATTATCATGGAGTATGTGCGCAAGAACAAGGAACGCCATCACGAAAACTAAATTAGTGTAGCTCTGAGCTGCTGTTGCAGTGAGTCAGAAAGTAAACGGCCATTGGCAGCAAAGCGTCTGCCGGTGGCCGTTTTTAGATAAAGAGTTATTAGAGGAGGTGCCTTAGTGCACAGATATGTTTTTCATATTCCCTGCGCTGTTTATGATAACGGTGCTTTGAAGCCTGCTCCGTGGCAGCAGGTGATAGACGAGTTCGCCGAGGTGCTGTATAAGCATACGGACGGCTTTTTCGTGCAGGATGCCGTGGGCTATTATAGGGGACGCAGCTATGCGGAAAAGCTACTGGTGGCTTATACTGATGCCGATGTAACAGATGATTTTGTGCGTATTGCCCGTGTTTTGCAGCAGGAATGCTATGCCTACGAGCGTGATGGTGAGCTTTTTATCGCGAAGTGATGCCTGCGCTGTAATCAAATTATGTTTTATGCAGCCTCGTAAGAGGGAATAGCTGTTGCAGGCAGTAGCACAAAGCTTTGCAAATATGCTATAATAATATATTATGATTTAGATTTAGAGGTGCAAAAAACTATGGCACGCTTTGCTGTAAAAACATTAGAATTTGATAAAGTAAAAAATATGCTGGCCTCCAAGGCAGCAACCTTTTTGGGCAAGCAGGCAATAATTTCCCTGCAGATCGAAAGTGAATTCAGTAAGGTTAAGCGCCTGCAGGAGGAAACTGCGGAAGCGCTGCGCATTCTTGATGAAGGCAGACGTTTCCCCTTCGGCGGTGCGTTCAATATTACGGCCGATGTAAAACGCGCGGAGCTTGGCAGCGTGCTGGAGCCGGAGGAGCTGCAGCATATCCAGACAACGGTGCAGGCCTTTGCTTCGATGAAGGATTTCACTGCGGAAAATGCGGAAACTGCGCCTAATCTGGCCGAATACGGTACAGAGCTTACACAGTTCGGCCGTCTGGAAAAGCAGATTGGCAGTGCGATTGATGAGCATGGCGAAATTAAGGATAACGCTTCACCGAAGCTTGGCGGTCTGCGTACAGCAATTCTGATTGCCAAAAACCGCGTGAAGGAAAAGCTCGACAGCATCCTGCATGACCCCAACAACCAGAAGTACTTCATGGATAACATCGTGACGATGCGCGGCGACCGTTACGTTATCCCTGTAAAGCAGGAATATAAGATGAACTTCCCCGGTATCGTGCATGACCAGAGCGGTACAGGTGCAACGCTGTTTATCGAGCCGTTGGCTGTTGTCAACCTGAACAATGATATCAAGCGTTATGTTGCAGAGGAGCACGAAGAAATCGAGCGTATTCTGCGTCAGCTCACGCAGAACGTGGGAGCGGAGGCGAAGGCTTTGCTGGCTTCGCTAGAAATCTTTACTACGCTGGACGTTATCTGCGCCAGAGCTTTGCTGGCGCAGGAGCAGCATGCGGTACGCCCGATGATGGTGCTGTCCGGCGGCGTAGAAATTGCGCAGGGACGTCATCCGCTGCTGCCTAAAGATACGGTAGTGCCTTTGGACGTACAGCTGGGCGATAAATTCACCATGTTGCTGATTACCGGCCCTAACACCGGCGGTAAAACGGTAGCGCTGAAGGCAGTCGGCCTCTTTGCGCTGATGGCGCAGATTGGTCTGTTTATCCCCGCAAGCAGTGCAAAAATGCCGGTGTTCCGCGCAGTTTATGCGGATATCGGCGATGAGCAGAGCATTGAGCAGAGCCTGTCAACCTTCTCTGCCCATATGACAAATTTAATCAGCATTTTAAACGAGGTCAAGGCAGGAGATTTGGTGCTGATTGACGAAATCTGTGCCGGTACGGACCCGAACGAGGGCGCTGCGCTGGCTATGGCGATGCTGGAGCACCTGCATGAGCAGGGTGTGCTGACGATGGTGACAACCCACTACAGCGAGCTGAAAACCTTTGCCTATGGTCACGAGGGCATGGAAAACGCCAGCGTAGAATTTGACCCCGTATCGCTGCGTCCTACCTATCGCTTGCTGATGGGCGTGCCGGGAAGCAGTAATGCCTTCAACATCAGCCGCCGTCTGGGCCTGGCTGAGGATATTATCCAAAATGCCGGCGAGCTGCTGAACCAGGAGCATGTACATATGGAAAATGTACTGCAGGAATTGGACAGCGAGCGTCGCCGTTATGAAAGCGGCAGTAAGGAGATTGAGGACCTGCGTCGCGAAAGCGAGCAGCTACGCAACGCGCTGGCTTATTCCAAGAGCGAGTTTGAACGCCGCAAGAATGAAATGCTGCGCAAGGCACGTGAGCAGGCGGACGAAATTTACCGCCGCAGCCGTCGTGAATCCGAGGCCGTGCTGAAGGAGCTGCGCTCCATGAAGGCTGACTTTGATACGAAGCGCCTGGAGCAGGCGGCAGAGGAAGCGCGCAAAAAGCTCAACAAAACGCTGAGCGAGGACGCACCGCTGCCGGAGGGCGCACCGTTATCTGCCAAGACGGCCAAGAAGGGCCTGAATGTCTTTGTTGTTTCCTTAGGGAAGAACGGTATTATTACCGATGTCAACGGCAACGATGTAACAGTGCAGGTTGGTATTCTGAAAATGACTGTGCCGGCAAAAAAATGCCTGCTGACCAAGGCACAGCCGGCGCATACCGATGCTGCGCCTAAAAAGCGCAAGGGCTTCAGCAAGAATGCTGCTGCCAATTACGCACATCAGATGTTTATTGCCAAATCAGGCAGTGCCAAACAGGAAATTGATTTGCGCGGGATGACACTTGATGAAGCAATTCCCGTTGTAGATAAAGCTATCGATGATGCGCTGATTGCCGGTATCGGCCAGCTGCGCCTCATCCATGGCAAGGGAACCGGTGCCTTGCGCGCCGGACTGACAGCGTATCTGTCGACCAACCGCTTTGTCAAGAAGCTGGAAACGGCGGCGCTGGAGGCCGGTGGCAGTGGCGCTACGGTAATTGATTTGTAATTTTGAAAGGAGTAGTTAACTATGACTATGAGTATTGCTGCAAAACACGCTAAGGGTAAATCTGCCCAAGATAAAATTTTCGGTGCTAACGCTGCTGCAGTGGCAGCTGCTGCCAAATACGGCAAGGATGCCGTTACCAACGCTACTATCGGCGCTATTTTGGACGAGGATGAAAACCTCGTCTGCCTGCCGACTGTAGAAGAGGTTTTCCGCGGTCTTTCCACTAACGAAATGATTGCTTACGCACCTATCAGCGGTCTGCCTGAATATCTGGACTGCGTACTGACTGCTGCCTTCGGCAACTCCCGTCCGGAAGGCTACATTGCCGCAGTTGCAACCGCAGGCGGCACCGGTGCTATCCACCATGCTATCTGGAACTACACCGAAACCGGTGATACGGTGCTCTGCTCCGACTGGTACTGGGGTGCCTACAAGGTACTGTGCCAGGATATGGGCCGCAATTTCACCACCTATAAAATGCTGGACAAAAACAACAAATTCAATCTGCCTGCTTTGAAGGAAAAGGTTGACGAGCTGCTTGCTAAGCAGGATAACCTGCTGTATCTGCTGAACACTCCGGCGCACAATCCTACCGGCTACAGCCTGAGCGGCGAGGATATGGACGGCGTGCTGGCAATTCTGAAGGAAGCTGCCGTACCGGGCAAAAACATCGTTTTCTTCCTGGATGTTGCATACATTGATTATGCCGGCGAAAAAGAAGAAGTACGCAAAATCTTTAAAAAGCTCTCCGGTCTGCCTGCCAACATTCTCTGTATTGTAGGCTACAGCATGTCCAAAGGCTTCACTATGTACGGTCAGCGTACCGGTGCTATGATCGGCGTTTCTTCTGACAAGAGCGTTATCGATGAGTTCGCCGCTATCAACCAATACACCAGCCGTGCAACCTGGTCCAACATCAACCGTCCGGCTATGCGCACTCTGGCAACCATTTACAGCGATCCCGAGCTGTTGGCGAAGGTTTGCGCCGAGCGTGATTACTATTATCAGATGATTAAGGCACGTGCCGACCTGTTCACCAAGGAAGCGGAAGAATGCGGTCTGCCGATGCTGCCGTATGTAGCAGGCTTCTTCCTGTCTATCCCCGCTAAAAACCCGGATGCAATCTGCGAAAAGCTACATGAGGACAACATTTTTGCAGTTCCTCTGGCTGCAGGTGTGCGTATCGCTGTTTGCGCCGTACCGCTGAAGAAAATCAAAGGCATGGCTGCTAAGGTCAACGCTGCAATGCAAGCCGTTGGCGAATAAAATGCTTAAGCTGCAGTTGTCCAATGGACAAATTATCGAAGTAGAGGAGGGCAGCACTCTGCTGCCTTTAGCTCAAAGATTGAGCGATAAATATGCTTCTCCCATCGTTATGGGACTCTATAACGGTGAGGAATGTGACCTGCAGCGTCCGCTTACTGCCGACGGCACTGTTGATTTCGTGGAAGTCAACAATTCCGTAGGCATGCGTGTTTATGTGCGCACGCTGCTGTTTATGCTGATTGCGGCAACAAAAAAGCTTTATCCCGATGTACATCTGGAGGTGCGCAACTCCCTGGGAAGCGCACTCTACTGCAAGGATAACAGCGAGCGTAAGCTTACCGCTGAAGATATCCGCAGCATTGAAGAATATATGCACAAAATGGCAGAACGCAAAGAGCCTATTAAGCTGCTGCGTCTGCCTAAATCCGAAGCTATTGATATGGCCTGCGCCATCTGCAGCGATGATAACCTGGCGCTGCTGGCCCAGGTGCCTGATGACACCGTGCTGACGATTAACATTCTGGAGGGCGTCCCAGGTTATCTCTTCGGCCCCATGTGCCCGGATGCCGGCTACGTGCCGCATTTTGAGCTGCTGCCGTATGCTGACGGCGTGATTATCAATTACCCCGACGACGGCAACTGGCAGGTGCTGCCGCCCTTTGTAGACCAGCCGCGCCTTAACGATGCCTATCAGGAGGCAGAAGAATGGTCAGCCATGATTCATTGCAATACTGTGGGCAAGCTCAATAAAATTATTGATTTAGGCTATGCCGAAAAAATTATTCAGGTAGCGGAAGCGCTGCATGAAAAGAAGCTGGCTAATATTGCCGATATCCTGGCAAGTCACCATGAGCTGAAGCTGGTGCTGATTGCAGGTCCGTCCTCATCCGGCAAGACCTCTACGGCACAGCGCCTGAGCATTCAGATGGCAGTTAACGGCCTGCGTCCGATTGCCGTTTCCATGGATGACTATTATAAAAACCGGGTCGATTCGCCGCGCAAGGCTGACGGAAGCTATGACTTTGAATGCCTGGAGGCCATCGACCTGGAGCTGTTCAACGAGCATCTGCAGCGTCTGCTGGCAGGTGAAAAGGTGAAAATGCCCAAGTACAATTTCCGCACCGGCTGCCGTGAATATCGCGGCAACGAGCTGCAGCTGCAGGAAAATTCCGTGCTAGTTATCGAAGGTATTCATGGCCTGAATGAGAAGCTGACACCGTCCGTGCCGGCGGAACATAAAATAAAAATTTATGTCAGTGCGCTCACACCGATGTCCTTTGATGAGTACAACCGTATCCGTACTACCGATATGCGTCTGCTGCGCCGTATGGTGCGCGACAGCCAGTTCCGTTCGCATGATGCGGAAACTACGCTGAGGACCTGGGCCGACGTCCGTGATGGTGAAGAGAAATACATCTTCCCGTACCAGAGCAGTGCCGACATAATTTTTAATACTACGCTGATTTACGAGTTTGCCGTACTGAAAAAATATGCAGAGCCGCTGCTGCGTGCTGTACCGCAGTCCGCAGGCATGGCCTACACTACTGCGCGCCGTCTGCTGAACATTTTAAGCTATGTTAAGCCGTTGGAGGATGAGGTTATTCCCAATAACTCTATCCTGCGCGAATTTATTGGGGGCAGCGTGTTTAAGGACGCACTATGATTGAAAGAATGCATTAAGTATAATTTATGCTATACTCAATTCGATAAGAAAAGTGCTTGAATTGAAAAAATAATATTAAAGTTTTTACTTATTCTTAGCTTCCAAGGCGTTCTGCCAAAAGTAGGGCAGGACGCCTTATTTTTAACCACAATAGTAAGAATTTTCACATTTTTTCTTGACATTATCACAATTATCTGATAATATAAATCCGTAAGATTTTTGCACGCCTACCCGGAGTAGGCCACTGCAGCGTTACGAACGCCTTATGTATTATTTGAAGTAGTACATAAGGCGTTTTTTACCAAGAAAGGAGTTGAAGGAATGGTAACACTGAGAGAAGATACCAGAAAATCTATTGCCGAACTAACCCTGATGGATGATATTTTTATGAACAAGGTCTTTGATAATGACATCGGGCGTACCGCACTGCTGTTGCGAATTATCCTAAAGAATGATAAGATAAAGGTGATAAAGGCTACGACACAGCAGAAGCTGAAGAATTTGCTCGGACATGATCTGCAGCTGGACATTTTGGCACAAAACGAAAACGGTACGCTCTTTAACGTAGAAATACAAAACCAAAGCAGCGGTGCAGCGGCACGCAGAGCACGCTATCATCTGAGTCTGCTTGATTCACTGAGCTTGCCTAAGGGCAAGACCTATAAGCAGCTGCCGGATAATTATGTTGTTTTTATCACTCAAAATGATGTACTCAAGGGCGGTTTGCCTTTATATCACATTGACAGGAAAATCGAAGAAAACGATAAAGCTTTTGCTGACGGCTCGCATATCATCTATGTAAATAATAAAATTAAAGATGAAACGCCGTTAGGCAGGCTGATGCATGATTTCACCTGAAAAAATCCTGACGATATGTATTATCCCGAGTTGGCAGAAAAAGCAAGATATTTTAAGGAAACGGAAAAGGGGTTGACGAACATGGGCGATGTATTTGAAAAATTTGCAGCAAAAAGAGCTAAGGAAGCAGCAAAAGAAGCAGCAGAAGCAACTACTAAAGAAAATAAGATTGAATTTGCCAAGGGACTCTTGGCTGATGGTATGAGCATTGAGTTTACCGTGCGTCATTCCAAGCTGTCGGAAGCAGAGGTGCGCGAGCTGGCCTCTAAGCTGGGCGCATAATTGAAAAAGTCGCTTGTGCATGCTGCCAAGTCTTTTGGGAAGGTAAGCATATATCTGAAGGCTGTTACTTGGAGAAACTGCTGATATAAGCATATCGGGTGCCGGAATTTACAAAATAAAAAAGCTGTTGTACGTTTGCTTGCGTACAACAGCTTTTGTGTTATGTGGTAAAAATTATTTGCGGAACATTTTGTCGAAGCGCTCCAGCAGACCGGCCTTGAAGCAGAGCACCAGGCCACCGACAGCGCCGACTGCTGCCTGCAGAATCTGGTAGGGCAGTTTGATGTAAGCGTAGTGCGGTGTGCTGTGTGCTGTAAATAAAGGCACGTCCCAGAGAATAGCCTACAACCATGATAACAGCGCCTAAAATTACGCCGAGCGCAGCGCCCTTGAAGCTGACCTTGCCGCCGCGGTGTGCCAAGAGGCAGATTACTACAGCCTGAATGCCGTGAGTAACCAGAGAAACGAACATCGGTGTCGGGTAGAAGAATAAATCGCCCAAGAAGGCACCAACGCCGCCGACGATGAAGGCAGCCTTGGGGTCGTCCAGCAGAATTGCTGCCGTGCAGATGATAACATCATTGAGATATAAATGACCGCCCGGTACCGGCAGACCGAAGGAGCTCATCATAATATTGAGCGCCATAAACAGTGCGGTGATGCAGATTGCCAGGGTGGCATTGCTTTTTTGTGCTTTGTGTTCTATATGTTCCATATAAACATTCCCCTCTTTATAAGATGATAAAGACTATTATATCGTTGTTTGGTTATAATAATATTGCCAGAACAGAAAAATTATCTATGGCCAGATTAGCCGGGGAATTTCTTTCGCTAATTCTTCATAAAATTTTTGGTAGAATAAAGCAGGTATTTTTGGTATAATTATTGAATAGAGTATAGGAATAAGTAAAAAATGGGAGGTCGCTATCGTGACAGAACTTAAGAAATTCAAACGTGTAGTTTTAAAGCTTAGTGGTGAAGCCCTGGCCGGTGAAAAAGGCTTTGGCATTGATCCGACAGTAGTATATGCCTTGGCCAAGCAAATCAAGGCTGTAGTTGAGACAGGGGTAGAGGTTGCTATCGTTAACGGCGGCGGTAACTTCTGGCGCGGACTCAGCGGCAGCAACAAAGGCATGGACCGTGCTACTGCTGACTACATGGGAATGCTGGCAACTGTTATTAATTCTTTGGCGTTGCAGGATGCTTTGGAAAACTTAGAGGTTCCGACCCGTGTGCAGACCGCTATTGAAATGCGTCAGATTGCAGAACCCTACATTCGTCGTCGTGCTATCCGCCATATGGAAAAAGCAAGAGTCGTAATTTTTGCTGCTGGTACCGGTAACCCCTATTTCTCCACCGATACCACCGCTGCTCTGCGTGCTGCGGAAATCGAAGCAGATGCTATACTGATGGCTAAAAAAGGCGTAGATGGTGTTTATGACAGCGATCCGGCAGTTAATCCGGATGCGAAGAAATTTGATGAACTGCCTTACATCGAGGTTATCAAACGTCATCTCAGCGTAATGGATTCCACTGCAATCAGCCTGTGCATGGATAACAACATTCCTATTGTAGTATTTAATATTGATGAACCGGGTAACATTCTGCGTGCTGCTGCAGGCGAAAAAATTGGTACCCTGGTAGGAGGTAAGGAATAATGGCAACAGTTAATGAAATTATCAGCGGTATCGAGAGCAAGATGGAAAAATCCGTTGCTGCTCTGCGTGTGGATCTGGCAAGCCTGCGTGCTGGCCGTGCAACTCCCTCTCTGCTGGAGAAGGTTATGGTTGATTACTACGGTTCCCCGACACCTGTAACTCAGGTTGCAAGCGTAACCGTACCGGAACCGCGCATGATTGTTATTCAACCGTGGGAGAAAAACATCCTGAAGGATATCGAAAAAGCAATTATGAAATCCGACCTTGGCTTGAATCCGAACAGCGACGGTATCTGCATTCGTCTGAACCTGCCGCAGCTGACCGAAGAACGCCGTAAGGATCTGGTTAAGGTTGTACATAAAAAAGCTGAGGAATACCGTGTTGTAGTCCGCAACCTGCGCCGTGATGCCAACGATGCTATCAAAAAGACCGAAAAGGCTAAAGAAATCACCGAGGACGAGGCTAAGAAGGGTACTGAAAAGGTACAGAAGCTGACAGATAAGGTTATGAAGGAAATTGACGCTGCAGCTGCTAACAAAGAAAAAGAAGTAATGGAAGTATAATGGAAATTCCACAGGTTTTGGCACTGCCTCTCAAGGAGGCTGTCCGTCGCCTGGAGGCCGCAGGCTGCACCTATGAGGTGCAGCCTCTGCTGCCGCCGCGTGCAAGCGAGGCAGACTTTGAAGGTCGCGAGGTGCGCAGATATGTAGTAAGACAACAGCAGTTGTCTGCTAATAGATTAGCTCTTACCATTGTGTATAGATAAGGAAGGAGGTGCGACGAATGGCTCTGAAAATTGATAAGGATTCTTGCGTAGGCTGCGGTACTTGTGCTGCTACCTGCCCCGTTGGCGCTATTACTGAAGTTGACGGTAAATATGAAATCGGTGAAGACTGCGTAGAATGCGGCGCTTGCGCTGCTAGCTGCCCGGTTGGCGCTATTGAGTAATTCAAGACTGCAATGCAAAATCAGGAAGGCGGCCTCCCGCAAGGGGGAGGCACGCCTCTTCTTTAATCAGGGGAAAAGTAAAGAAAACTAAAAGCAAGTTACAAATTTTAGCGAAGGGCTTGATGCTTGTGTTTAGAGGCTTGTTTCAAACAAAAAATAAGACTAAGAATAATATCGTAATGCATACTGAGGATCTGGATATGCAGAATATTCCTCAGCATATTGCTATTATTATGGACGGCAACGGTCGCTGGGCTAAGGCTCAGGGCAAGGTGCGTACCTTTGGCCATCAGGCCGGAGCGGAAACATTGAAAACTATTGTCCGTGCAGCTGATAAGCTGGGAGTTAAGGTTATCAGTGCTTATGCATTTTCGACAGAAAACTGGAAGCGTCCGGTGACGGAAGTAAACTTCATCATGGAGCTTTTGAGCCGTTATCTGACTAACGAAATTGACGAATTTAACGAAAATAACGTACAGGTGCGTTTTATCGGCTCGCGTAAAGGTCTGCCTGAGATTGTGCAGCAGAAGATGGAGCATGCAATAGAGGCAACGAAAAACAACACCGGTATTATTTTGAATTTGGCTATAAACTACGGCGGACAGGCAGAAATCCTGCATGCTGTGCGTACCATTGCGGCGGAAGCTGCCAACGGTACTCTTGCCGTAGACGATATAGATAATAATGTAATTGAAAACCATTTGTATACCAAGGGTCTGCCTGCGCCGGATCTGCTTATCCGTCCGGGCGGTGATTTGCGTATCAGCAACTTTTTGCTCTGGCAGATTGCTTATGCGGAAATCTGGACGACCAAGGTGTTCTGGCCGGAGTTTACGCCGGATCATCTGGTTGAGGCGATTTTGGCTTATCAGGGGCGCGAGCGCCGTTTCGGCGGGTTAGTCAGCCGCTAAGAGGCCGTATACTTCGTCAGGGCTCTTAGCAGTATTAATATGTACGGCGTCGTCGCCCTTCCTCGTCTCCGGCATCTTCCCGGCTGCCTAGAGAAAGGTGAAAATAGGTAAGAAGCCGTATACTTCGTCAAGGCCCTGGCAGTACGAATATTAAGATTCAGGACTCCAATCAATTTTATAATTCAAAGAAGGATGTATTTTAACTATGTTAACACGTATTATTACCGGTGTAATCGGTATTGTGGCGGCAGTCGGCATTATCACCAAGGGTGGTATGCTTTTTAATGCGGCTGTTGCTGTTTTGGCTGCTGTGGCCTGGTACGAATACCACAAGATGGTGGAGAACAAGGGCTATCATGCCTACACGCTGACTGGTGGCGTGGGCGCATTGCTGATGGTGCTGGTTGCCGGTGCAGGCTATTATTTTGAGCTGGAGGGCGTTTATACGCTGGCCTTTATTGTGATGCTCACAGCGCTGTTCTTCATCTTCAGCACGATTGAGGGCCTGTGGCTGCATTGCAACAGAGGTGAGCAGCATTGGGCAGAAAACAGTGCGCTTACTGCCTGGGGTATGCTGTATTGCGGTCTTTTGTTTGCGCACATTATTCTGTTGCGCTCCTTTGACGGCGGTCCGCATATCGACCTGGGCTTCCGCGTATTTGAGTACGGCGAAATCTGCCTGTGGATTGTGCTTTTGGGCACCTGGGCCAGCGATACCTTTGCTTATTTCTTCGGTCGTGCTTTCGGTAAGACACCGTTCTGCAGCGTCAGTCCGAAGAAATCCTTTGAGGGCGCTGTTTGCGGCTTTGTCGGCTGCTTTGTGACCGTACTGTTTCTGTGCATTATCTGCTTAGGCATTGCTTTGTGGCATGCTGTGGCAGTGGCGCTGGCGGTGGCAATTTTTGCTCCGGTCGGCGATTTGATCGAATCCATTGTCAAACGCAGCTTTGATATTAAGGATTCCGGTAAGATTTTCCCCGGTCACGGCGGTGTGCTGGACCGTTTCGACAGCCTGCTGTTTACGGCACCGGTTGTGTATTATCTGCTGATGATTATCAGCGCTTTATCTATGTTTCAAGAATAGAGGATAGCAAATGAAGAATATTTCTATTTTGGGCAGTACAGGCTCTATCGGCCGTCAGACGCTGGAGGTTGCTGCTGCCAATCCTGAAAAGCTGAAGGTACGCGCGTTGGCTGCGCATAAAAGCGATGAGCTTTTAGAGCAGCAGATTAAGCAGTTTGAGCCTGATATTGCCGTTTTGACGGATAAGGATGCCGCTAAACGTTTGGCTGACCGCTATCACGGCAAGACAGAAATCTTAGCCGGGGAGGAAGGCCTTCTGGCTGCCGCTACCTACGAGGGAGCGGATACGGTGCTTGGTTCTATGGTAGGTTATGCCGGCTTGCGTCCGACGTTGGCTGCTATTGCCTGTGGCAAGAACATTGCGTTGGCGAATAAGGAAACGCTTGTTGCTGCCGGCAGCATTGTTATGGAGGCTGTGCGTAAGCACGGCGTAAGCCTGACTCCGGTTGACAGTGAGCACAGTGCGATTTTCCAATCTTTGCGCGGCGGTACGCAAAAGGAAGTCAAGCGCCTGATTATTACGGCGAGCGGCGGTCCGTTCCGCGGGAAAAAACGCAGTGAGCTGGAAAATGTCACCTTGGCACAATGCCTCAATCATCCTAACTGGAGCATGGGGCAGAAGGTTACGCTTGATTCCTCTACACTGGCCAATAAGGGCCTGGAGGTTATGGAGGCACATTGGCTGTTTGATATGCCCTATGATAAAATTGCGGTTGTTGTGCATCCGCAGAGCATTGTACATAGCTTGGTAGAATTCTGCGACGGCAGTGTGATTGCTCAGCTGGGTGTGCCTGATATGCGTCTGCCGATTCAGTTCGCTTTGAGCTGGCCGGAGCGTTATGACTACAGCTTTGAACAGCTTGATCTTGTTGCTGCGGGTAACCTTACCTTTGAAGCACCTGATTTAGAAGCATTTCCTTCCTTGAAGATTGCTATTGACTGTGGTAAGGCCGGCGGTACTCTGCCCTGTGCCTTCAATGCTGCCAACGAGGAGGCTGTATATGCCTTTCTGGCAGGTAAAATTAAATATCTGGATATCCCTTATATCACTGCTACGGTTACAGCGCAGCATAACAATGTTCTGCGTCCGCAGCTGGAGGATATTGAAGCAACGGATGCTTGGGCGCGTGCTGCAGCCCAAGGGGTTATTGCTAAATTATAGACTGAAGGCCGGCAAGATTGCCGACTATCGTAAGGAGGTAAAATGCTAACAATATTAGCCGCTGTTTTTGTTTTTGGTGTGTTGGTTACGGTACATGAATTCGGTCATTTTATTACGGCGAAGCTTACTGGTATGCGTGTTGATGAATTTGCCATCGGCTTTGGTCCTAAGCTGTATCAGCAAAAGGACGGCGATACCCTGTACAGCCTGCGGGCTATTCCGTTGGGTGGCTATAATAAAATCGCAGGTATGGATCCTGACGATCCGCCTGAACCGGGAACCTTTAAATCCAAGCCGATTCCCTCCAGAATGCTGGTTATTCTGGCAGGTGCGCTGATGAATTTTCTGTTGCCGATAATTCTCTTCAGCGGTATTTTTATGCTGGAGGGCAGACAGGAGCTGGTGAATGAGCCAATCCTGGGCACTGTTGTAGACGGCATGGCTGCGGAAAGAGCGGGATTGCGTAACGGCGACCGCATTCTGACGATTAACAATAAGCCTGTTGCTACCTGGACGGAGGTTGTTACCAATCTGCGTGCCAGCGGTACTAATCCGGTAACGCTGACAGCAGAAAGTAAGGGAGCTGTAAAAAGCTACACCATGACTCCAGTGTATGACAGAGAGGCAGGCCGTCCTTTAATCGGCATCAGCCCCAAGTTCAACAAGGTCAGCCTGGGCTTTTTCGGCTCAATTAAAGAGGGCTGCGTATATACCAAAAATATTATCGTTTCTATGCTGAACGGCCTGTACAAGATTGTTTCCGGTAAGGCTCCGGCAGAGGTGGCCGGTCCTATCTGCGTAGCACAGATGGCAGGTCAGGTGGCGGAAAAGGGCATGCTGCCGTTGATTACCTTTGTTGCCTTTTTGAGCATCAACCTGGGCGTTATCAACCTGCTGCCGCTGCCGGCACTGGACGGCGGACATTTTGTACTGCTGCTTTTGGAGGGCCTGCGCGGTAAACCGCTCGGCAGCAAGGCTATGACTAACATCCAGATGGTTGGTATTGCGCTGATTTTAGCGCTGACAGTATTTTCCACCTTTAAGGATATAACACGTTAAGAGGTGAACGAAAGTGATAGAACGTAGAAAAAACCGCCAACTGCACGTAGGCAGCGTGGCTGTGGGCGGCGATGCTCCGATTGCCGTTCAGTCTATGACTAACACACATACAGACGATGCTGCTGCAACCTTGGAGCAGATTCAGCGTCTGGCAGATGCAGGCTGCGATATTATCCGTTGTGCTGTGCCTGATATGGCAGCGGCGGAGGGCCTGAAAACTATTTGTAAGGAAAGTCCGATTCCTGTCATTGCCGATATTCATTTTGATTATAAGCTGGCTCTGGCAGCGATTGAAGCAGGCGTTGACGGCCTGCGCTTAAACCCCGGCAATATCGGCGGTGAGGAGAAGGTGCGCGCTGTGGTGGAAGCAGCGAAGGAACGCAATATTCCTATCCGCATCGGTGTTAACGCCGGCTCCCTGCCGAAGGATTTGCTGGAAAAATACGGTCATCCCACCGCGGAGGCTCTTGTGGAGGCGGCTTGGCGCCACGTCCGCATTCTCGAAGCGATGGATTACCGTAACATTAAGATTTCGCTCAAAGCGCATGATGTGCCGCTGACACTGGAGGCCTATCGTCTGATGGCTGCGCAGTGTGATTATCCGCTGCATGTCGGCATTACGGAGGCAGGCACCGTCAACAGCGGTATTATTAAATCCGCAGTGGGCATCGGTACGCTGCTTGCCGAAGGCATCGGCGATACTATCCGCGTTTCGCTGACCGGTGACCCGGTGAACGAGGTGCGTGTGGCCTATGATATTCTGAAATCCCTTGGTCTGCGTGAGCACGGACCGACCTTAATCAGCTGCCCGACCTGCGGACGCACCCGCATCAGCCTGGAAAAGCTGGCGCTGGAGGTTGAACGCCGTCTGGCAGATATTGAAGAACCCATTACGGTTGCCGTTATGGGCTGCGTGGTCAACGGACCCGGTGAAGCACGTGAGGCTGACGTCGGTATTGCCGGCGGCATCGGCGAGGGACTTGTTTTCCGCAAGGGCGAAATCCTGCGTAAGGTTCCCGAAGATCAGCTTGTAAGCGAGCTTTTTGCTGAAATAGATAAAATTTTACTTGAGAGGAAGGTATCCCGTTAATGAAAGTTTCTAAAATGTATGCACCCACTCTGCGTGAGGTTCCGTCCGAGGCTGAAATCCCGAGCCATCAGCTGCTGCTGCGTGCCGGTTTTATGCGTAAATCCACCAATGGCATGTACACCTATCTGCCGTTGGCTTGGCGTGTTATTAAAAAAATCGAAAATATTATCCGTGAAGAGATGGACCATGCAGGCTGCCAGGAAATCATGATGCCGATTATGCAGCCGGCAGAAATTTGGAAGGAAAGCGGCCGTTGGGACGCTTACGGCGCAGAAATGGTACGCTTGAAGGATCGTCACGGCCATGAATACTGCCTTGGTCCTACTCACGAGGAAATGGTTACTACCCTGGTTAAGAACGATGTGCGTTCCTACCGTCAGCTGCCGCTGAACCTGTACCAGATTCAGGACAAATTCCGTGACGAACGCCGTCCGCGCTTCGGCCTGATGCGCAGCCGTGACTTCATTATGAAGGATGGCTATTCCTTCGACCGTGATGAAGCAGGTCTGGACGTTTCCTATAAGGCAATGTATGATGCTTATGACAAAATCTTTACCCGCTGCGGTCTGAACTTCCGTCCGGTAGAAGCAGACAGCGGTGCTATCGGCGGTACCGGCAGCCATGAGTTCATGGTGCTGGCAGACAGCGGTGAAGCAGAAATTACCTACTGCACCAAATGCGATTACGCTGCCGATATCGAAAAGGCAGAGCTGTATCCGATAGAGGTTCCGGCAGAAGAAATGCAGGAGCTGAGCGAGGTTGAAACTCCGAACTGCAAGACTATTGCTGACGTTTGCGCTTTCCTCAACGCTCCGATTGAAAAATCCGTAAAAGCTGTTGCTTACCAATGCGAAAAAGGCCTGGTACTGTGCTTCGTTCGCGGTGACCACGAGGTTAACGAAACCAAAGTACAAAACACTGTAGGCGCAGTTGAGCTGGAAATGGCAGAGGCAGAGCTGCTGGCTAAAGCCGGCACTGTCGGCGGCTACATGGGCCCTGTTGGCCTTGACCCCGAAAAGGTTATTATCGTTTGCGATGCAACCGTTATGAATATGCACAATGTTTGCTGTGGTGCTAACCATGAAGGCTTCCACTACATCAACGCTAACCCGGGCCGTGATTTCACTCCGACCTACGTTGCCGATATCCGTCTGATGGCTGAAGGCGATCCCTGCCCGCACTGCGGCGCTCCGATTGCTAAGGCTCGCGGTATCGAAGCAGGCCAGGTATTCAAGCTGCACACCAAATACAGCGCAGCTATGAAATGTACCTATCTGGATGAAAACGGCAAAGAGCAGCCGATGGTAATGGGCTGCTACGGTATCGGCGTTGGCCGTACTATGGCTGCCTGCGTTGAACAAAGCCATGATGCCGACGGCATGATCTGGCCTGTTGCTATTGCTCCGTATGAAGTACTTGTTGTACCTGTAAACGTAAAGGACGAAGCATCCTTTGCTAAGGCTGAAGAAATCTACAACGAGCTGCATAAAGCAGGCGTTGAGGTTGTTATCGATGACCGCAAGGAGCGTCCGGGCGTAAAATTCAAGGACGCAGATCTGATTGGCTATCCGCTGCGCGTAGTTGTAGGTCCTAAGACTCTGCAGACCGGCGAGCTGGAAGTAAAAGTTCGTAAGACCGGCGAAGTAAGCATGCTGCCGCTGGACAGTGACTATATCACTGCTATCAGGGAGATGCTGCAAAAGCTGTAAAAATAACTCAGTTCCCGTGTCTGCGCTCGGCGCAGACAGAGGGAACAGAAGCTGTGAGGTGATACTGGCATGGATTTGATTAATACTTCTTTTTTGCATAACAAAGAGGTTGTTATGGTTATCAGGCTGGTTGTTGCTGCAATTCTCGGCGGTATTGTCGGTATAGAAAGAGGCAGCGGTGACCGTCCTGCCGGTTTCCGTACGCATATTCTTGTGTGCGTAGGCTCGGCGCTGTTTATGCTCGTTTCGCTTTACGGCTTTGATGATGTCTATCCTCAGACTGCCAAGCTGGAGGAGGATATCGGCCAACGCCGTGACTCGGCGCGTATAGCAGCCCAGGTTGTCAGCGGCATAGGCTTTCTCGGCGCAGGCACCATTCTGCACGAGGGTTTAACTATTCGCGGTCTGACAACTGCTGCCAGTCTGTGGATGGTTTCCGCAATCGGTCTTGCTGCCGGCAGCGGTATGTACTTCCTCAGCAGTGTGGCAACCATTATCACTATGATAACTCTTGTTACCTTCCATACCTGGGAAAAGCGCTTTGCTGCCAACAGCCGCAGTGACCGCCAGTTTATCCGTATCATTACTACAAACCGTTCCGGTGCCATCACCGATGTTACCGGTTATTTGTCACTCAACGGTGTGCAGGTAAAATCGCTGAACGTTAAGCGTGATAAGGAAAAGAATCGCCTGGTGCTGGAGGTCTTTCTGAAGCTTGGCAAGACTGCGCTCGATGGCGGAGATTTGGTAAGAGGGTTGCAGGGGATTGAGGGTGTGGTTGGTGTCGAAAACATGCGATAAGCGAGATAACCTATAGCACGCCATCTGCGTTGTTGCGTCGCCTTGATGTACTAAAAGTACGCCGTCGGCATCCGCCCTGGCATCTGACGCACTCTAGCTTATCTCGTAAAACAGAGGAAGATAGCACGTCATCTGCGTTGTTGCGTCGCCTTGACGTACTTTTAGTACGCCGTCGGCATCCGCGCCTAGCATCTGACGCACTCTAGCTTATCTCAAGGAAAAAGGAAGATAGCACGCTATCTGCGTTGTTGCGTCGCCTCGACGTACTAAAAGTACGCCGTCGGCATCCGCGCCTGGCATCTGACGCACTCTAGCTTATCTCAGAAAAAAAGGAAGATAGCACGCTATCTGCGTTGTTATCCAATTCCCCCAACAACTCCTCCCGTCATTATTAGGAAAGGATTTAATGTGAATAAAAAATATTGTCTGATTCCTGATGAAGAAAAATTTTATAGTTTTTTGGCTTCGCTGACCTTTTCTCCGGTGGAACTGATGCAGCTGAAGCTGATGCATATCAATCAGATTTGTGTAGACGAGTCTGCCTGTCAGTGGGAGGTGCACTTCAGCTGTGCCGCCCATCTTACCGGCGGCTTGCTGCAGAAGGCGGCGCAGCAGCTTGCAGCCGCTTTTTCTTTGCAAAGCGTAGATATGATTTGCGACGGCGATGGCTCTAAATGCCAGGTGATGCAGCGTGAGCCGCAGGCAGAGGTAGAGATTACCGACTGCACCGGCGAGCCGCTGCCGGAGGAAATTCCTTTGCCTCCCGAGCCGCCTGATATTGAAATCGGCGAAACCCTGCCGCCGGAGCCTCCTTGTGAAGTGTCCTACAACAATCCGGAGGAGGACCCTGAGTATCTGCAGGCTATGGCAGCCTTATACGGAGAAAAGAAGGCTGACGGCCAACTGTGGGGTAAAAAAATCAAGGGTACACCACGTAAGCTTGATACTGTTACTGAGGAAGAGCGCAACGTTGTTATCGAAGGTACCTTTGTCAAAAGTCTGGATAAGGACGGTGCGCTGCAGACCTTTATTGATAAGGAAACGCGCGTCGGTTCCATTGTGCTTACCTTTAACGTGAGTGACGATACTGGCGGTATTTTCGTTAAGCTGCGTTTTGACAAGCGTGACGGCGGCGACCCGCGCAAGGAATGCAATGAGTTTAAAAATCTGCTTAAGCCCGGTATGCGCCTGCGTCTGCAGGGTGATGTTGCACCCGACCGCTTTGCCTTTGACGAGATGAGCATGGTGCCTCGCGGCATTATGAAGCTCGATGCCAAGGAGCAGCGCATGGATAATGCCGAGGTCAAGAGGGTTGAGCTGCATTGCCATACGAAGATGAGTAAGCTTGATGGCCTGACGCCGATGGAGGGCCTGGTCAAGCAGGCAATCCGTTGGGGCCACAAGGCTTTGGCGATTACCGATCATGGCGTGGTGCAGGCCTTTCCGTTCTGCTTTGATGCGGCGGAGGGCAGTGACCTGAAGCTGATTTTCGGCATGGAGGGCTATCTTATCAGCGACCGCAAGACGAAGGACGATGCTGTTGATACGGAAAATCCTGATGCTGCGACTAAGGGCAAAAGCAAAATCAGCAGCCATCATATTATTATTCTGGCGAAAAATGAGGTTGGTCTGCGTAACCTGTACCAGCTCGTTACTATCAGCCACTTGCGTTATCTGAATAAACGTCCGCTGCTGCCGCGCGCTGTTATCGAGGAGCATCGCGAGGGCCTGATTCTCGGCTCGGCCTGCGAGGCAGGCGAGCTTTATCGTGCGGTGCGCTTAGGTGCGAGCGATGAGGAGCTGGAGGAAATCGCCGGCTTTTATGATTATCTGGAGATTCAGCCTACGGGCAATAACCAGTTTTTGGTGCGTGAAAATTACTGCACGGAGGAAGATTTGCGTGAGCATAACCGCAAAATCTATGAGCTGGGCAAGCGCTTGGGCAAGCTGACTGTGGCAACCTGCGACGTGCATTTTCTTAATCCGGAGGATGCACAGCTGCGTGCGATTCTGCAGGCCGGTCAGGGCTACAAGGATGCGGATTTGCAGCCGCCGCTGTACTTGCACACTACGGAGGAGATGCTCGAGGAGTTCTCTTATTTGGGTGAGGAGGCAGCCTACGAGGTTGTTGTTACGAATACCAATAAGATTGCGGATATGATTGAGCGTATTAAGCCTGTTCCCGACCGCGATCAGCTATATTCACCTTCTATTCCCGGTGCGGAAGATGCCGTGCGTGATTTGTCCTATGCCAAAGCGCATGAATGGTACGGCGAAACGCTGCCGCAGATTGTTGAGGACCGCTTAAAGATGGAGCTGGATGCTATTATCGGACACGGCTTCTCCGTATTGTATTACATTGCGCATAAGCTGGTTAAGCATTCTATCGACCGCGGTTATTTGGTAGGCTCGCGTGGCAGTGTAGGCTCGTCTTTTGTTGCTACGATGCTGGATATTACCGAGGTTAACGCGCTGAAGCCGCATTACCGCTGTCCGCATTGCCGTCACAGCGAATTCTTTATGAACAATGAGGTAGACAGCGGCTTTGACCTGCCGCCGAAGGATTGTCCCGAATGCGGCACCAGAATGCTGCGCGACGGTCATGATATTCCGTTCGCGGTTTTCCTGGGCTTCCACGGCGATAAGGTTCCTGATATTGATTTGAACTTCTCCGGCGGTATCGATCCAGATGATCCGTCCGCTATGTCCGACCAGAGCGTAGCGCACAAGTACACCGAGGAGCTTTTCGGCCGCGATAACGTTTGCCGCGCCGGTACGATTGCGACCATCGCCAACAAAACGGCGATAGGCTTTATCAGAAAATATTACGAGAGCAAGAATCTGCATGTGCATCCGGCGCATGTGGCTGCGCTGGTTGAAGGCTTTGCTGGCATCAAGCGCACTACGGGCCAGCATCCCGGCGGTATCATGGTTGTGCCGCGTAATATGGATATCCATTATATTACGCCGATGAACCGTCCTGCCGACGATAAGGATGGCACTACGATTACTACCCACTATGATTATCACAGCATCAACGACCGTCTGGTTAAGCTGGATATTCTGGGCCACGATGATCCGATGGTTCTGAAGATGCTGGAAAAATATCTGCAGGAGGATGTGGATCCTAACTTTGATCCCAAGAAGATTCCTGTGGGCGATGAAGAAACGATGCGTATCTTCCAGGATACATCTTCCCTTGGCGTTACGCCGGAGCAGATTGACAGTGCCGTCGGCACCTTCGGTATCCCGGAATGCGGTACTAAGTTCGTACGTCAGATGATCAGCGACGTACAGCCGAAGAAATTCAGTGAGGTTGTGCGTGTATCCGGTTATTCGCACGGTACGGACGTATGGCTGAACAATGCGCAGGATTTGATTAAGGAAGGCAAGCCTGTTGCCGAAACTATTTCCACGCGTGATGACGTTATGACGCACTTGATTTCCAAGGGCGTGGAGCCAAGCCTGGCGTTTAAGACGATGGAGCACGTGCGTAAGGGCAAGGCGGCGAAAAAAGGCCTGGAGCCGAAAATGCTCGAGGCTATGCGCGCAGTAAATATTCCCGAATGGTATATCAAGTCGTGTGAAAAGGTACAGTATCTGTTCCCGAAGGCGCACGCCGTTGCTTATGTTCTTATGGCCTACCGTATTGCCTATTGCAAGGTGCATTATCCCAAGGAATTTTATGCGGCGTACTTTACGGTACGTGCCAAGGATTTTGACTACACCCATGTTTCCAAGGGCAAGAGCTATGTAAAGAATTTCATCAAGAATGTTTACCAGCAGGGTTTCAAGGCTTCGCCGCTGGATAAAACGACGGTTACCTATCTGGAGCTGGTTAATGAGATGCTGGAGCGCGGTCTGAGCTTTGATAAGATGGATTTATACAAGTCGGACCCGATTAAATTTCTGGTTACGGAAAACGGCCTGCGTCCGCCTTTGGCTGCTTTGGGCGGTGTAGGTGAAAACGCTGCCAAGAGTATTGCTGCGGCGAGGGACATCAACCGGCCGTTTATCTCTCAGGAGGATTTGCGCCAGCGTTCCGGTGTCAACAAGAGTGTTATCGAAAAGCTGGCAGACATGGGCGTTTTGGGCGATTTGCCGGAAAATAACCAGATTGATTTGTTTGCCTGAGATAGGAGATATATATGCAAAAAATAATTTTGGCCTATAATTTTACGCCTGAGCGTCTGCAGGCACTGAAGCTCATCTGCATGATGCTGCGTACGCAGTTGCGTGCCGTAGCGCGTGAGGAGCTACTGCAGCCGGTAGGCTATCTGGCAGGCTTGTCCGAGGTGGCGCCTGTCAGTGAAGCTTACAGCGGTGACGAAGGGCAGGAGGAAATGCTGCTCATGTGCGGCTTCAGCCGTCAGGACTTGGACAGGCTGCTGGCTGCCATTAAAAAGGGCAAGCTGCGACAGGTGGCGCTGAAGGCGATGCTTACGCCCACCAACTGCACCTGGAGCGGCCTGCAGCTTTTGCAGGAGCTTAGCCGGGAGCATGCTTATATGCACGGCAAAAATGCAGGCAAATAAGTAAAATTGCTGCTGCCGGTAGTTTTACTGGCGTTAAAGCGCTTTCTTTGATATAATTAGGCATGATAAACTTTAGCTACATTTAGGAGGATAATAATAATGGCAAAAGATAGTTCCTTTGACGTTGTTTCCCAAGTTGATATGCAGGAAATGGATAACGCTGTCAACCAGGTTAAGAAAGAGATTGACCAACGTTATGATTTCCGCGGCAGCAATGCTTCCATCGAGCTCGGTGAGAAGGAAGTAAAAATTGCAGCTGAGGACGAGTATAAGCTGGGCGCAATTTTAGATATGCTGCGCCAAAAAATGGCTAAACGCGGTATTCCTCTGCGTTGCCTGGTTCCGGGCAAGATTGAGCCCGCTGCCAAAGGCACCGTTCGCCAATCTCTGGAAATCCAACAGGGTATTTCCAAAGAGAACGGCAAAAAAATCGTGGCAGCTATCAAGGCTTCTAAGCTGAAGGTAACTGCTCAGATTCAGGATGACCAGGTACGTGTTGCCGGTGCGAAAAAGGATGACCTGCAGGCGGTTATCCAGCTGCTGAAGGCCGGCGATTTCGGCGTTGATCTGCAATTCATCAACATGCGCTAAGCAAACGTCCACGGTTTGGAAAAGAGTGGAGCAAAATGACAGAACACAAAGACTTTGACAAAAAGAAAATCAATGACGGCGAGCTGCAGAAGTATTCCGGAAGCTACAGCGAGGAAGGCCTGCTGCATAAAATCAGCCGCTACGGTGCTCACATCGGCATCGAGCTGCTGTACAAGGTCGTGCAACTGTGGTGCGTACTGCAGAAGCCGGAGGTTCCTGCGAAGGAAAAGGCGTTGATTATGGGAGCTTTGGGGTATTTAATCGCTCCCCTGGATTTTGTGCCGGATATGACGCCGGTGCTGGGATACAGTGATGACCTGGTGGCAATTACCTTTGCGTTGCTGAAGGTGCAGGGGTATATTGATGAAGATGTTGATGCCAGAGCCAAGGAGCTGTTGGCGAAGGTTTTTGATAAGGATGTCGTTGCGAAGCTGTAATTGCAAGCTGACTAAAATATGCGCTGCCTGACAGGCAGCGCTATTTTTATATCCACCTTACCGTCCGGGAACTCTTCGGTCAGCTTGCGTCTGACGGCGTAGAACTGTTTCAGTTCCGCTTCATGCTCTGCTTTGTACTCGGCTCTGGGCTTTTCAAACTTGATTTTCTGCAAGCCGTCATAGACAGGCTTCAAACTCCGGAACACAGCGGAGCTGTCATAGAGCTGCTTACTCGCTTTCATTCGGGCGGTCTGTCCGTCCAGCGTTTTCTTCAAGCTCTATGTGGTGGCGTTGTGTTCATTAACCCGGTTTTCTAAATCTTCAAGAGTGTAAATGCCGTTTGCCCGGAGATAATTGAAAGTCTCGTTCA
>OLYB01000924.1_pt1 | contig 25090 bp, 13 predicted proteins | sample 1674481 | NCBI WGS metagenome assembly OLYB01 (sample SAMEA103958167, study PRJEB25191) | human gut metagenome
TACGAGATCGGTCTCGGCATTCCTGCTGAACCGCTCTTCCGATCTCGTACGTCCCCTGTGAGGGGAGGCTGTAAAAGGCTCCTCGCATTGCGGGGTGACTCACCGCTGCGCGGGGAGATGTCGCGAAGCGACAGAGGGGTTCGGGTCCGAAGGACTGGCCGAGCCTGCGAGGCCTGAGGGGCTTTGGACTTTTCCGCAGACTCCCTTTTCTCTTACTTTCTTCGAGAAGAAAGTAAGCAAAGAAGCTTTACATATTTTACCCAAAAAGCACCTGCTGGCCGGTCACACGCATACCGGTCAGCAGGTGCTTTTATTTTACTTGTTTAGAATTTCTTTGGTTCTTTCTTTGCAAAGAAAGAACATCTCTCGTTTAATCCTCATCCGCAAAGTTGCCCAATGCCTTTGCCTGCTCGATGACCTTGTTCTCGAGCATCTGCGGCAGGGTCTCATACCGGACGAACTCGAACGTGAAGTAGCCGCGGCCCTGGGTCAGCTGGCGCAGGAAGGTGGTGAAGTCCTGCATCTCGGCCACGGGGACCTCGGCCTCGACGACCTGCAGGCCGTCGTCATCGGGGTTCATGCCCAGCACGCGGCCGCGGCGCTTTGTGACCTCGCCCATAATATCGCCGGTGTTGTCGGCGGGGACGTGGGCTTTCAATGCGCCGATGGGCTCAAGCAGGACGGGGCCTGCCTCGGGGATGGCGGCCTTATACGCGAGTTTGGCGGCCATAATGAACGCCATTTCGCTGGAATCAACAGGGTGGTAGCTGCCGTCCAGCAGCGTGGCCTTCATGCCGACCATCGGGTAACCGGCCAGCACGCCGTGCTCGGCGGCCTGACGGACGCCCTTCTCGACTGCCGGGAAGAAGTTCTTCGGCACGCTGCCGCCGAACACGTTCTCGGCAAACTCGATGCCCTCGCCCTCGATGGGCTCGAACTGGATCCAGACGTCGCCGAACTGGCCGTGGCCGCCGGTCTGCTTCTTGTGGCGGCCCTGCGCCTTGCAGCTCTTGCGGATGGACTCACGGTACGGCACGCGCGGATTCTCGAGCGTGATCTCGACGCCAAACTTATTCTTCAGCTTGGCCAGCGCGACCTCCAGATGCTGGGTGCCCAGACCGCTGATGATCTGCTGCTTCGTCTCGGGGTCGACCACGAACCGGATGGCGGGGTCCTCCTCGATCAGGCGGGCCAGCGCGCTGCCGACCTTACCCTCGTCACCCTTCTTGGCGACCTTGACGGCCATGCGGTAGCTGCTGATGGGGTACACAGGTGCGGGCAGCGCCACGACGCGGGCGGGGTCGCACAGGGTATCGCCGGTCTTGGCGGTGGCCAGCTTGGCAACGGCACCGATGTCACCGGCGGCGATTTCGGGCGTGTCGGTCTGCTTTTTGCCGCAGACGGTCAGCGTCTTGCCCAGGCGCTCCGGCTGGCCGGTGCGGGCGTTGACGGCGTTGCTCGTCGCGGTCAGCCTGCCGGACAGCACCTTAATAAAGCTCAGCTTGCCGACAAACGGGTCGGCCACAGTCTTAAAGACGTAGGCGCACAGCGGGGCGGCGGGGTCGGCGGTGATCTCCACCGGCTCGCCGCCAGACTCGCCCACAGCGGACGCGGTGTCCGCGCCGGGCAGCAGCACGTTCATGTTGTAGAGCAGCATATCCAGCGCCTGCGCGTTGACGGCGGAGCCGCAGAACACGGGCGTGATCTGGCCGCTGCGCACGCCGGAGGCCATACCCTGGACGATCTCCTCTGTGGTGAAAGCCTCACCCTCGAAGAACTTCTCCATCAAAGCCTCGTCGGTCTCGGCGATGGCCTCGCTCATGGCCTGGATCAGGCCCTCAAAGCGGTGGCCGATGTCGGGCAGGTCGATCTGGACCTGCTTGCCGCCTTCGTATTTGAAGGCCTTCTGGCTGAACAGGTTGATGTAGGCGACGGTGCCGTCGTCCAGACGGACGGGCACGACGCAGGGGCAGACACTGGGGCCGAACTTGATCTTCATCTGCTCCAGGATCTTAAAGTAGTCGGCGTTTTCCAAATCAGCCTTGGTGACAAAGATCATCCGCGCCTTGTTGTTTTTCAGCGCCAGCTGGTACGCCTTCTCGGCACCGACGGTCACGCCGGAACGCCCGGACACACAGATCAGCACGCTCTCGGCGGCCATGATGCCCTCGGCAGCGCCGGTCTCAAAATCAAACAGACCCGGTGCGTCGATCAGGTTGTACTTGATGCCCTCGTACTCGACGGGGACAACGCTCGAATTGAGCGATGCCTTGCGGCGGATCTCCTCGGGGTCAAAGTCGCTGGCGGTGGTGCCGTCCTCGACACGGCCCATACGCTCGGAAGCGCCGCTCATGTACAGCAGTGCCTCGGTCAGCGTCGTTTTGCCGCAGCCGGCGTGGCCGGCCACCAGAATGTTGCGGATGTCTTTGCTTGCGTAGCCCATGGATCGTCAAACCTCTTTTCGCGCCGGGGCTGCTTCCGGCAGCCCTGCGGCGTAGAATTTCATTGCGGCGCAGTGATTTTTGAACACTCCCGCCTGTTTGATACTACTTTACCACATTGTTGTGGAAATTTAAACAGTTTTTTCGGATTTTTTGTAAAAATTTTTAGGCAAAAGATTGTGGAAAGTGTAAAAAATCGTTCCTCGACATACAGCGAGTGTAGGGGCGAGCATTGCTCGCCCGCCAACTTGGCGCAGCATCGTCTTTTCGGGAAAATTTATCACAGGGCATACGGGCACGGGCGGGCAATGCCCGCCCCTACCAATCGTTTCTTTGCCGGTCCGTGCAGCAAAAAAGCCGCACAGCTTTCACTGTACGGCTTAACGGCTCACTTATTTTTCCTTCTTCGCCGTCTTTTTGCGACGGCGGACGCGCCCGCTGTCGGCCTGGGCCTCGGGAACATAGAGGCTATAGCTCAACAGGTAGCGGCCATGGGCAGGGATGCGGTAGAACGCGGCCTTGATGCGCTCCAGCGGGCCGGTGCCGCTCTCGGCGGTGCTGCCGCTCAGCATAACAACATACTGCATATCGGTGTAGCGGGCGGCCACATCGCACTGGCGCAGATTCGTGCGGATCAGATCGCCCAGCTGCTCCACCATCAGAGCGGTCTCGGCAGCATCGGTGTTCTGACTGGGAGCCACGGTCAGGATCGCCAGGAATACCTGCAGACCGTAGCGGACCTGCACGCCGCGCTGTACGCGGTAAATTTCCTTGAACGTCTCAAAGTCGCAGATACAGGCCCCCGTGTCCTCGGTATCCGGCAGAGCAGAGATCAGCTTGGAGACCTCGCTCTCCATATTGCGGTCTGCCTGGCGCATCTGGCGGTAGGCAGAGCCTGCGCGGCCCGGCTCAATGGCATGATGCAGGCAGCCCATGGCGCTGCCGCGGCGTGCCAGATCCTGCGCCTCCTCGTGGCGGCCCAGCGTCTCCAGCGCGACGATCTTTTCCAGATAAAGGCGCTCCTCATAGGGGTCCAGCTCCAGCGCGCGGGTACACAGCGTAACGATGCGGGTGCTCTCGCCCCATTTTTTGCAGAGCTCCAGCAGGTTTAAAATGGCTGTGCGGTACTGCCCGTGCAGGCGCACGCTGACGCTTTCGACCCACGGCTCGGACGCAGACTGCGGCAGCAGGCGCCCGTCATACAGGTTGACGATCTGTTCATAAATACGGCTGCGCTTCTCGGCGTCGCTCTCCTTGCGGGCCAGCTCCGACAGGTCGTTGACCTCAAACACATCCACGCTGCAGTCCAGATGGGGGTTCCACTGGTAGTAGCCGCGGCTGGTCACGATGCAGTCCTTCATCTCATCCAGACCCTCCGCGTCGATCATAAGGCGGAAGCGATGCAAGATGGCGCGCAGGGCCATGTCCGGGTTGGTGGACCGCTCCCCTGCCCACAGGGTATCGGTCAGTACCTTGTGGGAGACGCGCTCCCCGCGCCGCAAAACGAGATACTGCACCAGCGCCGTTGCCTTGCGGGACTGCGCCAGCTGTGCCAGCACGGGCTTGCCGTTCACACGGATCTCAAAGCCGCCCAGCATTTTGATTTCAATTGTTGCCATCCTAGTCATCCTCTCTGCTCTGATGCCCATGACGTTCCTGCATTTTGTCCGGCACACAGGTATTCATGTTTTAAAGTATAACAAGTCCATTTGAATTTGTCCAGTACATCCGCCGGGATTGTAATATACTTTTCAAAAATCGTCCCGGAGGGCACCGCTCACGACTCCGACGATGCCTTGCCGTCCCAGGTGCCGGGTTCATACAGGATGACCGGCTCACCGGGCAACTGCACAATGGCTTTTTGGGTGCACAGCGGCACGATCTGGTTGTCGGCGTCCCGCTTGGCCACAGTCAGCACCACCGTCATAGCCGTAATGCGCGGGGTCTTGGTTTCGTCGCCGTCCTGCGTCCAGCTGCGGGCGTAGAAATGCAGATCGCTGATGAACAGCCCCATATAGGCATCCCGGGGATAGGCCGTTGTGTAGCCGTAGGCAACGTAGGGCAGCGTGCCCGTCACGTTGCCATCCGCGTCCTTGTTCTCTTTTGTGTGCTGCGGGTTGCCGTAGTGCCCGGCGCCATTCAGTTCATCGCGGTAAAAGCGCATGTGCAGGTAGCCGTTCAGCGCATTGGCCTGTTCCGCTGTCAGCAGTGCTGTGCCGTCTGTCTTTGTCAGCATCGGCACACAGTCCTTGTCGATCAGCTCAATGTGGTTGGGGTAGACGCTGAATTCCAATGCCGTGCCCTGGCTGTAGTCGTTACCCTTGGACGCAAAAACGCTGTCCAAATTATTAAGGTCCGTCGCGCCGTCGGTGAAGCGGATATAGCCATTCGCCTCGAGCACCTCGCCGCGGATCGTCTCAATGAGCGCATCGGCCAGGTTCTGGGCGCGGGTCTGCTGCTGGATGTCCATGTACGCCTGTGCGCTGGGCTGTATCAGCGTGACCGCCGCCAGCGTAAAGATTGCCAGCAGCACCATGCAGACGATCAGCTCCACCAGCGTTGTGCCGTTCTGGTTTTTCAAACGCTGCTTCATGGGTGGGTCGTCCCTTCTGCCTTAGATTTCCTGCTGTAGCGGTAAAATTTGTGTGGGTTTTCGTCGTCAGGTGCGTATGTCTCCACGCTGTCCAGCTCAACTCCTTCCACCGTAAACTCACCGTAATCGCCAAAGGAGAACTCCAGCCCCTCCTGCTCCTTCTTCCAGTCGGGGGCCGTGTTATTGGCCGGGTACAGCCCGGCGCAGAAGGCATAGGCTGTCTCCCGCAGCGACTCGGCCTTTTGGGACATGGCGCGGGCGTACCGCAGCGAGACGACAAACATAGCCGTGAAAAGCATAAGCAGCAGGAACGACACCAGCACTTCCACAATGGTCTCGCCGCGCTGATTTTGTAAAGTATGTTTCATAGCGGGTCACTCCTGTGTTGTGCCGGTGCTCTGTTTGGCACCGCGGGTGTAGGTGATGGAATCGGGCTGCTGGCTGGTGTCGCAGTGGAACGTCAGGCGGTTGCTGTTGATGGTGTTATCATCAATGGTCACTTCGGGAAGGCTGGGGGCGTAGAACGTCAGTTCGTTAATGCGGTAATACTTTGTTATACCGTCGTTTATTGTGTAATATACCTTTGGGAATTTTTTATTGCTTTTTGCCTGGCTGCCGTCGCTGTCGTACTTTACCGTGCGGTCATAGGTCCGCGTAAAGGCAAAGCTCTCGCCGTTTTTCGTGACTGTCACCGTAATGTCCAGCTGTAAATCGACGATCTCCATGCCCTTGCGGTTTTCGCCCTCCAGTGTGTCGAGCAGGTTGCGCAGGTCTGTGGCATTGGTGCTGTTCGCCGTTTGGTTCAGCTTGTCGGCACCGTCGCCCGGGCGGCGGCGCAGTGTTACCGTGATGGCCTCGGCCCCGCCATCAGGCTGGCTGCCTTTCGGTTTCCAGGCGAACTCCTTGGGCTGGGATTCCAAATCATAGATGTCCTTGCCGTAGCTTTGGGAGAACATGAACTGCTCATTGACGAACTTGGCAAAGCTGCTGTCCCTCTTGTTCAGCTCCCCTTCCAGCACGCCGGAAAAGCTGGTTGCCAGCTGATAGGCTTCCTGTTCCAGCAGCTGGCGGTTGGCATTGGCCGTCAGCACGGAGGCCGCATAGACCAGCGCTGCCGACAGCGCCACAAACAGCGCGCCGATGCAGAGGACCAATATCATCGAAAGCCCCTGCTCCCCGCGCAGAATGCTGCGTGCCCTGCGGTGCATAATGCCACCTTCTTTCCTGAAATAAAATTACGATGCGTCGCTTGTTTCCGCCCGTTTCGGAGGCGCGGTTTCCGCCGCGTCCGTCTCATCCGGGGCAGCGGCGGTCTCCGGGGTCGCCATGGGCAGTGCCGCACGGGCCCGCATCAGGACCGGGGGCACGCTTGCGGGGGCGCTTTCCGCCGCCGTGCTTTCTGCAGTCTCGGCGGGCGCGACGCTCTCCGCGGAGTCTATACTCTGGGCATCCTCCGCCGCATCGGCGGTGTTCGTCTCGTTGACGGGGACCTTGACCGTGCCGGATTCGACGGTCTTACCTTTGTTATCCGAGTGCGCCAGCGTCTGCAGCGTCACACTTGCGGTGAACTTTTGCAGCTCGAGCGAGTCGTCCTGCACCTTTTCCTGCAGCTCGGGCAGGGTGATGCGGTAAACAGGCTCGGCGCCGTCCTCCTGCACCAGTTCCAGCATGGGAACCGTCTGTGCCTTGTAGTACAGCGTACCGCCGTCCTTTTCCACCGTGCCGGTGACGTCATAGGGTTGCGATTTCCAGACTGTCTCGTTGCTGTTCTCGTCGGTCACAGGCTCAACGCTCAGGTCGTACCAGATGCGGGTCCCGTCGGTCTGCTTGTCAAGCGGCGTCGTTATGTCGTTATAGGTCTTGGTAACGGTTTCGATTTCCCCGCGCTTATGCGTGACAATGCCGTCTTCGTCCTTCTCGTCCTTGTCGTAGGTCGTCACCGTAATGATGTAGGGCTTTTTGTCCTTGACCAGCGGCGTGACGGTAAAGGTATAGCTGTTGGTCAGGTTGCGCACCGTGCCGTCGGCCTGGGTGTACTTGTTCACCGCGGTCCACTCCACTGTAAAGCGGCGCAGCTCCAGCGAGGTCTTATCGCGCTCGACGGCAAACTCGGGGTCGTTGTACAGGTTGACTTCCTGCTTGTAAACGGCGTTGCCAAGCGCGCGTTCCGGTTCGTCCACGGGGGCGTCCAGCGTGATGGCCGGCAGCTGTGCCGCTGCGGCATCCTGCAGGAAGTAGAACCAGTTCGACGCTGTCGTGCCGTCGGTGGGCATAACACGCACCGCGGGCAGCAGGTATTGTTTTGCATGGTCGGGCGTCAGCGTAAAGCCGTTGCCGTCGGGCACAAAGGTATAGCTGGCGGTGTTGTCGTCGGCGCTGGCGCTCCCGCCCACCGTGCGGCTGTCCTTCGGGATGACCAGCTCGGCGTCGCCATTGTTCAGCATCTCGTCCAGTTTTTTGGTCAACTCCTGCTGGGCCGTGTACTTGTCCTGTCCGGTGGACTTTTCCTGCCAAGTTCTGGCCAAATCGGCAATTGTATTGTAATTGTCCTTGTTGCTGAAGATATAGCCGGTAAAGTAGACATTGCCCTTTGCGGCTTCCTCCAGCGTCATGTTGAGCTTGAGGTCGTTCAGGAACGTCTCCTGATTCGGGCTGTTGTTGTCAAAAGCGACGTTTTCAACCACAGGCGCAGCGGCGCGGCGGACGATGGTCTCGGACTGGCTCAACGCGCCGTCCGGGCCGTCAAAGCAGGTATCGCTACCAGCCTTGCGGCGGGCAATGACGCGGAAGCGCAATATCTTGCCCTGATACTGCTCCAGATCCAGCGTCAGGCTGCCGACGTTGCCCGTGGTGGGCAGCGTCAGCACAGTATTGCCATCGGCATCGACGACGCACAGGTCATAGTGGTCAATGCGCTCGTCGTCGGACGGCGACCAGCTGACCGTGTAGAGCAGGGCATCCGCGTTGTCGGTCTCGCCGTTGACGCGGGTGATGGAGCTCGGCGCGCTGATGCCGGGCAGGCGCTGCTTAACGCTGTAATCCGCCACAGCGGACGCGCCGATTTCATCGGTGCCGACTGCCGCCACGCGGGTGACCTCGAGCCGGACCTTGTCATAGCGCCAGCTGTCGCTGCCGTTGGCCAGCATGGTATCCACGTTGACAGGCAGGGTAAAGCTGTTGCTGCCGCTGCGCTGAACCTGCTTATCCAGATTTACGTCGTCCTTCAGCGCAATTTGCTCCTGACCGGTCACATTGCCGTTTCCATCCGTCAACAAGCCGTAGAGCTTGATCTTGTAGGCGGGGGCTGCGTCAGTAGCCTGCATGTCGTCCTGCGTCCAGTTGAACGTATAGGTCAGTTGATTGTTGTTATCCACTACGCCGTCCTCAATGGTTTCCGCCAGCGTCGGGGCTTTCAGAACATTCAGGTTCAGTTGCTTGAAGATGATCTGCGGGGTCGTTACCGTGGCCTGTATAGCCCAACTCTTGTCATCGGTGCGGTTCACGTCGGAGAAGCAGAGCGGCGTCAGATGGGCATAGGTATAGCTGTGCTCGCCCGTGCGGACGATCTCATAGCCGTTCTTCCACCAGATTTCTTTGCTGGTGTCGTTTGTCTCGCTCGCGTGGCTGGCGATGGCTGCGGACACTTCGTCCGCCGTGGCATCCCAGCGATACTTCATATCGCCCTTGCCGCTGGTGACGGGCACCGCGACAACGAGGAAGTCGGTGTAGTTCGTCATGGCATCCGACGGCAGGCTGTTCAGGTTGAAGGTGACGGGAGACTCTGTCACAATGCTTTCCCGCGCGGCCAGCGTGATGTACTGGCCGTTCAAAGATACGCCGTTGACTTCGTCATTACCCAGATATTTTGCCAGCAGCATGACACGGTAGGTCGGGCTGCCGTGCTCGCTGCTGTCGCTCTTGACCTTCGGGGTAAAGCTGAACTTCACGGTTGCTTCAAAGCTTTCCGCTGTCTGGCCGGTGTAGGTCACATAGTCCGTGTCGCCGTCCTTTTTCAGCGTGCCCAGCGGCAGACCGTCCTCGTCCTTGCCGTTATCGCCGTTGTGGTCACGCCACTGGGACGGGAGATAGGTCTCTGACTTGTACTGGGCCGAGCGCAGATACTTTGTGCTGTTGCTGTTGACCGGGGTTGCCAACGCCGTAAGCGTCAAAGTGCGTTCCAAATTTTGGGTCAGGCGGATGTACTGCTTGCCATCCTGTCTGCTGAAATAATAAGTATGCCTTCCATCGGTCAGCTTGACGGTCCAAGCCTCGTCTGTCGGGTATTCGGCGTAGTTTTTCAGCACCGCGACAACTTCATACTTAAATTCTCTCGATTTTTCATCCGGCGTCTGGCACTGATTCCAGTCAAAGCCGCCGTTCTCGCGTTTGACCAGCCGGAATTCAATCTCCGGTGTCGGCAGGGCGTGCATAAAGGTCTGCACGTCACTGATTTGGGGGTGGTCGGACTGCGTCGGGTCGTCGTTAGTATTGTAGGGCGTTACACGCACGACGAAGTTGTCCGTCCATGCTTTATCAGCCACAAAGGTATAGCTGCGCTGGTAGACGTCAGCTTTCAGATAGGGAACTGCATCCTCTGCGACAACACCCGCAGCGTCGCAGGGCAGGATTTCAACACGGTAGTAAGCGGCGGGGCTGGCTGCCTTGTCGTTCGGCTCGCCCCACGTCACTTCATAACGGCCATAGACGTTGTTGTCCGCGTCCTGCACCTGGCTGGCCTTGACGTTGATTTCTCCCGGCTTGGCGGGCTTGGTGCTGTCCAGCACGTACTTATAGTAGTTCTGGATGACCTCGTCGGTGATGTCGGTAATATCAACGTCTGATTTGTCCGATTTGTCCGTACTGTTCGCGGCTTCGTCGAATTGCAGCATCACAGTCGCTCTCTGGTTGCCGGGATTGGTATCATCGCCCGCGCCGGTATCATCGTAAATGTAGGCTTTCTTACCGTCGGTCTTGATATAGGCAGAGTTTGGTTTGGCAGGCGAGCCCGCAGATGTACGACCACTAATCCACCACAGACTGTACGCTGCGCCGTTCCCACCCTCTGCCAAAGTGGGCAGGAACGCAATATAAGGATAGGTTTTGTCATCGACGTTATAGCCTATGTACAGACGGTGTGCTTTTACTTTTCCCGAGGACGAGTTCCAATCTGTCTCGTTGTAGGCCTTGTCACTTCCTTGCTCATCCGCTTTCTCCCAGTTACCTGTTGTACTGTTCGGTTTTTCTGTGGTCAGTTTACGGGAATCTTTCTTAAAGAAGCTCTTGCCTGCACTTTCGGAATTCTCAATATAATAGTTGCCGTGGCCGGTGACATTCTCGCCACTCAGGCGCAAATAGGCAATCGGGAACCAATCTGTACCAACCGTGGCAAAGCAGTTTGTGACATTGGTTGCTTCTTGCGACCCAGAGCCATTACCGCGGCTGCCGACAATGCCGATTTTTCTGCTACACGTAAAGTCTGTATTAAGGTTTCGGCAGCGGTCAATATTTACCGTAACATTATCAATGTTCCCCTTGTCGTACGGGCCGATCCATGCCAGAATGCCGACTGCCTGCGACGCTGCCTTGATTGCACCGCTATTGACGCAGTCGATGATGTTCAGCGTCATAATATCGGTGACCTTCTTCATCTCGATTTTACCGATAATGCCCGCGCAGTCATTTGCGCCGTTTGATTTATACCAAATCTGACCGTAGTTACGGCAGGAAAGCACATTTGTAGTGCCGCCGGAAATAGGCTGGTCAATAAAGCCGACAATACCGCCGACTGCACCGTAACCGCTGTTTTTGTCGTTCGTGTTTGTTGTGATTTTGCCAAAATTGAAGCATTTCTGCACGGTTCCGCCGTAGTCCAGCCAATAGGCGATCACGCCGCCCACATTGGCCGAGCGACTGTTGAACACACTGCCGCAGTTGACCACCTTGTTGACAGACCACCGGTCATCGCTGCGGTTCTGCTGCTGGCCAATGACACCGCCCACATGGACAACAACACGGCTGCCGTTCTTGTAAATGTTGTCATTGTCTGTATCATCCTTGTTCGCAAACACGCGCGTAAACCGGCGCACAGCGGCACAGTTTACCACAGTGTCCAGCACGCTTTTGTCTGTGACGTTGGATTCGTTCTGGCCGACAATACCGCCGACGGTGGATGCCGTTGTCGCATTGTCAGAATAGACAAACCACTGGCCGGTGGCGGAAGTGTCGATTGTACCGCGGAGAGAGTTAAAGCCTGCCAGACCGCCCAGATAACCGGCGGCACGGACGGTCTCGCTGTTGTTGCTGCCGCGCAGGGCGACAAGCAGATCATTGGCGGCAAGGCCGCTTTGACTATAGACATTCCCATAGCCGCAGCCTTCTTTGGACACAGTGTCAACGCCCTTAAGGCCCGCGTAGGTCTTGCCTGTGGTCAGCTCTGCCGCCATGCTGTTGATGCCGGCATTGGCATCTTCCGCACCCAGCCATTTTTCAACCTGTGCAACAAGGGCGAGTTTTGTTGTGTCGTCGCTGACCAGCGCTTTTTTGCTGCCGCTGCCCTTGATAGTGCCGTTGTTGGAGCCCGCGACGCCGCCCACAAAGCCGTAACGCGCCGTGATGATGCTGCCCGCGCCGTTGCTGCTGCTCTCGGTGGCGACATAGCTGTTGACGATTTTGGCATTGTTGCGGCCCGCAATGCCGCCCACATGGCTGGCACTGGCGAGCTTTTCGTCTGCGGTCTGGGTCGTGGTGATGTTGCTGATACCGCTGACCTGCAGTTTGATGTATTTGACCTCACAGCCGTTGATTTTGCTGTTGTTCAGACCGGCAATGCCGCCCACCGTGCTGCCGGTGCTGCGTGCACCGACGGAGACAAGGCCGTCCCGGTCTGCCTCGCCGCCCATCGTGCCGGAATAGGTACACTGATCCAGGGTACCGTCGTTCCGGCCTGCGACGCCGCCCAAATTTGTATATTTATCAAGATTTTGTGTAAGGTCCAGCAGAACGTCGGTGCTGCTGACCGTGCCGTCCTCCGTGGTGCGGCCCACCGCGCCGCCCAGCGTGACGGTGTTGGTGCCCGCGCGCAGACCGGCGTCCAGCGCCAGCGCGCCGTTTTCGACCTGACAGCCGGTGACGGTGCCCTCGTTCATGCCCGCAAGGCCGCCGATGGTGACCGCCGGGGTGCTGAACTGCACGTTGGCGTTCTCCGCCAGCTTCACATTGCGGATGGTCGCGTTCTTGCCGTTGTACGCCGCAACAGCGCCGATGCTCTCCGATGTGCCGGTGATCGTGCAGCCGCTTACGCTGCTGTTGCTTTCCAGCTCGCTGTCTTGGCCGATGATGCCGAAGTTCGTGGCCGTGACGCCGCCCGCCGTGCCGTTGGCCGCGGTGACGGCGGCGCGGACCTGCACATTCTCAATCAGCGCGTCTTTATTATTATTGCCCGCGATGCCGCCTGCCTCGCCGTTGGTGGCGTAGACTGCGGCGGCATTGCCGGACGCATGGCTGCAATAGCTGATCGTGCCGCCCGCGTCGTTCACGCCCGCAATACCGCCCGCATATTGTGTGCTGGCGCGCACCGAGGCGTGGTTATCCACACGGGTGATTTCGGCGCTGTTCGTACCGGCCACGCCACCCGCGTATTTGGCGGCATTGACGCTGCCCAGGACCGTGCCGTTGGTGTTTTCAGCGCCGTAAATGCGGCCCTTATAGGCGTTATACGTCGTATTGATACCGGCCACGCCGCCCGCACAGCCGGTGGCGGTGACACTGCTTTGCAGCTGGCCGGACAGCGAAATGCTGCCGACGTTGGCACCGGCCACGCCGCCCGCATATTGGTTGGCCTCTACCGACGCCGCGGGGGTGTTCTTCGTGCAGATGATGAGGCCCTTGCTTGCCTCAGCGTCACCGCCCAGGTTGACGCCCGCAATGCCGCCGACATAGCTGTCGCCGCGCACGGCACAGCCCTGCGCCGGGTAGGCAGACTGAATAAGACCGCCGTTGACGCCCGCAACGCCGCCCAGATAGGTATACCCGGTTTCACGGTTGCCGAGGGACGCCTTCATGCTGCCGCCGGTGATCGTGCCCTCGTTCCAGCCCGCAAAGCCGCCCGCGGCGCACTTGTGAGCCACTGTGCCGTAGTTTTTGCAGCTTTCCAGCGTTGTGTTGGGTGTGGCATAGCCGATGATACCGCCCGCCAGTGCGCCGTGCGCGGTGCCAAAGTCATAGCGGCCATCGGCCAGTTCGCTCAACAAAACGCCGCCTTTAAACGCGCCGTTGTTGGACGGGTTCAGGCCGCCGACGGACAGGGCGTTTTCCGTTGCGCCGTTCGTTGCATTTTGAATCGTCAGCTTCGTGTCGGCGTCGTTTGCGCCGACGATGCCGCCGACGTAGATGTCGGCCTGCAGGTTGAGCTTGTTCTGAAAATCGGTCAGGGTGATTGGGGTATCCGTTTCCGTTTTCGCGTCGGTGCTGTCGGTCAGCACGCCGGTGCTCTCGTTAATCGTCGGCAGCAGCGCCGCCAGCGTGACGTCCGCGGGCTTGGCCGCCAGCAGACGGTTGTAGCCGATGATGCCGCCCGCGACGGCGTCGGCCTCGACGCGGCCCGAGGCCACATCGGTTATAAACGCGCCGTCGTCCGCCACGGTGAAGCGGCCCACCGGCAGGTTAGCGCCGATGACGCCGCCGACAAGCTGCTGACCCGCCACGCGGCTGACCTTCACAGTGGCGGAGGGCAGCGTGGAGGCGCAGTTCAGGCCGATCATGCCGCCGACAGCCTTGCCCGCCGCCACGATCTGGCCGCTGATGGTCAGGTTCCGGCCGGAGGTGTTGGAGATTTTCGCATTTTCATCGTTATAACCGGCCACGCCGCCCACGTAGTTGTTGCCGTACAGGATGGCGCCCAGCGTCGGGGCGCCGCTCTTATCCCACGTCACAACGCCGTTTTTGCCGTTATAGCCCGCGATACCGCCGACGTAGTCGGCGCAGCCGCTCAGATCCTTTAACAGGTTGATGCGGCGGGTGTCGGTGGCGTTGTCGCCGGACATACGGTTGGCGCAGTTCTGCACGGTGGCTGTGGCTTTCTGGTCTTGGCTGCCGCCCCAGTCGGCATCATTGACGCCGACGATGCCGCCGACGTAGGCCGCGTTCTTTCCAAAGGCCGCAACCAGACCCGTATTGGTCATGCCGCTGATTTGGCTGTTGCTGCCGTTGACCGACACGATGCCGCCGACGTAGCGGCTGCCAAAGACGTCACTGCTGTTCGTATCGTTCTGTTGTACGCCGCTGCCGGTAAAGCCACCGGCCAGACCGCCCACAAACCGGCTGCCGAGCACGTAGCCCTTGCCGGTCTTGCAGTTGTCCAGCATAATATCCTTGCCGTAGCCGACAAGGCCACCGACGAAATCGCCCTTGAGGGGGCTGGCGTCGGTCAATGTCCCGGTTTTGTCGAAGCCCTCCTTGACCTGCTCCTTGAGCTGGGTCTCGGTCAGGTCGCTGCGGGTCACACTTTCGCAGCCTTTCAGGGTCACGCCCCTGCCGTAGCCCGCAATGCCGCCGAAGAACTGCCCCAGCACCAGGCTGCGCGCATTGCCCGCGGTATCGCCCTTATAGTTGGCACCCGCGCTGACCGTGCCGTTGTTCCTCAGGCCCGTCAGGCTCTGGGACACGCTGGTGTCCGTCGTAAACAGGTTGCCGACGATGCCACCCGTAAAGCCGTTGCCGGTCACAAAGCCGTTGTTGACGATGTTCGTATCACCGTTCGTTTTCATCTGGGCAGCGTCCACCGTGCCGAACACGCCGCCCACGCCGACGCTGCGCCAGAGGGAGTTCTCGTCATTCGGCTCGGCTGCCGCGGCAGCGTAGCGGGCCTTCTCGGCCTGCTGGTCTGCCGCTATGTCTGTAACGTTTTTCGTGTTCTCGTCCACAAGCAGACCCGCCACCGTCACGTCCGACGCGACTGTCAGGTTCTGCATAACGGACTCGGTTTTGGGTATGGCAACGCCGACGAGACCGCCAATGCCGCGCGGCTCGTCTGTATAATAGGTATAGCTTTTGCTGTCAGCGTCCAGCGTCTGCGCTTTGCGCTGCGTTGCGGTGGTTTTGTCATCAAACGTCAGCGCCGCGGCCACCAGCGCACTGGTCGAGGAGTTCGTGCCGCGGGTCAGGGCGCAGTTTTCCAGCGTGCCGGTGTTGACGCCGCAGAGTGCGCCGACGGCGCGCACATCGCGCCAGTTCTCGTCTTCCTTCGCCAGCGCCGTGACGAATTTGGTTGCAGTCAGCTTGAGCTGGTTTTCGTTCGGCAGCGTACCGGCGGCGACGGTCTCGGTCTTGACGTTGACCTGAATGTCCGGGTCGCGCAGTGTGATGTAAGAAATTTTGCCCTTGTTCTCGCCGATAAGGCCGATATAGTGGTCGGCCAGCTTGGTCTGCTCTGCCTTGCCGGTTTTTGCAACGGACTTGCTGCTCAATTGCAGATTGAGGATGGGCAAACGGGTCGTCTTGTTGTTGGCAAGGCCGGTTGTTTTGCTCGTAAGTTCGATTTTTTCACCCAGCTCCGGGATCGTCGGCCATGCGACAGGGTCATTGAGGGACGGCACCTTGGCCGCGGGGTACTGCTCACCCGACGCGCAGTAGACCGTGACGCCGCCGCCCGTCCAGTTCAGGCCGGTGCTGTTGCTGGCCTGGGGGGTCAGCGTGTAAGTGCCTTTGTCGGCAATCTTCCAATCCGCAGACCAGCGCAGGTTGTACAGATGGCGGAAATATTTCAGTTCTGCTTTATCCGCCGTGCCGCCCTTGGCCAGCAGGGTGTTTTCATCGGTAGGAGTCCACACCTCGCTGCTGGCTGTGTAGGTGTCGCTGTAGTTCTCCCGCGGCTCGGCGCGCATGGCAATGTAGATGTCCTGCGGGTCGTTCAGCAGGCGGGTGATGCTGTACAGGCTCGTGGCGGCAACGTCAGCGCTGTTCTCACACGCGCGCAGCAGCGCCGCGTCCGCCATGGCGTCCAGCGTCAGCACAAAGCTGCCCTTGTTGTAGCTTAACGGGAAGTAGAGTTTCTTCTCCTCGGTGCCGGTCTGCTGGCCTTCATCGTTGTATTGGTAGATAACAACAGGCATCTCTGTGATGACCTGCTTGTTATCATCCGCCGCACCCGCGGTGTCGCGCTTGATCGTGATGGTAAACAGCGGGTTATTCTTGTTTTTGTCGTAGGCCGTGGCCGTGTAGGAGGTGTCCAGATCGCCGAGGCTGGAGTTGCCGCTCCAGCTCAGGGTCAGCGTCTCGCCGTTCGTCAGGCGGGGATTCTTGACCTTTAGCTTCGTCTGCACCAGCTGCACAACGTTGACGCGGTCCTCGGCAGAGTAGTAGCCGACAAGGCTGTCATTGCGGCGGTGGTCATAGCTGCGGTCATAAATATTCGTAGCACCGTCCTGATTGAAGCGGAGCTTATCGGATTTGGTATCGTAAAAGACCGAGTAGACCTGCCCGCTCTGCACGTCGATCTCGACACAGATCGAGGCATTCAGCAGCGAGGCGTCGTAGATGTAATCGCCCAGCAGCCGCTCCACCAGCGCGTTATGGTTGCCCGCGGCAGCGCCCGTGCGGTCATAGTAGAGCGCGGCCACGTTCTGGTTCAGTTCGGTCTTGGTGCGGCTCACAAGGGTTTTGCCGTCCGCGTCGGTCACGGTGACGTCGTTCTGGAAGTGGTCGCCCGTGCTGCCCTCCTCCATGACCTGCCGGCGGAACGCATCCAGCTCCCCCGCCGTCTCCATCCGGGTCAGGGAGATCTGCGCCGTCTGGAACAGCGTGCGGGCGTTGGCCTCGTTCTTTTCAAACCGGGCCAGCCGCGTGTAGGCGATCAGCCCGCCGCCGACCAGCACCGCCAGAATGGCCGTGATAGCCAGAACGACCATCAGCTCCACCAGCGTAAAGCCTTTCTTTTTGTTTTTTATATTTTTATTGTACTGCACCATAGATGCTCCCGTCATTTCTCCGGTGAAAGGTTACAATTAGACACAATATCAGATTATATATATTGGCATTATACTCGGAATGTGACGTTTTCGCAACAAATTCCGCAAGATTTCAGCAAATTTACACCAAATATAGTGGGTCAGCGGCAAGCTGTGCACGATTTTGCCATAATTTCCGTTAGCTTTGAACAAAAAAACAGAGTTTTTTTCGCGAAATTTCTTGCAAATACAGGCCCGGCACGGTATACTAAATAGCGTGTTACTATATGGTAGAGGATGTGTAACAATGCTGGCAGCACGACTGGGCGCATGGCTGCGCCATACCGGGGAACGCTGGGCCAAAGCTGCGTTTGCGGAAAAGCTCGCCGTACTGCTGGCGCTGGGCGCTGTCCTGTATACTATTGTGACCGGCGCGGCGGAGCTGCGCTATCAGGCCCGTGCGCGGGAGGCCCTGGCTCAGGTCAAGGCTGCGCGGCTGGCGGCCAGTGCCGTGTCTGCCCAGTGCTACTCCGCCGGGCAGACGTTCGCCGACCAGACAAGCGCGGACGGCTTTGCGGACGGCATCGCCGAGGAAATCCGCACGCTGGGCTCACTGCCCGGCACCGTGACGCTTTTGCAGATCGACCCGAATGGCTACACCGTGCAGCGGCTCCTGTATCAGGAGAACGGCATGTACGCCATCTATGATGCCGACGGCGGTTACCGCGTTTTCCGCGCGGAGGACCGGCTGCAATACGGCGCGGGGGTGGGCCATGCTGCTGCTTGAACTTCTGTTGGGACTCATTCGTTTTCTGCTGGGCGCGGCGCTGTTCAGCTTTATGAACGTCGTCGCGTGGCGGCTGCCGCGGGGCATGGACCCGCTGAAGGGCCGCAGCGTATGCCCGCAGTGCGGCCACACGCTGGGTGCGCCGGACTTAGTGCCTGTGTTCAGCTGGTTATTCTTGCGCGGGCGGTGCCGCCACTGCGGTGCGCACATTCCGGCGCGGTACCTGCTGGTGGAGCTTCTGGGCGGCGTGCTGGCGCTGGGCTGCACTTGGCGGTACGGCGCTGCCTACGCCCTGCCGGGCGGGCTGTTCGGCATGAGCTGGGCCGCGCTGCTGGCGTTGGCGGTCTGCGGGATCTTGCTGAGCGTTTCGCTCATTGATGCCGAGACGCAGACCATCCCGGACCGGCTGAATCTGGCGCTGGCGGTCTGCGGCGCGGTGAGCGTGCTGCTCTCCCCTGCCGACTGGCTGCCGCACGTCATCGGTGCGCTCTGCGTCAGTGTGCCGATGTTTCTGCTCTGCCTTGTCATCGACGGCGCGTTCGGCGGCGGCGACATCAAGCTGATGGCGGCCGCCGGGCTGTTCCTAGGCTGGCAGAATACGCTGCTGGCGATGTTTTTCGGCATTGTTTTTGGCGGTATGTACGGCATATACCTGCTGGCCGCCAAAAAGGCAGGGAAGAAGGACCACTTCGCCTTCGGCCCGTTTCTGTGTGCGGGCATCGTGATCGCGATGCTGTTTGGCGGGCCCGTTTTGGAATGGTACTGCGCGTTTTTGTGACTGTGCTCTCCTGCCAATGCAAAATCGGCATCCGTCGCGGGGTTCTCTCCCTCCGGCGCTTCGCGCCACCGCTCCCCTTCTGGCGCCACGCGCCACCTCCCCCGTCCCGGGGGAGTCTGTCTCTCAGAGAGAGGCAAGGCGCCTTGGCCCCCTCTGCGAGGGGGCTCCGCCCGCAGGCGGTGGGGGAGTGAACCTTGCCGCTGCCTGTCGTTTACGATTTAATATTATTCGGAGGAATCTCCCTCATGCCACGTTTTCGTTATACTGCCACCAATGAGAAGGGCAAGACCGTCCGCGGACTGCTTGAGGCCCCCAGCGAGGAGGCGCTCTACGCCAAGCTGCGCAATGACGGCCTGTACATGACCGACGCGCAGGAGGCACAGAAGGCCCTCGCGACGTTCCGCCCGCTGAAAACCGCTGTGCTGGCGGATTTCTGCCGCAACCTGGGCACCCTGCTGACTGCCGGTGTGCCGCTGGTGCGTGCGTTCCGCATCATGGCGGACGAGCGCACCATCGACGCCCGCCAGAAGGCCCTGTACGAGGCCATCCTGAGCGAGCTGCGCAAGGGCGTGCCGCTGTCCGATGCGATGGAGTCCTGCGCACCTGCGTTCCCCACCCTGCTGCTGGCCATGATCCGCAGCGCCGAGGGCACCGGCAGCATCGACCACGCCTGCGCCCGCATGGCGACCTACTATGAGCGTGAGCACAAGATGAACCAGCAGGTCGGCAACAGCATGATGTACCCCATTATCCTGTCCGTGCTGATCGTCGGCGTTATTGCGATTTTGATGACCTTTGTTCTGCCGCAGTTCAAACCGATGTTTGACCAGATGGAGACCCTGCCGTTCCTGACCCAGCTGCTGTTTGACGTCAGCGACTTTGTCGGTGCCAACTGGCCGGTGCTGCTCGTCGTGGCGGCGCTCATCGTCTTTGGCGGCAAGCTCCTGCTGGCGCAGCCGAAGGTCCGCCGCCAGTGGGACCGTTTCATCCTGCACGCGCCGGTGGTCGGCGTGCTGAACCGCAAGATCTGCACGGCGCGCTTTGCCAGCACGCTGTCCAACCTGTACGGCAGCGGCGTGCCCATCATCACGACACTGGCCGCGGCACGCGACGCCATCGGCAACCGCTGGATCGAGAGCCAGTTCGGTGACGCGCTGGACAGCATCCGCGCAGGCCACAGCCTGTCGGAGGCGATCGCGGGCATCGACGGTTTTGAAGTGAAGCTTTCCTCCTCCGTCGCTGTCGGCGAGGAGACCGGCAAGCTGGACAGCCTGCTGGCGACCATCAGCGAGACGCTCGACTATGAGGCCGAGATGGCGACCAAGCGCCTTGTCACGCTGCTGGAGCCCGTTATGATCGTTGTTATGGGTCTCGTGGTCGGCGGCGTCGTAGCCGCGGTCATCGTGCCCATCTACCAGTCCTACGGCACCATCGGCGCGTCGAGCGGCGCGATTTAAATTCTATTCCGGGAGGCCCACCATGGCACTTCTTACCTCTTTATATCTGTGCAGCCGCACGGTATATGCCGCCGTCGGCACGCCCACGGGCAACGGGGCGCGCGTTGTCGCCGCCGCCCAGACCGAGCTGCCCGAGGGCTGCCTGATCAACGGCGTCATCACAAACGAGGCGGACCTGACCGCCGCGCTCAAAGAGTTTTTCACCGCCAACAAGCTGCCGATGAACCGCGTGGCGCTGATTGCAGGCGGCAGCCAGTTCATGCACCGCATCCTGACGCTGCCCGCCATGAGCGAGAAAAAGCGGATGGCCGTGCTCTCCCATGAGCTTGCCAGCGGCGGCGCCGAGGTCAAGGCTCCGCTGGACGACTACATGCTGCTCTCCCGCGATGCCAGGACCCGCGTGGATACCGTGCTGGCCACCCGCGTGGAGCAGAGCGTCATTGCCGGGTACGACGCGCTGGCCAAGGCCGTCGGCTTCAAGCTGTACAGCATCGACTTAGGGCTGGCCGCGCCGATCAAGGCCGTGCGCACGATCCCCGATTTGCAGCAGAAAACCTTCGTGCTGCTGCAATTTGACGATGACACGATCTCTGCCTGCCTGTTTGTGCAGGGGCAGTACACCTACTCGACCCGCAGCCGCCTGTTCAACCCGCGCGGCTCGGCAGAGTCCGGCACCGAGATCGCGCAGAAGCTCTCGGGCCTGATCCAGTTCCACACGACCAGCAAGAGCGAGCACCGCATTGAGACGGTCTGCTTTGCCGGCTCCACGGCGGACGACCTTGCGGTCTGCCGCCCGGGCTGTGAGGCGCTGGGCCTGCAGGTGGACCGCTTCCCGGATTCACCCACCGTCAGGCTGCCGTCCGGCACCGCGCTGGCCGATGTGCTCTACGCGGCGGGCAACCTGATCGCACGCTGATTTTTACCTGCAAATACTTGCCCCGGGGGCTTATCATTATGGCTATGAAACAGAACAACTTTTATCTGCGCTGGCAGAAGGCCGCCGGTGCGGCCAAGTCGGAGTCCCGCAGCCAGGGCCTGCGGACGCTGGTGCCCGGCCTTGCTGTCGTGGCTGTCTCCATGCTGGGCTGGGGTGTGCTGACGCTGCACACCTCGATGCTGAAAAGCCAGCGGGAGGACATCCTGAACTGGTGCAGCGACAATACCGAGCCATACCGCGCCGCAACGCAGGATTCCGAGTCTGCGGCGCAGTTCCGCTCGCTGACCGACTATTCCGACGGGATGACCGAGCTGCTGAACAGCTACCCCGACGTGACCAGCAGTCTGCTGCACCGGGTCGAGGCTGCCGGCGGGTCCGGCATCACGATCCAGTTCACCGACTACAACGCATCGACGGGCGAGCTGCTCTTTAACGCAAACTCCTCCCAGGTCATCGACATTCCGGCCTACATCCGTTCCCTGCAGAACTGCGGGGTGTTTTCCACCGTCAGCTACACCGGCTACAAGGCCGATGACGACGGCTATTCCATCGATCTGCGCTGTGTGCTGGCAGCGCCGCAGCAGTAAAGGAGGGCGCTATGGAAATTGCACCAATGACAAAGCGCGATAAAATTCTGCTGTACGTCGTTCTGATGCTGGCGTTTGTTGTGCTTTTTGTCCGTTTCCTGCTGATTCCGGGCATTGAGAACCACCAGCAGGCCGACGCCGATCTGCGCGAGGCGCAGGACGCCCAGACCTCCATGCAGGATGCGATCATGCTGGCCGGCACCTACGCCGCCGAGAAAAACAACAACTGGGGCGAACTGCAGACCGCCAACGCCAGCTACTACAGCCTGCTGAGCAGTGACGAGCTGGACACGCTGGTGACAAGTCTGGAGCTGAACCACAATTTACAGCCCGACTCGCTGACCATCGGCGAGCCCGTGACCCAGAGCCTTACCTATTATACCGCCAGTGAGAATGCCGGACAGAGCGCTGCCCCCAGCGCAGCCGCGTCCGTCTTTGCCGGTGACGACAACAGTGACGACGACAGCATCACCGCTGACACCGCTGACACGACGGCCCAGGGCAACGCCATTTTGCAGCAGATCTTAGCCTCCGACCTCATCCCGGACTATGACCAGCCGGGCTATTACCGCAGCGTGGCGATCAGCTTCTGCTGCACGGGCGAGGACAGTGATTTTCTTTCGATGCTGGACGACATGGCCGCGAACTACCCGTCCGTACAGCTTGTATCCTTCTCCATCGATACCCGCAGCTTCGCCGACACCGACGGCAGCGCCGTGACGGCCACGGCGTTCAATGTATCCCTGAACGTGATCCTCTGTGACAAAGGAGGCGTACAGCCGTGAAAAACATCCGCCTCGGCGACGTTCTGATCGAGTTCGGCTATATCACGCCCGACCAGCTGAACACCGCCCTTGCCTACCAGAAAGAGCACCGCGACCTGCGCGTCGGCCAGGCTTTGCAGGAGCTTGGCTACGTCAATGAGCGGCAGGTCCTGGAGGCACTGGCCCAGCGCCTCCAGCTTACAATGATCGACATCGAGCACACCAACGTCGATGTGACCGCCGTTGAGAAGGTCCCGCAGGAGCTTGCGCAGAAGTACGATATGCTGCCGATTGCGCAGAGTCCGCGCGCGCTGACGATTGCCGCCAACGACCCGCTGAACTACTACGCCCTTGAGGACATCCGCCAGCTGACCGGCCTCGAACCGGAGATCGTGCTGGCCGAGCTGGAGCCGCTGCGCCGCGCCATCCGCTACTATTACGCCGAGGTCAGCGCCCGCAAGGCGGCCCGCACCGCCAACGACAGCGACATGGCCGCCGCCCAGACCGAGGATCTGGCCATCGACATGACTGCCGAGGGCGGCGACCTCGACGCGCCCATCATCCGTCTGCTGAACAGCCTCGTGCAGCGTGCCGTCACGACGACGGCGTCGGATATTCACATCGAGCCGTTCGAGGGCGAGACGAAGGTCCGTATGCGCATCGACGGCGTCATTATTGACTATGTGACGCTGCAGCGTGCTTTGCACCAGCCGCTGATCGCGCGTATCAAAATCATGTCGAACCTTGACATTGCCGAGCACCGCATCCCGCAGGACGGCCACTTCCGCGCACGCCTCGAGACCGGCCCCGACGTCAACGTCCGTGTTTCGATCCTGCCGACGGTTTTTGGCGAGAAGGCCGTTCTGCGTATTCTGTCCAGCAACACCTACATCAAAAATGCCAGCCATTTCGGCATGAACGACGAGACCTACAAGCGCTTTCTGCCGCTGCTGAACCGCCCGAACGGCATCGTCTACCTGACCGGACCGACAGGCTCCGGCAAAACGACGACGCTGTACATGGTCCTGCAGACGATTGCCGAGCGGCAGGTCAACGTCTCGACGATCGAGGACCCCGTGGAGCGCAACCTGGCCCGCATCAACCAGACGCAGGTCAACAACATTGCCGGCCTGACGTTTGAGAGCGGTCTGCGCGCCCTGCTGCGCCAGGACCCCGACGTCATCATGGTCGGCGAGACGCGCGACGCCGAGACAGCGTCCATCTCGGTGCGTGCGGCCATCACGGGCCACATGGTTTTCTCAACGCTGCACACAAACGACGCACTGTCGTCCATTGTCCGCTTGGAGGATATGGGTGTCGAGCGGTACATGATCGCAAACTCCGTCGCGGGCCTCGTGGCTCAGCGTCTGATGCGCCGCGTCTGCCCGCACTGCGCCAAGCAGATGCCGGTCACGGCGGAGGAGCGCACCTATTTAGGGCCTGACATCCCGTTTGTGCGCCGCGGCACGGGCTGTACCCAGTGCAACGGCACGGGCTACCGCGGGCGTATCGCCATCCACGAGCTGGTCATCATCAACCGTGAGCTGCGCGAACTGATTTCTGCCGGGGCAACGCAGGCGCAGCTGACCGAGGCCGCCCGCCGCAGCCAGGGCATGACGAGCCTGCGCGAGGCCGCCCTGCAGCTCGTCCGCGAGGGCGAAACCACCCCCGAGGAGCTGCTGAAGATCACGTTCTATGAGGAGTGACGGGAGGAGTAACTGCCATGCAGATCCATGAGCTCACCGCGCTGGCGCGGAACAGCAAGGCCAGCGATATTCATATCTCCGAGGGGCTGCCGCTGATGTTCCGCATCGACGGGCATCTGGCGGAGGCACCGGTCCAGCTTTCGGCGGCAGAGACGCGCTCACTGATTTTGAGCCTGATGGACGAGGCCCACCGCGAGGCCATCACATCGGAGCGCATCGACGCAGACTTTGCGCTTGTCGCGCCCGACGGTACCCGCAGCCGTGTGAACGTCTTTTACCAGCAGGGCAGGGCCGCGGCCACACTGCGCCTGCTGAACGACTCCATCCCGACCTTGGAGGAGCTGGCCATGCCGCCCGTTCTGACAAAGCTGGCCGACGAGCCGCGCGGCCTGATCCTGGTCACCGGCCCCACGGGCAGCGGCAAATCCACCACGCTCGCCGCCATGATCGACCACATCAATAAGACGCGCAGCGACCACATCATCACGATTGAGGACCCCATCGAGTACGTCTATCAGGGCCGCTGCTCGCTGATCCACCAGCGCGAGGTCGGCGCCGATGTGCGCAGCTTTGCTTCGGCGCTGCGCAGCGCCCTGCGTGAGGACCCCGACGTCATCCTCGTCGGCGAGATGCGCGACTATGAGACGATTTCCGCTGCCGTCACGGCTGCCGAGACCGGACACCTTGTCATGAGCACGCTGCACACCATCGGCGCGGCGCAGACGATCGACCGCATCATCGACGTCTGCCCTGCCGGTGCGCAGAACCAGATCCGCGGCCAGCTGGCCGCCGTGCTGCGCGGCGTCATTACCCAGCAGCTGCTGCCGCTGGCCGTCGGCAAGGGCCGCTGCGCCGCCACGGAGATTCTGGTGGGCACCGACGCCGTCGCAAACCTGATCCGCGAGGGCAAGTGCTACCAGATTCCGAGCATCCTGCAATCCGGCGCGGCCCTTGGTATGCACAGCCTGAACGCCGACCTGGCCCGCCTTGTCAGTACAGGCCGCATCACCCGCGAGGCCGCCGAGCGCTGCGCCACGAACAAGAGCGACCTGAAAAATTACCTGTAAGCAAAATAAAAAAGGGGTATCTGCCGTTCAT
>OLYB01000941.1_pt1 | contig 24714 bp, 25 predicted proteins | sample 1674481 | NCBI WGS metagenome assembly OLYB01 (sample SAMEA103958167, study PRJEB25191) | human gut metagenome
CCGACAGCCATACCGATACCGGTTTTTGCCGCCACCTGCGCCAGCTTTCTGTTAATCTCCGTCACCGCATCTGTACTGCCGGTAATAGCATCAATGAAAAAAGGCAAACGCAGACGTTTGCCTAAAATTTCTACAGATAAAACAAAGTCTGCCGGATTAATCTCCGGCAGACAGTTGTGTAAGAAGCGGAGATCAGCAAGGTGCGTTGCCGCCGGGCCGTCGCCCAACTCCAGTGCATATTGAATATGTTCTAGCTTACGCTTTGCACGTTGCATATCCTTCTCCAATTATTTTTCGAGGCTTTCCAGCTGCTCGGACAGGTTTTGGCTCAGGTGAGATTTTTTGCTGCCCATGTAGGAACGGAATTCGTTCTTTTCAGCGTCGCGTTTAACTTTGGAAATGCTCAGGCCGATTTTTTTGCTGTCCAGATCCATTTTAATGATTTCAGCTTTAACAACTTGGCCAACTTCCAGAACGTCGCTCGGAGCTTCGATGCGCTCAGGAGCGATTTCGGAAATATGAACCAGACCTTCAACTTTGTCGCTCAGTTTAACGATAGCGCCGAAAGCCAGCAGACGAACAACTTCTACATCCAGAATGTCGCCAATGTGGAATTGAGAAGCTTCAACCTTCCAGGGATCTTCCAGAGTAGCTTTGATGCTCAGAGCAACGCGTTTGTTTTCGCGGTCGATGTTCTTAACCAGAACGGTTACTTCGTCGCCTTCTTTAGCAACGTCAGCAGCTTTTACGCTACGGTCCCAAGACAGTTCGGTGTTGTGAACCAAGCCAACCAGGCCTTCGCCGATTTCAACGAACAGACCGAATTCAGCAACTTTTACAACCTTACCGGTGTAAACTTCGCCTTCAACAACAGAGTTGTAAGCAGCTTCTTCAGCAGCAGCGCGTGCTTCTTTAGCAGCAGCAATGCGAGCTTCTTTAGCTTCTTTATAAGCTTTGCGTTTTGCTTCAGCTTCAGCTCTCAGCAGGTCGCGGCGAGAAACAACGATGCGTTTTTTCTCCAGGTCAACTTCGATGATTTCAGCTTCCAGCTCTTTGCCGACATAACCGGTGAAGTCTTCTACGCGGCGCAGTTCAACATGAGATGCGGGCATGAAGCCTTCAACACCTTCAACTGCAACAGCCAGACCAACGATGTTTTTAGCTTTGTTTTTGATGATGCGCAGAACTTTAACGGTTGCCGGGCGTTTTTCGCCTTCGGGCAGCTCAGCAACATTTTTCCATGCTGCGTCGCGCTCTGCTTTGATTTTGGACAGACGAACGAAATCGCTCTTGGTGCTGCCAGGAACAACCTTAGCTTCTACTTCGTCGCCAACTTTGATGGAGTTTTGCAGTTCTTCAGCAGATTCGGTCTGGGACCATTCGGAATAAGGAATCAGACCATCATGTCTATATCCAAAAGATACATAAACGCCGTCTTTATCCAATTGAATAACGGTACCGTTGACAACTTTGCCAGGATATACCTCTACCTCCATACTTTCGTTGAGCATGCTTTCAAAATCCATGTTTTCCATTACTAAAATAGCCTCCTTAATTAAACGGTCCGGAGTCGATGCTCCTGCCGTGATTCCTATTTTATTGCAACCCCTTAGCATATCGCTGCTCAGTTCGCTGGCAGTCTCTATATGATATGCCTGCCTGCAATGCTTCTGCACCAACTCGAAAAGATGCCTTGTGTTGGCGCTGTTGCGTCCGCCGATGACGATAACGGCATCCGACTCCGCAGCCAGCTTTACAGCCGCCTGCTGTCTTTGCGCTGTCGCCAGACAGATGGTGCGCTCCACACGGTATTCTCCCGGGCGCTGCTCCTGCAGTGCCTGCAATATATCATTAAATTTCTGCAGCTCAAAAGTCGTCTGGATGATTACTCCATAACGCTCCTGGCGCGGTACATAAGAGATATCTTTTATACATTCTACACAGATAGCGTTTTTTCCTGCCCATTTTAAAATACTTTTTACTTCCGGATGATTTTTTTCTCCGACTATTACAGGAAAATAGCCATCAGCTGCTGCCTGAGCAGCCTTTTGCTGTGCCAGGCGTACATTCGGACAGGTTGCGTCCAGAATTGTCAGCCCTTGTTTTTCTGCCTGCGCGTAGGTTTCAGGCCCCTCGCCGTGTGAACGGAAGATAACCGTTTCACCGGGAGCAAACTGCTCCAGGCTGTCCTTACAGGCAATGCCCTGCGATGCAAGCTCGGCAATCAGCTGGGGATTGTGTATCAAAGGTCCCAGTGTTGCACCCTGCACACGGTCGGTCGCAGCCTTTTGGGCCAACGCCACCGCGCGCTTCACACCATAACAAAAGCCACAGTGCTCTGCTACCTTAATTTCCATTATGCATCTTCACCTGCCTGCAGCCTTGCAATGTGCTGCATCAGTTCTTCAGTCATTGCATGCAAAAATTCTTTGTTGACCACAGCGTCCTCAGGAAAAGGCATCGGTTTGCCAAAGCGCACCGTAACCTTCGGCCAGATACGGCCGTGACGCTTGTAATCGGTACCGATGATGCAGGCCGGCACAATAGTTGCCTTCGCCTTGCTCGCCATCATCAGCGCTCCGGGCTGAGCCTTACCAAGCTCGCCGGTCTTGCTGCGTGTTCCCTCAGGGAAAATCGCCAGCACCTGACCGCTTTCCAGGATATCAATACCATGCTTGATTGCAGCACGGTCCGCACCGCCACGGCGCACCGGGAAAGCACCCAGAATTTTATAGATAGTGCCCAGAACCGGCACAAACAGCTCTTCCTTGGCCATAAAGTGGACCTTACGGGTTGCTGCCGTACCAAGTACAGGCGGATCAAGCAGACTCAGATGGTTGCTCGCTATAACCAGCTGACCATCCTTGGGAATATTTTCTGTTCCTTCTACCTTCAATCGCAAAAAGATGGTAAAAAGAATTTTAAAGAGATTCTTCACTAAGGTATAAATCATTGTGCGCGCTCCTGCACCAGCTGTAAAATTCTATCGGTAACCTCACTGATGCACATATCGGATGTATCCAGAAGCAAGGCATCCTCTGCCTGACGCAGCGGACTGATAGCACGCTCGCTGTCCTGCTTGTCGCGCTCGGCGATATCTGCCTGCAGCTGCTGCAGATCAACCTGCTGACCTTTCGCTACCATTTCCGCATAGCGGCGGCGCGCTCTTTCCTCAACCGAAGCAGTAAGGAAAATTTTCAGCTGTGCGTTCGGGAATACCACCGTACCGATATCACGGCCGTCCATCAGGACACCGCCTGCCTCGCCCATACGGCGCTGCTGGTCCACCATTGCCTCACGCACTGCTCCGATAGCAGCAACACGCGACACAATCGCCGTCACCTCGGGAGTACGGATAGCATCGGTAACCTCGGTACCGTCCACAAAAACACGGTTGATTTTTGCCTCCGGTTTGAAGTCAATCAGCATAGTTTTGGATAAGCCGCTGATAAAGTCCTCGTCAAAAGGTTTGCCTGTCTGCAAAAACTTCCAGGCTACGCTTCTGTACATGGCACCGGTATCAATATAGGCATAGCCTAATTTTTCGGCAGCCAGCTTCGCAATAGTGCTTTTGCCTGCACCTGCGGGACCATCAATTGCCACAACAATTTTCTTCATTCTACATAACCACACTTTATAATGTATTAGCTATCTATATAATACCATGTTTTACATGTATATGGATAGCCTATTTTAGTCAAATTTATGAATTATTCTTCCGCAGCCGCCGCTTCGCCCGCAGCATGGCCGCTGCTGAACGCTGCCTGCAGATTATAGCCGCCGGTATAACCGTCGACATCCATAACCTCGCCTGCAAAGTACAGACCCTTAATGCGCTTGGATTCCATGGTCTTAGGGTCAATCTCCTTCACGCTCACGCCGCCTGCGGTAACGATAGCCTCTGCAATCGGACGTGTTGCGGAAATAGTAATCACAAAATGCTTCAGCGTCTGCAGCAGTCTGTGACGCTCCTCGCGCGAAACCTGGTTGATGAATTTGTTTTCATCAACGTAGGACATATCCAGTACAACGGGAATAAGTCGCTGCGGCAGCAAATCCTTCATGCCGTTGAGCACCTGCTTGCGGCTGTACTGCACAAAATCACGCTGAATACGTGCATCCAGCTTTTCCTCGCTCAGCGCAGGCTTCAGGTCAAGCTCCAGCTCCACATCCTTGCCCGCAGCCAAAGCGTCTGCGGCAAGATTGCTCAGCGAAAGCACAATCGGACCGGAAACACCGAAATGCGTAAACAGCATCTCGCCGAATTCACTGCCCAGCTTTACGCCGTCGGCAAAAAGAGTTGCCTGCACGTTGCGCAAAGATAAGCCCTGCAGGTCATCAACATAAGGATAATCGCTTTCCAGCGGAATCAGAGAAGGCTTCAGCGGTACAATCGTGTGCCCCAGCTTCTGCGCCAGCTTGGCGCCGCCGCCGTCGCTGCCTGTGCCCGGATAGGACGCACCGCCAGCAGCCAGAATAACTCTGTCTGCCTCGTACACGCCGTTGACCGTGCGCACACCGTACACATGGCCTTCCTTGACCATGATATCAATAACCTTGGTGTCGGTCTGCAGCTTGCCGCCGGCCTCGGTATAAATCCTTACCAGCGTATCAACTACATCCTTCGCCTTGTCGCTTACCGGAAAAATACGTCCGCCGCGTTCAACCTTCGTCGGCAGTCCGTTACTCTCCAACAGCAATACTATATCATCATTTGTGAACCTATGTAAAGCACTATTTAAAAATCTTCCGTTTCCGGGCAGATTTTTTATGAAATCGGGGATTTCGCAGGCGTTGGTAATGTTGCAGCGTCCTTTACCGGTAATAAGCATTTTCTTGCCCGGCACACGCATTTTTTCATAAATCGTTACCTGCGCTCCGCCCCAGGCTGCAGCAATGCCTGCCAAGAGGCCTGCCGCGCCGCCGCCTACAATCGCAACTCGCGTCATAGCTTAGCCGCCTTTCTGAGCTGAGATAATTCCTGCTCACTCAGGCTGCGGAACTTGCCGCGTCCCAAGTTGCTCAGCTGCAGCGGTCCCAGCTTGATGCGCTTCAAATCGCGCACCGGGAAGCCGATAGCGTCGCACATGCGGCGAATCTGGCGGTTACGTCCTTCATGGATGGTGATATCAAAAAGCGTAAAGCCACGCTCATGGTCATAATCACGCAGGTTAACAATCGCCGGAGCGGTCGGGCCATCCTCCAGCTTTACGCCTAAACGCAGCTGGTCCAGCTTTTCCTGCGGCACAATGCCCGGAACCTTAACGAGGTAGGTTTTATTAACCTCATGGCTCGGATGCATCAGTGCCTGTGCCAGCGCACCGTCATTCGTCAGCAGCAGCAGTCCTTCGGTATTGAAGTCCAGGCGGCCTACCGGGAAAACTCTTTCCGGCAGGTTCTGCACGAAATCGGCAATGCTACGGCGGTTCTGCGGGTCGGACATCGTGGTGACTACTCCCCTCGGCTTATAGAACATGTAATAAGCCTTAGCTTCCTGGACAATAGGTTTGCCGTCAACGCTGATGCGTACCTTGTCGGCATCAAACTTGCAGCCCAGCTCGGTAACAACCTTACCGTTCACGCGGACGCGACCTGCCGTAATAATTTTTTCTGCTTCGCGGCGGGAGGCAACGCCTGCTGCCGCCAGGATTTTTTGTAAACGTTCTTCCATCTATCTCAGTTTTCCTTTGCTTCTAATGTATTATCAAGCTGCAGCACCTGCTGCGCAGCCTCTGCCTCATCCTCAGGCTTCGTTTCCAGCGGCGGCAGCTCATCCAATGAGTTCAGGCCGAACACCGTCAGGAATTTATCTGTCGTAGCATATAAAATAGGGTTGCCCAAGGCCTTCTTGCGTCCTGCCTCTACTACCAGGCCAAGGTCCAGCAGTGTATTGAGTACGCCGTCAACCTTCACGCCGCGGATGGCTTCCATCTCTGCGCGCGTCACCGGCTGCTTAAAAGCGACAATCGCCAATGTTTCCAAGGACGCATTCGTCAGCTTTACTTCCTTTTTGCGCCCCAAGCCCAGCAGTACATTGTAGTAAACTGGCTTGGTCACCAGCTGAAAGCAGCCTGCTGTTTCACGCAGCATCAATCCCCTGCTTTCCGCCTCGTAGGACTGCTTCAGCTCCGAAACAAGCTCCCACACCTGCGGCTTTTCCAGCTGCAGAAGGTCCGCAAGCTCCGCCACAGAAACAGGCTCACCTGCAGCAAACAGCACCGCTTCCAGTGCTCCTGTCATTTTATCAAGATACATCGTTTGCTTCCTCCTGTCCCTGCTTGCCGAAGATATAAATCGGTGCAAAGCGCTGTGCCTGGCTGATAGTAATCAACCCCAGCTTCAGCAGCTCCAGTACACCCAAAAAGCAGGCCACCTTCTCGGCAGGGCTGCCTGCGGTAAAAATCTCATTCAGTATAAAGCCCTGCGGCCTGCGCTGCAGTCTTTGCAGAATATCTGCCATCTTATCCTGTACGCTGTAGGCCTGCGGCTCAATAAAGGCTGCCGGCTTGCCGTCGGTCGCAGTCGTCATGCCTGCCAAAGCCTTCAATAACTGCTGCACCGTGCAGGGAGCAACAGTGCGCTCCACCAGATTGCCGAACATCGGCTCACGCTGCCAGTACAGGTCAGCGCTCTGCTTCATATCCGCCAAAGCAGCGGCGGCACGCTTAATGCGGCGGTATTCCACCAGCATCTCCACCAGCTGCTGGCGCGGGTCTGCTTCCTCCTCCTCGCCCTCAACGGACTGCTTGGGCAGCAGCATGCGCGATTTAATCTGCAGCAGCGTTGCGGCCATCACCAGAAAATCACTGGCAACCTCCATATCAAATTCACTCATGCTGCGCAGATAGCTTATATACTGCTCCGTAACCGCAGCTATGGGAATATCATAAATATCTACTTTATCACGCTCTATAAGGTGCAGGAGCAAATCCAGCGGACCTTCGAACGCAGTCAGCTTCAACGATAAATCAGCCATGGCCTAGAACACTAAACCTAAAATACCGTTTACCAACATCATGTAGCCTGCGGCAAGCGGTCTGATAATCGCACCTGTGATACCGGTGAACACCAACGCGATCAGAATATAAAAGCCGTAGCGTCCTACCATATTATCAAATTTCCAGGCCATAGACGGCGGCAGAAGCTCCGAAAGAATCTTGGAGCCGTCCAACGGCGGTACCGGAATCATGTTGAAGAAAGCAAACCATACATTATATAACTGCATCCACAGCAAAAAGCGGTAAACGCCATCACTCAAAAGACCGAAGCGATTTAAAAACGTCATGAAGAATGCTGCGAGAAAGCACAAAAACAGATTGGCTGCGGGACCGGCAAAGGAAACCTTCAGAATACCTTCGCGGCGGTTACGGAAATTGCTGGGGTTAATTTCTACAGGTCTTGCCCAGCCGAAGCCTGCTACCACCAGCAGAATTGCACCCAATGGGTCCAGATGTGCCATCGGGTTGAAGGTCATGCGTCCCATATAACGCGCAGTCGGGTCACCCATGCTGTCCGCACATTGCGCATGGGCATATTCGTGTATCGTAATCGCAAACAGCAGCGCAGGAATGCGATAGATCATCGTACTGAAATCGAGCATACTTTCCTCCGAGAAAAATTTATCAATAGATTTATTATACAACATCTTGTATTCCTACGTCAAAAAGAAAACGGAACCATCAGTATAAATTATGTGACAGTTCCGTAAACATTTACTTTTTTCTGTTGATTATTTTCTTATTTGCCTGTGAATTGCGGTGCCCGCTTTTCATAGAAGGCAGCAATGCCTTTCTTGCAGTCATCGGTACCCATCAGCAGTGCCTGGGTAGTTTCTTCAATAGCCAGCACCTCGTCCAGAGTCAGGTCATGGTCATTGAGATATTTCTTCGTCAGGCTGATAGACAGTGGAGCGCTTGCTGCCAAGCGTGCAGCCATAGCGTAAACCTTATCCTTCAGCTCTTCGTCTTCATAAACATCGTTCAGCATGCCAAGCTCTTTGGCAGTCGCAGCGTCAATCAAGTCACCGGTAAACATCAGCTCTTTAGCCTTCAGCACACCGATAGCCTTCGGCAGGAAGTACAAGCCGCCGCAGTCGGGAATCAGGCCAACCTTGGCAAAGCTTTCGCCAAAGCGTGCCTTGGCAGATGCATACACCAGGTCGCAGGCCAGCATCAGGTTAACGCCGGCACCAGCAGTAACACCATTGATATAAGCAATAACAGGTTTAGGAATGGTAGTCAGGCGTTTGGCAACGTCGCCCACCTTAGCGATAAAGTCCTTTTTGGCAGCAACGCCTTCCAAGCCGTTCAGGTAGCTCAAATCACCGCCGGCACAAAATGCCTTGCCGTTGCCGGTAAGTACGATAGCACGCACCTCAGCGTCGGCCGCAGCCTTGGTAATGGCAGCATGAAGACCGTCAATCAGCGCGTCATTCATTGAATTCAGGCTCTTCGGACGGTTCATAGTGATCGTCGCAATATTGTTTTCCACAGCGTATAATACAGCTTCTTCCATGGGGAACACTCCTTTACACATGTAGTTTATATCATTAAGGATATTATAGCATAAAACCTCAAACAAGCCTACTATTTATCTAAAGATTTTAGCTTTTCCTGCTGCCGGCAATTTCTGCATTAAGTAAAGGTGAAGGGAGTATCTTTGTGACAACACATTAAGACCATCTTTCCCTCGCCTTTCATATCACTTGCCTTCATTCTATATAAACATTTCATCTGCTAATACTGGCTCATTTATCGCCTTCCCAAAATACTTATAAATTTTTCTAAAAAACCTGTTGACAAATAATTGCCATGCGAGTATAATAGTCTTCGTTGGTTGACTTACCAACCTTAATTCCCCGATAGTTCAGCCGGTAGAACACCTGACTGTTAATCAGGGCGTCGTAGGTTCGAGTCCTACTCGGGGAGCCAAGAAGTTTGCCTCAGTTGCAGTAATGCAGCTGAGGTTTTTTGTTATTCTTTTACTAATCCTTCATCAATCTTCCTTGCATACTAAAAATTTAATTGATATAATAGAAAAAGCTGAAAATTATATAAAAGGAGATTCTGTTTATGACCAACAACCATTCCAAGGGGCGTGCCATCGCACTGCTGCCTATCGCAGTCTTTCTGCTGTTTTTTATAGGCTCAGGCCTGATTACCGGGGATTTTTACAGCATGCCTGCAATTGTAGGCTTTTTAATTGCTTTAGTTATAGCCTTCCTGCAAAACAAAAAGCTCAGCTTTGTGCAAAAGCTGCGCCTTGCTTCTACCGGCGTAGGTGACGAAAACATTCTCACCATGTGCCTCATCTTCCTCGCCGCAGGTGCCTTTTCCGGCGCTGTACGCGCTGCCGGCGGTGTAGAAAGCACAGTCAACCTCGGCCTTTCCATTCTGCCGGGCAACATGGCGGTTGCAGGCCTCTTTGCCATCGGCTGCTTCATTTCCATTTCTATGGGTACTTCCGTAGGCACAATTACCGCGCTTGCTCCGATTGCAGCGGGCATCAGCGACAAAACCGGCTTCCCGATGGCTATCTGCGCCGGTGCCGTAGTCTGCGGTGCAATGTTCGGTGACAACCTTTCTATTATTTCCGATACCACTATTGCTGCTGTTAAAACACAGGGCTGCGATATGCGCGACAAGTTCCGCGAAAACTTCAAAATCGTTCTGCCGGCAGCAATCATCACCCTCGGCCTGTTCTACTTCCTGGGCAACACCAACGAATATCAGGTCAACGGCAACCTCGACTACAGTCTGATCAAGGTTCTCCCCTATCTGTTCGTTTTAATCGGTGCCGTAAGCGGTGTCAACGTTTTCGTTATCCTTATTATCGGTACTGTGCTCAGTATGCTCGTAGGCCTCGGAACAGGCATGTTTACCGCTACCAAAATGTTCACCCATGTTGGCAACGGCATTATGTCAATGTATGACATCACAGTTATTTCTATCATCGTAGCCTGCATCATCACACTGATTAAGGAATACGGCGGTATTGATTTCGTTCTGAATTTCATCAAGAGCCGCATCAGCAGCACCAAAGGCGGTGAGCTGGGTATTGCTGCTCTCGCTCTCCTTGTTGATATCTGCACCGCAAACAACACTGTTGCGATTGTTATGGCAGGTCCGATTGCCAAGGATATCAGCGAAGAGTTCGGCGTAACGCCTCGCCGCAGCGCCTCTCTGCTGGATATGTTCAGCTCCATGGGCCAGGGACTGATCCCCTACGGCGCACAGCTTCTGGCTGCAGCAAGCCTCACAGGACTGAACCCCTTCGCCATCATCCCCTACTGCTTCTATCCGCTGCTGATGGGTATCAGCGGACTGATCTTCATCTTCATCAAAAATAAAGACTAAAAAATCAAGCCGTACGACTATAAATTTACTGCAATAGTAACAATAAAGCCGTACGGCTTTTTTATGCCACGGAAACATCAGATCAACACAAAAAGCCTGAGCAAACGCCCAGGCTTTTGTTATAGCTGTTCTGGTCAGACTACAAGTACCTTTTAATGCCGCCCTTTTGCAGGATTTCCTGTTTTATTATATCAGCGTATTCAAATCCTTGTGACATCAAAGTAAGGCTTGCTGTATCTATTGCATCGCAAAATCCTGCAACCATTTTATCAAAGCGCTTAAGTGCCATATTCTTGCCTAATCCGACATTAAGAGCTTCACGCTCAAATGCTTTTCTGTCAATATCATTAATGTTATATATCCCGCCGATACTCATAGCCATGTCTTCGGTACTGCTATCATAAACCATCGTACTGACAATATCATAAGCAGGTGCAAGACGGATAGATTTTAAATCCTTGCTATAAAGCAGCGACAAGTTCTTTATATGATTGTCAGTATTTCCCACTAAATAATCAAAAATACAAATATCCCACAGCTTCAATTGGTCTGCAATCGGGTCTGACGAAAAAGAACGCAAAAGATTCATAGACCGCTTTAAATAAGCAGCTCCATTTTTCTCATACTTATCACCGGCAGCAATTCCTAATGCTTGCGCAAAATCTTCCTGATGAAGCCTATAAGGTACTCTTAGTCCATTTAAAACAGCTGATTCCGCATCAAATTTTCTGTCATAACGTCTGGTTGCGAATAAAATATCTTCCATATTATCGCTGCCAACATTAACAATAAAGCTATCCGGTATTTCTATACCTAAATTTTTTGCTGTCAACATACACAGCTGCTCATTAGCAACTATCTTTTTTAATCTTATATGGCTCTGCTTTACTATATGAGTGCTTGGTGCATTTCCTTCCGGAAAAAACCATTTTTTACTTTCAGGTTCATAATATAAACCAACTTTTCCGGAAGCTCCTGTTAAAGACAAATGGGATTTGGTAATAAGCTGAACAGATTCCGTTGCTCCCTCTTGCGCTAAAGCCTTTATTTCTGCATCCTGCAATAACTTATATGAAGTTACATTGGTAGCTGCTTCATTATCAACAATCCGAATCGCACCCAAACATTCATTACCAAGTACAGCTAAAATATTCAAATAGTCATTTGTATCAGCATGAACTTCTTTAGCAATGCATTTGCGAATAAATCCTTCAGGAAGCAAACCCTCAAAAAAATTTCTCGTAGCATGAACACTAAAGGCTTCCGTCTGTAAAGGTAAGCTTAAAGAAATCGGTCTGCTAGCTTCTCTTTGCAAATAATCAACAGCATAGCTGAAACGTGCATCATTATAATCGTTTCCGGTTATCCTGCCAACAATACAATTCTGACCGGAATTTTCTATCTCTACTATCAAATCAACCATATACTTATCCTCTCTTTTCCAGAATAAAGTTCAAGCCTAAAGTGTTGATTAAAAAAAGAACCTTGCCGATTTCTGTAGTTTCCTTACCATGCTCTAAATCAGAGATAAAGCTGCTGCTTAGTCCGGTAACCTCTGATAAAAATTTTTGAGTATAATTAAGCTCTTTACGACGCTCTTTTATCGCGCTGCCTAAAGAAATAACATCTAATATTTTCATAAACCCTCCAAAGTAATCCTCGCTATATTATTAGCGCTTAAAACAAGCCGTACGGCTATAAAACAACTGCAACTTTCAAAATCAAGCCGTACGGCTATTTTTCTTACTTAAAAGTATAAATCAAGCCGTACGGCTTTGTCAATAAAATAAATAGCATGCTTATTCCTCTTGAACAACATCTTTCCACGCAAAAAGCCTGAGCAAACGCCCAGGCTTTTGTTATAGCTTATTATTTTTCAAACGGGAATTTGTACTGAGTCAGGCCCAGCTCATCTCTGAGCTGAATGAATTCCTTCTGAATGGATTCGCCAACCGGTACACCCTTGTCTTTTCTATCCAGCCAAGCCATGTATTCCTTCTCGCCGGCAGTGTAGATGCGTTCCTGACCGGGAGCCTTGGTGGAATTGCGCAGACCGCGGCAGATATCGCCGGCAGTTTTCTTGAAGGTGTCAACACCCATGAAGAACGCCGGGTTGATAACGAAGAAGAAGTGGCCCAAATGATACATAGTGTTGTTGCCGTTTTCATCCTTGCCGGACAGTGCCTTCATGAAAGGACCGCCTGCCAGTGCGGAGGACAGAATCTCTACGATAGTAGTGAAGCCGTAGCCCTTGTAGCCGCCGGTTTCTTCGCCCAGACCGCCCAACGGCAGCAGAGCAACGTTGCCTGCACGCATTTCCTTCAGGATGGTAGCGGATTCGGTCATGGTGCCGCCGTCCTTAGCAACTACCAGACCTGCCGGAGTATCCTTACCCTGTCTAGCATAGAACTCAATCTTACCGTTTTGGATAATGCTGGTTGCACAGTCAAAGTTGAACGGGAACTCCTCATCGGTAGGCATAGTAAAGGTCAGCGGGTTGGTGCCCATCATCGGCTCAACACCAAAGGTAGGAGCAACGGAAGGTCTTGCATTGGTACCGGAAATACCGATCATGCCTGCTTTTTCAGCCATCGTGGTCCAATAGCCTGCAATGCCGTAGTGAGTAGAATTAAAGATGGTGCCGCCGGCCATACCGTACTTGGAAGCCTTTTCAATCAGCATTTCCATCATCTTATGGGAAGCAACCATGCCCATGCCGTTGTGAGCATCCATAACTACAGTACAAGGAGTATCCTTGACAATTTCAATTTCGGTTTTCGGCAGCAGGGTACCGTTTTTAATACGATCCAGGTAAATAGGCTTGAAGCGGTTGCAGCCATGGCTTTCGATACCGCGTCTGTCACTTTCCAGCAGAACGTCTGTACAAATGCGCGCATCCTCTTCGGGAACACCGTATTTAACGAATACGTCTACCATAAAATCGTGGACTAAGTCCCAGCTTACAAAGGGTCTTGTTTCTTCCATGCTGTTTCCTCCTTGAAGAAAATTTTTTCAATTCATAATAATATTGCTTTCGCACTACATATAGTATACCTCATTACTCCATAATTGTACAGTATTGCTTTTACGGCTAAACTTTGCGCCTGTTACAAACGCTGATGTTAAAAAATCTATTTTATCCTTAGGCATACTCACCTGCAAAAAAATACCGTGCAGACCTCCTGACTAATGACACAGAAATCTGTACGGTATTATATATTTTTTGTTATCCCTGCTCTGCTCCGTCCGCATTAAAGGCAACCGGTGCCTTAGCCTCCAGCTCTTTCGTGCTGCCGTCGGCATTATGCCACAGGGTTTTCTTGCTCAGCGAGCCATTGGTTACAAGGCCGGTCGCATCAAAGCTGATGCCTGTGCCGCTCTTGAATTCAACAAAGCCGGCGCTTTCATCCTGCAGGTTGTTCTGCCAGCCGAGCGGGCGCAGCTTCGTTGCCTCCGCCAGTGTACCGCTTATAACCCTGCCTTTTGTATCAAAGGTCAGCAGATTGTCATTTTTAAAGCGTACAAAGCCGTAGCCGTTATCACTCAGCTGCAGGATAACGTCATTGTCAATCACACCGCTGAGCACAGTGCCGTCCTTGGCAAAGGTCACGGTTTTGTTGCCCATATAGCGCACATGGCCGTCGGCAGGAATCACCAGCCCCGGGCGATACGGATGGTAGAAGAAACGCGGCGGGAAGAACGGCGCACTCCGCTCCACATAATAATAATTGCTCGCCAGGCTCTTCCATCCTGCAGGACGCAGATAGGTAGCGCTCGCCAGCACGCCCTCTATTACCTGACCGTCATCATTGAGCTTTACAACAGTATTCTTCTTGAACTTAATATCGTCCGCTACCGTCCAGCCCTGCGGCACCAGCTTGGTATCCTTATCTAAGGTTATGGTTTTATCAGCAAGAGCTGTGTTGGCGCCTACAAGCACTAAGGCAGCTAATAGTAAGGCTGTAACTTTACGCATGATAATCACCTCATTTGCACTTTCTAAGCATATTATAGCATAAGTTACTAAAAGAAACTATAAAACTATTGTGAATTAAGTGTGGAAGTGATGTGGAGATATTCTCCCCTATAAATTCTTAAGCCAGCAGAGGGGTTTTCTTTATGCTTTTTGATGAACTTCATGCTTTGAAATGCAAAAACTTTATTTTTTTAAGAGTTTTTGCACTTGGCACTCACATAAACACAAACTCCTGTCACAAGTTGGCCAACGCCAGCCTATAACAGGAGTTTTATTTACATTAGTTCATTATTTGGTTTTGTGCCAACCTAACCAATTCCCTCAAATTAAATAACATATATACTATTTTTTTGTAACTGTCTTGCGTAAAATTTTCTCTAATCCGTCATTAGAATAATGCATGCTTGCAATAGAAGCATCAATATATTCTTCTTTATCAATTAGCGCAAAATTTATATAATAGCCTGCATTCAACGAAAAATGATACATAAATTCGCGTGTAGCACGCCCATTTCCTTCTCTAAACGGATGCAAAGCATTTAAATCACCTAATAAGTCAGCAGCTTTACTACAAAAATCAGCTAACGACAAATCGCATAAATAATTACGCTTTTGTAAATTTGTAAATATATCGTCAGCATAAGCCTCTATATTGCAAACAGGACAAAAGAAACTATTTCCTTTGGCAATATCTATCGTTCTTATTTCCCCAGCCCATGTATATACGCTGCCAAACATTGCTTTATGAATATACTTTAAAGTATTAAAGTCAAATTTATCAAATGTTTTTAAGCGTAATTCTAACGCTGCAAGCATGGATAGCCTGCGCTCCAATTTCATCAGCGTAACAGCGTCTTGCACATCAAATTTATTTTTTAAAACTTGTGTATGAGGATATACATACGGATCCATAACAGCTATCACTCATGCGTCAAAAAGATCTTTTTTGCCTCAGCTAAAGACATCTCTCCGGCTGTTACTTTAGCAAAAATATCTTTCTCGAAATCGGAAAAGTAAATATCTTCAATTTCAAAGCTCTTAACAATAGAATCTATATCATTAACCATGTTTTTATTCAGCATTTTTATCCCTCTCTTTCTAGTCTTATGTATATTATAGCACTATTTATTTATCGTTTAAACCTGTAAAGTGATGTCATGTAAGTTTTTACAGTTACCAGGACGGTAAAATCATAACTTCATCAGAAAACAGTGTTTGATATAAAGCTACATCTTCATTCGTGCGGATGTTGTAAAAATACATTACACGCGAACCATTAGCATCACGCTCTCTTCTCAGACCAAAATCATAAATATTTTTAAAGATTTCAGCAGAATATCCATTGAGCATCTCCAAGCACGTTTCGCCATTTTCATAACAGCCGCCATAAGCAATCAGCAGCAGCCAAATCTTCATGAAGCCATCATCATCAAACATATCATAGCCTATACTGAAATTCATGTATTCATACAACGATTCCCCACCTTCACAAGTAAGCTTCAGATTAGGATTCGCTCCATGCTCCAAAAATTTTTTAGCAAGCATTACTGCAATGGCCTCATTTTCAATCCAAATACAACTGCTTAAAGCATTCTTATCACTATCCGAATTAACGTCTAACCCTCTAGCCAGGAGGACATCAAACACATTACTTATCTTCTCTATCATGTATTTTTCTGCAATCTTCGGCTCACCCTCTTCACCAAAAAGATTATATTCATACTCTATTTGATCTATTATATCCTCAGAATAATCGTCCGCTTCTGCTGCCGTTAAATTCTTAGAGCTGATTTCGGCTAATACATTATCAAGGTATTCTTCCAGACTAACTTTTTTCTTTTCCATACTCATCTTAGCACCTTCTTTCAAGCAAACTGATATATTTAAGATGTTCTAGATAAATATATGAAAATCCTGCATGTTAGTCCAAGCATATCTAAATGCCTGTATTAAAAACCAGAATACACGAACTGCGCAAAGAAAGAAAAATGCAGCAAAGTGACCTTGCAGAGCTTGTCGGCGTCAGAAGGGAAACCATCGGCAACCTGGAAAACGGAAAATACAATCCCTCGCTTAAGCTGGCAATGGATATCGCCAAGGTGTTTGGCAAGCCGGTGGAATACATTTTTCAGTTTGAGGAAGAAGAGAAGTAAGGATTAAACAAACACAAACTCCTGTTACAAGTTAGCCAACGCCAGCCTATAACAGGAGTTTTATTCTTTTGCTATCTGACAACTAAATACAGAAACCGCTTATAGTTTGATTGCTTTTCTATAATCTATTTCACCATTTCTATATTAAGCAGAATATTCACTTTTTAATCATAGACTGATACTTATCAAATTCTGTTTTTGCAACACTAATTGCTTTTCTATACAACTCTTGTTGCGGTGACATATCAGTTACATTCACAATGTGCCCCGTTCTACTAAAAGCCTTTAAATCGGGACTACTAAATACCATGCCATGAGAAGCTGGTCCTGTACGGTCAACCATTAAATAGCCTGTCTGAGGATTAACAAAAAAAGTGTAATAGGTTCCCATATGACTGCCTCCAGATGCACAATATGCAACAGGAACTAATCCCATTGAAGTGTATATTCTCATTGAATATGATGCATCTGGAGTTACTATTCCTGACTCGTTAATAGTCATATCCGCCATAACCCAACCATTATAACTAGAGAATCCCTCATCAGCAGATATACTTGCACTAGAATGAGCTTCTGCTTTATTCATAGATATACCAAGCATTACTACCATCAACAAGAAACTACACAATATTTTTAGCATTAAAACCAACTCCTATTATTCATTGTAGACATCTATCAAATAAGCATACTACATTAATCCATAGAAATAATCAGACTATTTTAATGGACACCAAATCGTTTTTCAAACAAAATTATTTTTAGTCTACTCAGTACCCTCTAACATATCTGTTATAATCATCTACAGCTTCATTTGCTGATGCAATAGCCTCTTGTTTAGCTTCAATAATGCGTTCTATATCATTATCTGCAGCTTCAACATAATTTCTTGCATCTTGAATATAATTTTCTACTTCAGTTCTATATCTGGAATCATCATACTGATTACGAGAATAAGGCGCCGTTGGCTTTTTGTAACGATATCTGTCAAAATCAGGATAATCGCTTAAAGGCAAATTACTGTTCCCTATTACATAACCAAAAGCTACAGAAACTGAGCATAGAAGTATAATTAAAGTCAACAAAACAATCTTTTTCAAAATAAATGATTCCTTTCTAAAAAAAGTCTATCTATCGTCTGAAATCTTATCATATACATCGCAAACTTTACTTAAAAGCTCGTATGCAATAGTTTCGGTATCAGCAAGACGTACATCAGGAATAATTTCGTCGATAATAAGCAAGCCGGTATTAACATACTCTTCTGCAATCTTATGAATCTCATCAGTTGAGGTTATAAGATTTTCTTTGTTGTCACGTATAAGCTCCCTTAGTGCCACAGCATCAATATAAGCGAGGTAATCTCTAGGAAATGCACTCGGTCGTACCCAGCCTTTAACCTTTTTGAGTGGTGTACGAAGACCTTTATTAACACCTAAAGCAAGACAAATCATAAAAATATTGCAGTTTCCCTGTTCATTTAAGCCCAACACATTAAGCTTTTTAATCTTGTTCTCTATTATGGATTCAAGATTATTTATATCTACGTTAAAAGGACTATCTCCAATGTTTTTGTCAAGCATTTCAATTCTCCTTAAACACACAATTATTCTTTAAATACAATCTAGCATAACTTGAAAGTTCCGGCTGTGACAAAACGTCCTTTATTTCATCAGAATACTCGGAAGGTGTTACTTCTAAAATGATTTGTTTTTCGGTGCTGATTTTCAGCAGCACTTCAGCAAAATTCTTTCTGTTAGTATCAGAAACCCTGCCTACAGGTGTGTCTATAAGTAAAAAACTATCATAACCAGATACTTCATGAACAGCCAAGGTGAATGCTAAAGCCAAAAGTTCTGTTTCTGAAGCAGAACAACTGTCAAGACAAGATTTGTTATTATACTTATGATAAAGCTTTAATGAATAATCTTCTGCAAGTTCGACTCTGCCATAGGTATCTTTTTTCCAGATAAGTTCTCCGAAAAGTTTTTCTGTTCGTTCTGCAATACGGTTTCTACCGGTTTCTGCCAAATCATTAATAACCTTGTTAAGAACATCATAAGATTCACTGGCAAATTCCCAGTATTTCTTAGATGATTCTTGTTCTGCTGCTAAATTTAACGCTTTTTTGTATTCGATTTCTAATTTGGCAACTTGATTTTTTACATCTTCAAGCTGACTTGAAAAATTATGTTGCTCTTTTTTCTTCTTTTCTAAAAGGGTTTCATAGTCTTTTCTTTTTTGTATTAATTCAGCTATATTTGCGACTGCATTAGAACCGAATTCTTTTAATTTAACATCCAATTCGTCAATTTCTTTTGTGATTCCTTCGATTGCATAATTTTTATCTTCAATAGACTTTAACAATGTATTTTTACGAGAAGTGAAATCATTGATATCTAAAGAATTTCTTATTACTGGAGCAAGTTCAGCAATTTTCTTCATAGAGGAATTGCCTTTAATTTTTTCCAGTAAGAATTTCAATACTTGGAGTTTGGTTTTGTCTAATTTCTGTTTGCAAAGCTTACATTCACAATTAGCAATGCTTTCTTCAATATCAGTATCACGAAGATCAGTGAAAGTATCGTCTTCTTCCTGTCTATTGTTTATGTACTCTGTTACAGATTTATTATTATGATAAAGTAAAATATTGATTATTGAATCTCTAATAAATCTATCTCGTTCAGAACACAATCTGCTTAAGTCTTCCTCATATGACTGTAAAAGTTTCTTTTTATCATTATAGTTGTTGTTGTAAACCGAAATAAACTCTTGCCCATTTATATCAGAATTAATTATTGCCAATTCTTTTTCTGCTTTCTTTAATTCAGAGACAGTTTGATCAAGTTTTAATTTTAATGCTTCACGATTTTCTTTAGCAGAATTCAGTTCTGTTTCTTTATCCGAGAGCTTAGGATCTTTTTTCAAGTATTCATTCTTGTAATAGTCATTTGTAGATTTCAAATGTTTCTTGACTGTATCAAGAATATTGATTTGAGCAATTGTATAAACATTATCTCTAACATTTCTGCGTTTGCTATCACGGAAGTAGGTTAAAAGCTGTTCACCATCGAAGTAAAAATATTCCCTGATATCTTTAGGTAAAACCGTTTGTAATTTCGTATATATATCATCTTCCTGCAAAAACTCTGTATTACCAAACGAAGTTAATCTGCTACATGTTCTTTTCTCCTGGCCGAAAGGAACTCCATTATCTACTTTAAAAGACTGTTCGCGAGTAAATGTATATTTTTCACCATCAATATCCAGTTCTACAATTACTTTAACTAAACAAAAACTTGCGCCTGTTTCTTTTAATTCTTGCATAACCTCAATGTTATATAAAGGCAGGCTGTTGGAATCGTCTTTCGTTTCGTGAATGTCATCACGTTGAAAGATTCCGGATTTATGAGGTTCGTCACCATAGAGACACCAGTTGATGGCATTAAGAAAATTGGTCTTTCCTACGCCGTTAGAAGCTTCTAAGATATGGATATCATAGCTGCCATTTTTCGGAAAAGTCAGCTCTAAATCCTTATATTGTCTGAAATTATGTGTTTTAACAGATATGAGTCGCATAAATTTACTCCCCTTTATCTACAGCGTTTTCAACGAGTTTTCTGTATTGCTTTGAATACTGTCCACCTTCTGTTTCGTGCTTTATAATATCAAGCAAGAATTTGGCAATCTGTTTGTTCCCGTTACTATATTTTTCAACCTTATCTTTTATAGCAGGATTCATTTTCATAATTTGCTTTCCTCCAAAACCTTGTAAACCTTTGTCAATACGGTAACACTATTAGCTGCATCCTGTGACAAATCTTTTACCCTAACCATTTCTTTTTCAAAAATCCGTCGTTCGACAGCAGCAAGTTTGTCATCACCAAGCCTATAATAATCAGGTTCTAAAATCATATCATAGATACGGGCAAAATACTTATTGGGTGCCTGACGGATAATACGGCCTATACGCTGCACATATTCTCTGGGATTAGTGCTGGAAGCCATAATAATAGCTGTGTCGGCTGAAGGAATGTCTATGCCTTCGTCTAAACATTTTATGGCGACAAGCACCTGATAATCCTTAGACTTGAATTTACTTATAATATAATCACGTTCTGAAAGCCCACCATATTTTGCCATAGGTGCAGTGCCTTGCTCCTGCGTAAACTTAGTTGTTGATATCCCGCGCTTTCCTAGTGTTTGGACAACATTGTCAATCTGGGCATCAGAAACAAATATAATCATATTGCTTATGTCGTTGCCAAGGTTATCAAGGATTCTTTCGAGTTCGTCGTACTTGGCAACAGCATTTTTCTCAATATCCGCACGTTTAAATCTTAACATCTGCAGATATGTATCTTTATCATCCATGTAACGCTTAGACTTAATAATTTTCTCTGTAAGCTTTTTATATTCTTCGATTTCATTATCTGTAAGAGAAACAAAGCATGGCTCATAATCAAACTTAACCAGAAAATTCTTTTTAGTTATAGGATTAATTTCTGTTAAAGCATCATGAATTGTAAATTCAAAAGACTTGCCGCCAAAATACTCCTCAATAAGTTTACTGCCAGCATCATCAAACCAACGTTGCGGAGTTGCACTTAAACCAAGTCTATAAGTATATTCATCAATAAACCCATTTCTGGTTTTATCAGCACCCATACCATGAACTTCATCACCTATCAAGAATTTAGTAATACTACTGAATTTCTTAGATGTAATGATCTCAAGAAATTTAGCTGATGAACAAATCTGGTGCGTAGTATATACGACCAGATGCTTATATTGCCCCAATTTAAGCTTCAGCATCTCTCGATTGAATATGGTCTGCCAGTTTTTCACATTGCCATTTAATGATATACTGTGCGTTATATCAATATCCAAAGAATCAATATCTCGTTTCCACTGGTCAGATAAAGTAACCTGCGGGCAGGCTATTATTACCAAAAGATGCTTAGTATCCTTTAATGCTTTATCAAGACAACCGATAGCAGTCCTCGTCTTACCTGTACCAGTAGCCATCTGCAAGAGCAATGAGCGATTATTTTCTTGCCACATATCCACCGCATTCTTTTGATAATAGAACAACTCGAGTTTCTGTTTTGGCTTTGGTTTATCAGTTACAGTAGAAAAATATTTTTTAGTTGCTATATGTTCAGGTTTAAAATCTTTACTTTCAACTATCAGCTTTTCCTTTATTGCCTCTGGTATATCTTTAACCTCAACATCAAAACGCCGGCCTTCCCAAAAGCTGTCAAAACGTTCTTTATCAGCTTCTATATAAGGCAACGCACCTTGCCAACTACAAAACACTTTAAATTCCTCAGTATTAGCCATCCAGCCGCTGGCAGATTCATTATTGGAGCCACTAAAAGAAAGTACATTCCCAGCTTGGTCATACAACACCCCAACTTTCTGATGCATTATTCCCAAACGTTCAATTTCATTACTGCTGCATACCCCAGAATTATTGCGAATAACAGCAATTTTTATTGTCAAAAGATTATTAGCAATCATCCATCCCAAGGCTTTAACATGATCAAGTTCAAATTTATCAGTTATATCCTCATATGAATGAATAAAATTCTTATAGATTACCGAATCCAAGCTATCAATAGAACCTTTCATTGCTTCAACATCAGAACTGCTTAACTTTGGACAAGTTACAAGGCGCATTGTTCCACCGTTTTCAATAAAGGCCTCCATACCTCTTGCAGCTACAGCCAAAGTACTTGACGAAAAGAATCCGGCAATACGGTCATATCTGTTTGCTGTAGATAATACAGGAATATAAAAGTCCCTTAAGATATTATCTTTACCGGAATCGTATGATATTTTTAAAGAAAGATTGCTAAAATCCTTTAACATACACAATCACACCCACTTAATATTAATGTCGTAATTAACCTTGTTAATAGAAAGTGAAACCAAAGCTTCAATTAATATTTTTACGTTACTGAGCCTTCTTCTGACTGTAGAATCAGATAAACTTAATGCCATAATTTCAGATACATTTACGAATTCCGTCCTAGCTTTAACCAAAACATGCCTAACTAATGGTATACGAAGATATAACAATGGCTTCAGCTTTTTTACAACAGTAATAGGCAGTTCCATATACAATTTACCTAAGGGTGTTACATCAAAAGGCTTCTTTTTCTTAGTTAATCCCATAAGCATAGCAGTTTTATAATGATTTTCACCGTATTTCGTCTGAGCACCAACCTTGCTATCCTTGTAAAAGAAATAACCAATTAAAGCATATGTACATTTATCTCCTGCATTTGCTTCGACATAAGGCAATAGAGGCTCTATTGCATTTATATCACTGAATTGAGGGATATTAGTTGAATTGATTAAGGGCAACATATCAGTGCCATCATCAAGAATATCAATAATTTCATCAATAGAGTAATGTTGAATGGCAGTTAAAAGCTTATTTCCTACGCCAAGGAATTCTTCTTCACTATGATTGCTTAAAATATCATCATCATAAGACGAATAAAATAATCTGATTACATCCGAAATATCATATGTTTCATTCTTTAATAAATCTATATAATCCATTTCACACCACCATTATTCAGGCCAAACATATCTGACATCAAAAAATTTTGCTGCTATTTCAGGATATTCTGCTTCAAATTCAGTCATAGACCTCATTGCAGAACACATAGTTCCTTCGGTTTTGTGAAGAGCCTGATTCGCAACACAGAATTCTCTAAAAGTCATTTTTTTAACTATATTAGCCTGATTGCACCATCTGGCAATCGTTACATAAAGAGCACGATATTTAGAATCCTTCCACGGAGCACTATCCTTACTCTGGTATCGCATTATATAAGGCAAGCAGCCATAACGAAGCAATAGTTCAATACGAATAAAAGCTCCTTCGATATCTTTATAATCTGTACTTTCGAAACCAACAAGAACATAAAACCGTATTCCTTTACGCTTTCTATATTTCTTAAGAATCTCAAGCTTCTGATGAATAAGCTCATAATCACTCAAGTTATCAAAAGCAAATGTAAAGTCACCATCATATCTCAGGCTAAACAACAATTTACTTTTCTCATCCGTCAAAAGACGTTCATCAAGGCCCTGTTTAAACTTGAAAGATTTTTTTGTTTCTGAAAGCTCTTCTATCAACTCATGAAATTTAGGATAACCTAAAACATTATCATCGAGAAGACATATTTTTTTTCGTGTGTAATCCAAAAACTCCTTCAACGGACTGTGTTGAAAAACATGGTCATATTTTTGATTAACACAAAAAGGACATTTCCTGAAACAACCACGAGTCAAAAAACCAATTGAATACTCGAGATACTCCTTGAACTGTACCAGATATCTTGTTTTATTAAAAATTTTACCTTCAGATTCCGCCTTTTTACGCGCAGTTTCTACCTGCTCATCAATCCAAGAATCATACAAATGATAATCAGGCATATAATGCTCTATTTCATCTGGCAAATTAGGAGCTTTATCGAAGAAAAAGCCAGTACCACCCAAATGAATTTTCTCAGTTTCTACAATTCCTTCTGGAAACGGTGTATCAGTAAAAACTTTAGCAATATAAACTGCTTCATAATCTTCTAAATTCTCATAGTCAAGTTTTAATACAGGATTTTTTCCTTTGATCTCTTTAAGATAATTCGAAAGCTTCATGCAGACAAGATTGGGAAATCTATGCTTTTGTCTACCAATAAGGTCTGCATCAATAATAGCAATCTGAGTTGCTCTTTTTTTCCGTTCTGCTTCGTTATCTGAAAACGTCAAAGCTATTTGTGAATCTATTTTTTCAATAGGCATACACTAAATCCATCCTTACACAAAATTAATCATCACTATTAGGAAAGTTGTATTTACCACCATCATTCTTCAAATATAATGATAAGGCTTTTTCTCCGCCATAATTTCTGCGGGAATCTCGTTGCCCCAGCCGCCGAACCGTTCCTCATCACTGTTCAGCAGAAGCTTATATTTTTTCTTCTTAGGCACGGGAACAGTATAGTTCTCCCATTTCATCGGGGTCATGTTGAGTACAAACAGCAGATTATTCTTGCCACTGGAACATTTTCTCACGAAGCAGTATGTACTGTGCTCCGCATCATCCGCGTTCATCCATTCAAAGCCGTCCCAGGTATTGTCAAGCTCGTACAGAGCAGGGTATTTACGATACAGCTTTAACAGCTCCTTTACATAAGTATGTACGCCCTGATTCAGC
>OLYB01000954.1_pt1 | contig 24493 bp, 21 predicted proteins | sample 1674481 | NCBI WGS metagenome assembly OLYB01 (sample SAMEA103958167, study PRJEB25191) | human gut metagenome
CCACAAAACACCCGACGAGATGGCGGCAGATTATCATTTCACCACCCGCCAGAACACCTACCTACAACTCCTGCAAGACCCGCAGTATGAGGAACTGTGGGCCGAACTGCTCGGCGGTTTTGCCCAGGGTGGTGGTGAACTTATGTCTCCGGACAGCACCCGCACCCCGACAGGCAACCTGCAATGGCCGCTGCCGGTTGCAGGTACGATTACCTCACAGTTCGGCTATCGTGTTGATCCCATCACCGGCGAGGTCAGTTCCCACACCGGCACCGACATTGCCTGTGCCGAAGGGACGCCAATCCTTGCCGCCGCAGATGGCATCGTCACCGTTGCCAATGGTCTTGACAGTTGGGGCGGCAGCTACGGTTACTACATTCAAATCGACCACGGCGGCGGACTGGAAACGTTGTACGCCCACTGTTCGTCCATCTGCGTCACCACCGGTCAGCAGGTGCAGGCCGGAGAGGTCATCGGCTATGTCGGGCATACCGGGCGGGTTACAGGAAACCATTTGCATTTGGAGGTGTGGGTCGGCAGAAGAAGAAAAGACGCTATGTCGTTCTTTAACGTGTATAATGAAGGGTAAAAAATGCAAACGGGAATCCTCCATTTTTATAATGGAGGATTCCCGTTTGCTAAAAACTACACTATACTAATCAATAGTATAATACCACAAGAGTCGACAACTTACAACATATCCTGTCGCATTTATTTCTACTGCAACTGTTTTTTGGCACATTGCCCCAGATACACCACTTTGTTATTGGCGTAGTTGTCAGATATTGTATGCGGTCGGGGTACACACAGCCCATCATGGGTCAGAAAAGGGGTAAAAATTTATTATGGCAAGACGAGGAGAAAATATCCGGAAGCGCAAAGATGGTCGCTGGGAGGGTCGGTATATCTGTGGTCGGAAGGAGAACAACAAGGCTATCTGGGGATATATTTACGGGCACACCTACGCTGCCGTCAAGCAGGAGCTTTCCCGGAAAAAGACGCAGTATGCTTACTGTACGTTGACTGCGGAGGCTGCATCCTTTAGCGATTTGGCGAACAGATGGTTTTGTTCTGTGCAGGCAAGTGTAAAAGCATCGACTGCTGCTCACTATCGCTATACGCTAGATCGTTATATTCTCCCCGCTCTGGGCAGTTTTTCCGTCCGGCAGCTGACCGAGACGAAAGTCGAGACCGCCTTACAGGAAATCATATCCGCATCCCAAAAGCGTCACAAACCACTGGGCTACACAACGGCTCGCGAGTGCTTGACGCTGGTGCGGCGCATTTGCCGGTACGGCTGCCATCTGCACGTTATGCCGCCGCTGTACATCGAGTTTCAGCTTCCCAGCCAGCCCATGAGGCAGGAACCCGTAATCAATGCCAAAGAACGACGCACTATCGAAAACTATGTTGTATGCAACCCCACCCCCAAAAAGGTGGGGCTTCTTTTTATGTTGGAATTAGGGTTGCGTATCGGCGAGGTGTGCGGTCTGAAATGGTCTGACATTGATACTAAAAGCAAAATTTTGACTGTACAGCGTACAGTAAGCCGTATCTATCTGGGCAAGAATAATACAAGAGTCGAAATATCTACCCCAAAAACACGCAGTTCCGCACGGCAACTGCCGATTCCGGAAAAACTTTTTCCGATGCTGCGTCAATTAAAAAAACTGTATGCCGACGACACATGGTTTTTATCCGGAAACAGCCGCAAGCCTGTTGAACCCCGCTGTTATCGCACCAGTGTAAAGCGCTATCTGCGGCAGGCAGCAGTACAGGTCGTGCGCCCGCATATCCTGCGGCACAGCTTTGCGACCACTTGCCTGCGCGCGGGGTGCGACGTGAAAACGATCAGCACACTGTTAGGCCATGCCAGTGCCTCCACCACACTTAAACGCTATGTACATACGGACTGGCCGCACCTCGTCCATGAGGTCAACCGAATATTTGCAATTTCTGCCAGAAGGAGTCGATAAAGGGGCAAAAGTGTTTGAAAAACTGCGAAGCATCGTCTGAACTTTCTGTAGGGTACTCCATTATAAAAATGGAGAACCTTTCGGGAAGGGGAGATACAGGATGGCGGTGCAGTTATTTGAACACAATGCAAAAGCCTACCAAGCGGCAGTCAAAATGATGCAGCAATACGGTAAGGCCGCCATCGTTCACCCTACGGGAACCGGAAAAAGCTATATCGCCTTTAAGCTGATCGAGGATCACCCCGACGCTGTAATTGTATGGCTTTCCCCAAGTGAGTATATCTTTAAGACCCAGCGCGAAAGCCTGCTGCGGCAAGACCCTGATTTTCCGTTGAAAAACGTCCGCTTTTACACCTACGCCAAGCTGATTTGCTGTACCCCCGCGCAGCTGCAGGAAATCGCTGCGCAGTACCCCGCTTATATTATACTCGATGAGTTCCACCGTGCCGGTGCCGAGTATTGGGGCGACAGCACGCAAAGGTTGTTGGCGCTGTGTCCGCAGGCAAAGCTGCTGGGACTGACTGCCACCAACGTGCGGTATCTGGATAACAACCGCGATATGGCCGAGGAATTGTTTGACGGTCATGTTGCTTCCGAAATGTCCCTGGGCGAAGCCATCGTCCGGGGTATTTTGCCTGCCCCGAAGTATGTAACCACCGTGTTCAAGTATCAGCAAGATTTAGCGCGGTATCAAAATCGTGTGAATAATCTGCGCAGCCCCGGCATTCAGGACGTGAACCAGAAATATCTGGACGCCCTAAAGCGCGCCCTGGAGCAGGCGGACGGACTGGACAAGGTCTTTGCCCGCCACATCACCAACAAAAGTGGCAAGTACATTGTGTTTTGCTCCGGCAAGGAACACATGGACGAGATGATTTCCCATGTGCCGCAGTGGTTTGCCGCCATTGACCCCGCGCCGACGGTCTATCGGGCTTTGTCCGAGGACCCATCCACCGACAAAGCCTTTGCTGACTTTAAGGCGGACAGCAGCGACCACCTCAAGCTGCTGTTCTGCATTGATATGCTCAACGAGGGCGTACACGTTGCGGGCATTTCCGGCGTGATTTTGTTCCGCCCGACCGTCTCGCCCATCATCTATAAGCAACAGATCGGGCGCGCCCTGACGGCAGGGGACAGCGTTACACCGCTGATTTTGGATGTGGTCAACAACTTCGAGGGACTGTCCAGCATCAGCGGCTTGCAGGACGAAATGACCGCCGCCGTGCAGCGCCTGTACGCCAACGGCGAGGGAGACAAGGTCGTCACCGACCACTTTGAGGTCGTGGAGCAGGTGCATGACTGCCGCGTTCTGTTTGAGCAGCTGCAAAGCAGCCTGTCCTCAACGTGGGATCATTACTTCTCCGAGGCAAGCATCTACTACGCCGAAAACGGCAATCTGGACATTCCCAGGCGGTACAAAACGCCGATGGGGCTGAGTCTTGGCGCGTGGCTGCAAATGCAGCGGCAGATTCGCAGCGGTACTTGCGGTGGTCACTTGACTCAACAGCAAATTGAACGACTGGACAGCATCGGTATGCGCTGGGACAACTACAGCGATCTAGCTTGGACAAAAGGCTATGAAGAAGCCGAACAATACTATGCGAAGCACCGGAATCTTATGGTTCCCGCAAACTGGAAAACAGCGGATGGGTATCCACTGGGAAGATGGATTTCCAACAAGCGCACTGAAAAGCTCGCGGGTCGTCTGGACGAAGAGAAAATCACCAGTCTTGAACAAGTCGGCATGGTTTGGGATGCTTTCAGCGAAAAGTGGGAGCGCGGCTTTGCGGCAGCTGCCCAATATTACGCCGAACACGGCAATCTGATCATGCCTGTGACCTACACAACCAAAGACGGTCTGCGCCTTGGCGTATGGGTAAGAAATCAGAAGAAAACCTATGCAAATGGCACACTGCAACAGGAAAAGGCTGCGCGGCTGGAAGGCATCGGAATCCGGTGGGAACAAAATAATTATGACTTCCAGTGGAGCGAAGCTTATGCGGCAGCCAAGCTGTATTTTGAGGAATACGGAAATTTGAATGTCCCCATCGCCTATAACACGGCGGACGGCGTTGCCCTCGGCAAGTGGGTGGCGCGCCAGCAGTACGCACACAACAATCCGGGCAAGAGCAACTGCAAGCTCACGCCGGAGCGCGTGGCGTTATTGGACGCCATCGGTATGCAGTGGAAAAAGCCGAACCCATGGCAGCATCGCTACGACTTGGCGCAGGATTACCTGCAAGAACATGGAAATTTACTGATTCCTGCCAAGTACAAAACGACGGACGGTATCTGGCTGGGGCGCTGGCTCTATGAGCAAAAGGTACTGTTGCGCAAGCAGTCACCGAAACTGAATGCGGAACAGATAGATAAATTGCGGAAACTGCTGGACGAGGAACCGGCAGAAAAAGTAGGGTAAGGTTTAAGGAGAAATCATGACAAGGTTTAAGCACGATTTGATTTTGCGGATCATAAAAATCATGGATGCGGTTTTGATGACCGTTCCGTTTGCACTGTGCTGGTATTTGTACTATGCAAAGCACATTGCATCGCCATTTTACGCAAAGGGCGATTATCTGGTGATGGCACTGTTCTTTGTGCTGTTCGTTATCTTTGGGCGCGTATACGATGCCTTTTTGATGTCCATGCAGCGCATTTCCGAAATCGTCTACGCGCAGTTCCTGGCAGTGGCGGTCAGCGATTTCATTATGTACATTGTGATTTGGCTGCTGAGCAAGCATTTGCCCAATATCTTACCGGGCGTTGCGGCGTTGATCGGGCAGGTGATTTTGGCGGCTGTCTGGGCATATAACGCGCACCATGCGTATTTTAAGATTTTCCCGCCGCAGGCAACGGCTGTAATTTACGACACCCGCCATGGTATGGAAAAACTGATTGGCAAGTATGGGCTGGACACTAAGTACAAGGTTGTGCTTACCGCCACGGCAGATGAATGCATTGCGAACCTTGCGATGCTGGACGGCGTCAGCACGGTATTTATGAGCGGTATTCATAGCCATGACCGCAATGTGATTCTGAAATATTGCGTGGAAAACAATATCGGAATCTTTGTTATCCCACGCATTGGCGACACTATTATGTCCGGCGCGTATCCGATGCATATGTTCCACCTGCCGATGCTGAAGGTAGGGCGCTACCATCCGCAGCCGGAGTATTTGTTCATTAAGCGTCTGCTGGACATTGTGATTTCGGCTGTTGCACTGGTCGTTCTCAGCCCAATCTTCCTTGTCACGGCGATTGCCATCAAAGTAACCGATCACGGACCGGTGTTTTATAAGCAGATTCGCCTGACCAAGGATGGCAAAGAGTTTGGCATTTTGAAATTCCGCAGTATGCGCGTAGACGCGGAAAAGGACGGTGTAGCCCGTTTGTCCAGCGGTGAACACGACGACCGCATCACGCCTGTCGGCAGAGTGATTCGCGCTTGCCGCATTGATGAGTTGCCGCAGCTCCTCAATATATTGCGAGGGGAATTGAGCATCGTCGGTCCCCTCCCCGAACGCCCTGAAATTGCTGCCCAGTACTGTGAGGAAATGCCGGAATTCTCCCTGCGCTTGCAGGCAAAAGCTGGTCTGACTGGCTACGCGCAGATTTACGGCAAGTACAACACGACCCCCTACGACAAGCTGGTCATGGACTTGATGTACATAGCACATCCCAGCATTGTCGAGGATATCAAGATCATGTTTGCGACGGTGAAGATCCTGTTTATGCCTGAAAGCACCGAGGGGATTTCTGAGGGTCAGACCACGGCTATGAGTGGAGAAAACCACTAAATATCGATGACTCTGTACACTGTCGAATGCTAAAAAATTGTAAAACATTGCGGCAGTACGGCTCGCACTGCTGAGGACGATTAGTAGAGCTTTATAAAAAAACGGCTCAGACTCTTTGAGATGAGTCTGGGCTGTAATCTTTGATATGCGGAGAGGAGTAAGGACTAAGGAAGATGTCACATAAGGAGTTCGGCTTGATAAGCATTATCATGGCTGCTTACAATGCGGAAAAGACAATAGAGCAGGCGATTAACTCAGTGTTGCGTCAAACCTACACGGATTTTGAGCTGCTTGTGGTTAATGATTGCTCTAAGGACAGAACAGTGGAGTTGGTCAAAAGCATTGCGGCAAAGGACGGCCGTGTGCGCCTTATTTCTAATGTAAGGAATAGCGGCGTATCCTACACACGCAAGCACGGTTTGGAAGAATCAAATGGCTCGTGGGTTGCGATTCTTGACAGTGATGATGCGTGGGCTCCGGAAAAGCTGGAAAAGCAGATTGAGCTTCAAAAGAGAACGAATGCTGATTTGCTTTTCACGGGTTCAGCTTTTATGGACTCGGATGGGCAGCCAATCGACTGGTATCTTCATGCTCCGGCAGAAGTGACCTATCGGCAGTTGTTGAAGCAGAATGTGTTATCCAATTCCTCTGCGCTGGTGCGTAAAGAGCTATATGCAAAGCACTATGCAATCGGAGATGGGATGCATGAGGACTTTGCGATTTGGCTCAGCATCCTGAAAGAAGGAAAGAAAGCCTACGGTGTGGATGAGCCGTTGCTCATCTATCGCATTGCAAAATCATCAAAGTCAGGCAATAAAGTCAAGGCTGCGAAGATGAACTGGAATACATATCGGTATATCGGATTGAACCCATTGGCGGCACTTTATTATGAGTGTTGGTATATGGTGAAAGGTCTGCTTAAATACAAGAACTTGAAATAAAATAGGAGAATCAAAATGAAAGTATGTTTTATCAACCCTCCGTTCAAGGCTGAATACGGCAAGTTTTCTCGTGAATCCAGAAGCCCTTCCATTGGTCATAGCGGCGTTCTGTATTATCCCCTTTGGCTGATTTATGCGGCCTGCGTTGCTGAAAAGAATGGTTTTGAAGTGGCATTTATTGATGCTCCCGCTAAGCAGATGAACAAGGAGCAGACGCTGGAGCGTGTGAAGAAGGAAGCTTCGGATGCTAAGCTCTTTGTGTTCGACACCAGTACTCCTTCTATTTATAGTGATGTAGAGTTTGCAGGTATTATCAAGAAAATGTATCCGAACGCTTTCACTATGCTGGTCGGCACTCATCCTTCTGCGACGCCGGATGAGACTATGGGCATTAGCGAGTTGATTGATGGTTTGGCTCGCCATGAGTACGATTACATAGTGCGTGATACGGCTATTGCCATTCGTGATGGCGCAGATCTTGCTACCGTTCGTGGCTTAACTTATCGCAAAAATGGTGAAGTAGTCCATAACCCTGACGCAGAACATATCACTGACTTGGATGAGATTCCCTACGCAGCAGAGTTTATCAAGCGTAGGCTCTGTGTGACTGATTATGTTTTCCCGGCAGCCGCTTTCCCGTCTATTCAGATCTTCACCGGACGCGGGTGCCCGGCGCAGTGTAACTTCTGTGTTTATCCTCAGACGCTGCATGGTCATCGCTATCGTCTGCGCAGTCCAGAAAATGTCATTGGTGAAATCGAGTATATCGTAAACAATTTCCCGGACGTGAAAGAAATCGTGTTCGAGGATGATACCTTTACTATTAACAAGCAACGTGTTTCTGAAATCTGCAATATGATGATTCAGAAGGAAATCAATAAGAAGATTCGCTGGCTGTGCAATGCTCGTGTGAATCTGGATTATGAGACTATGTGTCTGATGAAGAAAGCTGGCTGCCATCTGATTATTCCCGGTATTGAAAGCGTTAATCAGCAGATTCTGAAGAACATTCACAAAGGAACCACGGTTGAGCAGATTGAAGCCTATGTTGCAAATGCCCGTAAGGCCGGTTTGATGATTCACGCTTGTTATATGGTAGGTAATCAGGGCGAGACCCATGAGACCATGAAAGAAACGTTAGCCGCAGCTATGCGTTTCAAGACGGATACGGCGCAGTTCTTCCCGCTGATTCCCTATCCGGGAACGGGTGCATATAACTGGGCAAAGAGCAACGGCTATATTAATGGTAAGTACGATGAGTACATCCATGAGGATGGTACGTTGAACTGCATTATCAACACTCCGGAACTCTCTGCTCAGGAGCTGGTTGACTTCTGCGCTTATGCACGAAAGAAGTATTATATGCGTCCGTGGTACATTGGACATCGTCTTGCTCGTGGCCTGCGTGATCCGGAGGATTTGAAGAGAAGTTTGAAAGCATTCTGGCGTCTGAAAGACAGTCTGCTGAAGTAATGTGCTGAGGTGAAGGATGGTAATCCATGTAATTGGAACAGTAAATGGACAAGTCAATGAAGGAATGCGTAATGTCGCAACTCATTTGGCTAAAGAATTTGAAAAAGACAATACCGTACTTTATTCTGGTCTGAAGCAGATTCCGCAGATTGTACTGAACTCCAGACGAGCAGATGCTACGATGATTTTCGCTCGTGCCAACAAGTTGGTCTATAGCTTGGCTTCGATTGTTACGAAGATGTGCAGAAGCACTTGGATTGTTTTGGTACAGAAGCCGGATTCGGATTTCATGGCGAGAAACAACAAGCATCCATTGAAATGCAGTTACCTTTCCATCACGGAAGGTGATATGAAGGATGTAAAAGTCGTGTCAGGCTGTAAGAAAAAGCTTTTTTCGGTGGGTATCAAAGCGGAGAAATTCGCACCTGTTTCTGCCGAACAGCAAAAGATGCTTAAACAAAAGTATGGATTTGATCCGTCAAAGCCGCTTGTTATTCATGTGGGTCATTGCTCGAAGGGGCGCGGGCTGGAGGATTTTGCAAAAATCCATACAGCGCAGCGAATGGTGGTTGCCAGTGGAATGTTTGAGGATGAGAATGTGGTCCGCATCCTGAATGAAGCGAAAGTGAAAATCCATAAGGGCTATCTGGAAAACGTCGAAGAAGTATATCAGATGGCGGATGCATATTTGTTCCCAACAAGGTCTGCGGAGTTTGTAATCAGTATCCCATTGTCCGTAATGGAAGCACTCTCCTGTGGAGTTCCTGTAATTGGATATAAGAGCTTTGAGAACTTGAATGAAATCACAGGTTCCGAAGGTGCGATTACTCTGATTGACAATGCGGAACAACTGGATGGAGTTTTGCCTGAAGTAATTAAGAAAAAGAGTGACAATTCTCTGCTTGAAAAAACAGGCTCTTGGGCCGATGTGGCACAGAGCGTGTTAAGAATGGTTTGGGAGGAAAATGCATGAAACCGGCGATGATTAGCTTTATGGGCTTGGATGGCTCTGGCAAATCAACAAGCATCGATTATGCCTATGAGCAGCTGAAGAAACGTGGATACAAGGTCGAAATTGTTCGAGCCGCTTACGTTATTGTTTTCCTGCGCGGAATTATTAAGCTTGGGAAAAAGATTTTAATGAAAAAGGATAGTGATCCTTTTTCTGGCGACTACAAGGCGTACTTGGAGAGCCTGCGTAAGAATGCGAACAAGGGCGGAGCCTATAAGATTTTTTCGTTCTTGACGACGATTGAATTCAAGTTGCAGATTTTCTTTAAGATTCGCATGAAGAGATTTTTCGGAACAACGTTGCTTGTAGACCGCTACATCTACGATAATGTCGTGACTTATGCAGCAAACCTGGATTTGGGCGAAGAGTACATGGAAGAAACCATGAATGGCAAATGGAAGAATGCGCCGCGGCCTGACAAGATCATTTACATCAAGACTCCTGTAGAAGTCTGCTGCTCTCGCAAGGACGATATTCCTGATCCGCTGTATTTGGAAATCCGTAAACCTCGTTATGAGAAAGTCGCAGAAATGTACAACGCAACAGTGATTGCTGGTGATCAGGATAAACAGAAGATGCTGGACGAAGTTATGGCAGCCATTGATGAAGTACTGCCTCCACTCAAGAAGTGATTAGATAGGAGTAGAAAATGGTACGAAAACTGATAGTCCTTGGCATTGACGGTATGGACTGGGACGTGATTGTTCGATACAAGGATAAACTCCCCAATCTGTATGGCTTGATGCAGAAGAATAACTACCCTCACTTGCGCTCGGTTTTCCCGGCGGATACAACTCCGGCATGGTCCACGATTTATACTGGTCTTGATCCGTCTGAGCATGGCATCATTAACTTTGTTAATGTGGGTGCAAAAGAGAATACATATAAGCCATTGGTGTTTGATGACAGTGCCTTTAAAGGCAAAGCTTTCTGGGACGTACTCAACAAACAGGGACTTTCGTGTGCAGTAATTCTGCCAATGAACATCAAAGAAGGCTGGGAAATCAACGGCCTGATGATTACTCGTCCTTACGAGGGAAAGATCCGTGTCTATCCGCAGAGCAAGGAGAGTATCTATAATCCGCGCTTTGATATCCTGGGCACTGATGGAAAGTTTACCTCGGAAAAGGATCTGCCTGCTCTGCGAGACGAGTTCTTTGCAAAGGTTAATGAAGAAATCCGGTTGACTCGGCTGGCAATCGAGAACGAGGATGTGGATGTCCTGTTCTCTTACTTCTCCACGACCGACGGTATTCAGCACGATTTCTGGCGGCACTGCGACCCAAACCATCCGGAGTATCCGGGGCCCAATGAGCATGAGAATGTGATTCGGGACATGTACATCGCCATGGATAACTATGTTGGCGAAGTGATGCAGAAACAACCGGATACGCCGCTTTTGATTATTAGCGATCACGGTCATGGTGCACGTCCGGTCTATACTGTGAGGATCAATGAGCTGCTTCGTCGTGGCGGTTATTTGACACCTAAGGGCGGCGGAGATGGTTCCAAGCCTTCTACGAAGAAAAAGATTAAGAAGGTCATCAAGAAGACAGCATTAAGTGTTGTGAAGGGCATTGGTTTGCCGAAGTGGGCAATGAAGCTGGCAAAGAAGTTCCCCGTGTGGAAGAGCTTGTTTGCATCCAGTGCCGATTTTGATTGGGATAAGACGCAGGCATATCTTAGCGATCTCTCGGCATTGAAGAACTACAGCTATGGCGGAATTCGTATCAATGACAACGTTGCTGACAAAGACAAATTGGCAGATGAAATCATTGAATACTTGAAGCCGATTAAGATTGAGGGCGAAGATAAGAACCTCTTTGAGTGGATTGTTCGTACCAATACCTTCTATCATGGACAGTACCTGAATAAGTATCCTGAAATCATCTACCAGATGGATGAACGCTGGGGCGGCGAATGGGAACTTGGTAAAAATGTCTTTGAGAAGGGCGGCTTTATGTATATGATGTCGCCCGGCGGTCACCGTTGGAGAACGGCAATCATTTTTGCAAACAACTTTGAACTGAAGAAGAACAGCTACGAAATGACCGATATTTTTGATGTCATCATGGATGCGGTAAAGGGAGAATGAGATGAAACAGGCGGAGCGAATTGGCTGGATTGATACGTTGCGAGCATTTGCGGTGTTCGCAATTGTGCTGGGACATACTTTGAGAAACGCAACGGTAGTCTACCCGTGGCTATATAGCTTTCATGTTCCGCTTTGTGTTCTTACTTCTGGCGTTGTGTTTCATGTTGGACAGAAAAAGTTTGATACATTTCTAAAAGAAAAATTCAGAGCACTCATGATTCCGTATTACTGCTTTGCACTCATCAGCATTGCTCTTTATGCAATACTTGGCAGCAAAATAGAAAAAACTGTCGGGGGGGGGTATGACGTATCCCCTTTGCAGAGCGTAATCGGTATGCTCTATGCTAATAGCGGAACAGGTTTGATGCGATGGAATATGCCACTGTGGTATATCCCAATGATATTCGTGCTGCTGCTGATGGCTTTTTGGATTTTCAGATGCAAAGATGATCTGAAATGGAATATTACGGTGTTTTTGCTTTCAGTCCTAGTGGCATTCATCCTTTACGAAAAAATTAGGCTCCCCAATCTGCCCTTTGGATTGGAAACGGCAATTTATATGTTCCCGTTCTTTGCACTTGGAAAAGTGATAGGGAGCGTAAAGGGTGAATTCACTAGAAAAAGTATTTTGGTGAAAATCGCAGTAACAGTAGGGTGCCTTGCGGTCGGAACATTTATGACAATTGGAAATGGACAGGTTTCGTACAATGCGGACTCTTATGGAACGCATGGTTTTGGATATTTCCTCGTGATGGCAATAATGCTGTGTGTTGGCTTTGTAAGTCTTGCCATGTGTTTTCCAAATGGTGTGACTCCAATCAATTATGTTGGAAGAAATACTGTGGGGATTATGGTAATGCATAAGTTCCCGATTCTGTTTTTTGTCGGACTCTTTCCTACAAGTAAAAAGCTAATTGGAACGTATCCTTTAGTTGTATCCATTATGGTTGCGATTCTTTCGATTGGAATGTGCTTGGCTGTTTCAGAAGTGATTTATCGAGTATGCCCAATAGCATTGGGAAAAAGGAAGAGATAAATGCAAAAGAAGAAAGTTCTGGTGTGGGAAACGCTGGCGACAGTATCTGGCGGTCAGAAAATGACGCTGACCGTTATGGATATGCTGTCAGATAAATTTGAGTTTTGCTGTCTTATTCCTGCGGAAGGAATGATGTCAGAGGAGCTCAAAAAGCGGAGTATCCCGTATGTTCTAATGGGTGACCAGACATTACCTACAGGCGTAAAGGGAAAACAAGTGATTTTCCGCTACGGTTGGATGTCAGTTAAAAATGTATGGAAGTCACTCAGTGTGATTCGTAAGTATAAGCCGGATATTCTGTATGCGCCGGGACCGGCAGCCCTTCCGTGGAGTGCGGTTTGTGGAACCCTGGCCCGTAAGCCTGTTATCTGGCACTTGCACCATATCTTCTTAGATGGAGCAACAAAGAAATTGCTGAACCTTTGCGGAAACTGGAAGTCAGTCCGTGAGATCATTGCAGTCTCTAACTGCGTCGGAGATCAAATTGTAAATGAAGTAGCGCACAAAAAGGTAAAGGTGCTTTATAATCCCGTTGATGTCGAAAAGTATGCAAATGGATCTCCAGACCAGATTCTTACTGAGGTAGAAAATGCCTTGGGAAGAAAAATCACGGGGTGGGGGGTACTGATACTCACTCAAATTGGAGCAATTACCAAGAATAAGTGTCAGGATGTCTTTGTGAGGGTTATTCATGAAATGAAAAAACGCGGACATTCGGTCATTGGCATGATGATAGGTAATACCATTACTGAAGCCGATAGGAAGTACAAGCAGAGCATTGATACATATATCCGGGAACATGGTCTGGAACATGATGTTTATGCTCCGGGATTTCGGTCTGATATAGCAGATATTCTGGCTGCAACAGATTGTGTGATTGTCCCCTCGTATGAAGGACTGGGATTGGTGGCAATGGAGGCTATGTGCGCAAAAACAAATGTTGTTGCGCAAGAATGTGGTGGTTCTAATGAATTGATGAGGGCTGCTAAGACTGGAGAAATGTACACATCGAACAACTCGGAAGAAGATATTGCAGATGCTGTGGTTAGAGTGATGAACCAGCCTGATGATAGGCTGGAAAATGGATATCGGTTCTGTAAACAAAATAGCTACAAGAATTATAGAAAAGGTTTACATGGAGTGTTTGATTGCATGACATGAGCGGCCTTTGAAAAGGATGGTTTAAATGAGTCAAACAATCATAATTGGACATGTAGCACTTATCCAGAAATCAAAAAAACAATGGTTTACAATTGAATTATTAAAGAAACTCCGAGCAGAAGGTTATGATGCTGTTGGAGTCTTTGCTGGTGAATGCAGAGAACCGGAATACATGAAAGAGTTAAATCAAAAAGTTGAACAGTATGGGCTAAAAGAGAGTGTTACCTTCTTGGGGCGCCGGAATGATATTCCGAGCCTACTGAAAATGATTGATATGCTAATTATTCCATCGGCATTTGAAGGTTTTCCACTGGCTGGTTTGGAAGCAGCAGCGGCAGGTGTTCCTGTGATTGCATGTGATGCAGCAGGTGCAGAGGAGTTCATTCGTGTGAGTGGAGATGGTGTTACATTTACAGAGGATGATGTTGATAGTGCAGTGGATGCTGTGGAGAAAACTTTAGAGAATCAAGAAAAATATAAAAAGGCAGGCATCGAATTTGCAAGCCAGATGTCCAACCATGAGTATTCAGCAAAGATAGAACAAATTTTTAAAGCGATTGAGTAAAGTTGAGGATGGAGAACAGATGAACAAAAAAGAAATCATCGTTGTGACAAATCCAATGATAGCAGCAAATCGTTCTGCAGAAGTAACACTAAGTAAGTTTTTGCGGGTAATAAAACCATCTGTGGAGTTCATACAAGTAGTAGGTGGAAACCTTAGTGTGGAAAGTGATTTGAATGATATACAGCTGATTTCTTTTCCAATTGTTCGCCATCCGAATAAATTTAAAAGGATGCTCTCAATTATTGGTGTGCAACTAAAAATGATGGGGGCTATTATCCGAATTGGGCAGAAAGGACAGCCAGCTTACTTCTGGATTGCGGATAAGATGATTCTTCCTTATTTTGCTGCTAAAGCGAAGGGGATGGAAGTAAATTACTTCGTTTATGGAAACGTTGAAAAGGAAGGAACCAAAAGCAAATTTACGACGCTGTCGGGTAAATTGATCCGATATATGGCTTCAAATGCAGACTATGTATGCATGGAAAGTCCTTCTGTGAAAAAAGAATGGCACGGATTACCAGAAAAGAATGAAAAGGTCATTCATCTTTATACAGATGCAGTAGAAAAACCAATCTTTGAGCACAGAAAACAAGTCATTGGAATGGTATGTCGATTAACACCTGGAAAACACATAGTGGAGAGTATAGAAGCTATGCAAGAAATCCACAAAAAATATCCAGAGTGGAAACTTGAAATCATTGGTTCTGGAAAGCAACAACAAGAATGTGAAGATCTGATAAAACGACTGAATGCTGAGGTGTATGTTGATCTGTTGGGCTGGGTCGAACATTCTGACTTGCAGAATTACACTCAAAAATGGAAATATCTTTTGTTCCCTACAGATACAGAAGGAATGCCTAATGGCTTAATTGAGATGATGGGGTGCGGTATTCCAGCAGTCGCTTCAGCAGTTGGGGGAATCGCAGACATTATCCAAGATTCTAAAAATGGTTTTATACTGCGAGACTGCACGGCCGATGCGATTAGTAAAGGAATTGAAAAAGCCATTTGTGCTCCAGAAACGGAGTATCAAAAAATGGCGGGAAAGGCATACATGACAATAAAAAGCAATTTCACATTGGAAGCGGCACAAAAAGAAAGCAGTAAATACCTGTGAGGATGGATTGACATAGATGATTTGGATATGGATTGTAGCAGCCGTTGCAATATCATGGCTGCTTTGTAGAAAAAAAGCAGCCTGGTATCACTACATCTGGATGCTGCTTCCTATCGAAATGTATGGAGTTAATATTGCTGGAGCAACGTTAAAGCCATATATGATTTTTGGACTGTTAATTATTATCACCTGCTTTACAAAAGGAAAGGGTACAAGAATACCTGTTGGAATTTTTTTGTGCGCATTTGCACTTATTGTAAGTGATATATTAAACGGCCTAGTAACAGTTTCTATAATGCAACATTTGATGTTTCTATTCATTTTGTGTATTGCATACAATTACACACTACTCGCACAAGAAGATGACCACTTTGTTGACGATTTGAGGAATGTTACAATTGCAACAACTGTTGGCTACGGTCTTGTGTTTACAGTTACATATATACTTTATAATCTACACCCGGAATTTCCTGGCATTTATACAGCTGATAGGTATTCTGCAGGGATGGTTTTGCGCTTTATGTCAACCGGCGGTGTTAGTATAGTTAGATTTCGAGGGTTCTGCATAGATCCAAATTCTGTTATAACAACATTGATTCCTGGAACAGCATTTGCACTACAGTCCTTGATTTATGAAAAAAAGAACGCATGTAAATCCTTACTTGCTGTATGCGTATATAGTGTAGTTATGATTGCATCCGGTTCAAGAATGGCGATGATTTGCACAGTCTTAATGCTGTTTGTGATGCTACTGACGGGATATAAACAAGCCAATAATAAAGGTAAATGGCTTTTGCTTTTGATTCTGTTAAGCATGGCTTGTGCCCTTGTTGGGGTGGTAAATTTTCAAGCCATTGTTTATAAAATAAGTAGCTTTTTTAACTCTCGCGCAGGATTGAATGATTCAGGTGGCCGTTTTACTATTTGGAAATATAATTTGCAATGGCTTGAAGAAAATGGCAGGCTCCTCGCGGGTGTAGGACAAAATCAAATTCACAATCTTACACCAATTGGAAAAGCATGCCATAATACATGGTTGGAGTGGATATGTGGAACAGGTTTGTTGATAGGGGCTGGCATAGATATTTGGATTATCTTAGCCCCTGTGTCCATAATTAATTACGTGAAAAATAATAAAGTCAGATTAAGAAATTTCATTCCAATAGTATTGGCATATGCAATTGCAATGGTATGTGTGACTACAGTTGATAACATAACAAATTCTACGATTTTGTTTTTAATGGTTATCTTTAGATATGGAGATATTTGCTCAAAATTAGATATCTGCTAAAAGTAATGGAGGAAAATATGCATCAGGAACAGATTGGAGATTTGAGGAACAGCCTCTTAACCATAATGGATGAAATTCATCGAGTGTGCGAAGAAAATAATATCGTATACTATATTATTGGAGGAACTGCGCTTGGCGCAATTCGTCATCATGGATTCATTCCGTGGGATACAGACATTGATATCGCAATGCGCAGGGAAGATTATGATCGATTTGTAAAAGAAGCAAATAATTATCTAAATAGTGACTTTTACTGTGCAAGTTACCTTAACGAAAAAAAGTGGACGCATCCCCACGCATTGGTCTTTGATAGAAAGACGCAGATTCATTGGAATAGAGACTATTATAAAAACAAAAAGGATTGTCCTATTTATGTCGATGTGTTTCCATTAGACTATGCACCAGATGACGAAGAAAGGCAGAGAAAACAAGCGAAACAGATACGAAAGAAAATGTATTTGCAAAGTAGAAGAGAGTGCATTTTGTATCAAAGAAATAATATTATGCAGGTTTTGGTTAAAGAGCTTTATGCTGCAACATTACATATTGAAAGTGACTATCACTTTAATATGTCCTTAGATAGTTTGATGAGTCAGTATAGTATGGGAGCAGGAAGTAAGCTATGTTCAATGGCAAGCCACTATAGCTACAAAAAACAGTTGATGTCTGCTGATATATATGGAGATGGGAAACTTTACGAATTCGAGGGGCGATATTATAGAGGACCAGCAGAGATTGAAAAATATTTAAGACAATTGTTTGGCGACTATATGCAATTGCCTCCAGTAGAAAAGAGAACGGAGTATATGGATTACATTAGTGATATTGTAGCAAGAGAGCGAGAGTAATTCTTCTACATAGTCAACTTAGAAAGACGGAGTGATAATAAAAATGGGAAAAATAGTAGGATACACGACAGGAGTGTATGATATGTTCCATATCGGCCACTTGAATGTTATCCGTCGCGCAAAAGAGCAATGTGATTATTTGATTGTTGGGGTGAGTACCGATGAACTGGTGCAAAAAGAAAAAAATAAAACGCCAGTTATTCCTTATGAGGAAAGATCGGCAATTATTGCTGCATTAAAGTATGTTGATGAAGTGGTTCCCCAAGAAGATAAGAATAAGCTTGGAGCCTGGGAAAAATATCATTTTGACAAGATGTTCGTTGGTTCCGATTGGAAGGGGACTCCGCAATGGGAAAAATATGAGCAGGAATTAAAGCCACATGGTGTGGAGATAGTTTATCTTTCTCATACGGATGGAATATCAAGTACTCAATTGACGGGTGTGATAAAGGGACTTCTTGACGAGCATCCAGTCGCCAAAGAAAAGTAAACTGTTTGAGAATGCGAAGAAAATATAGTTGGAGATATAGCGGAAAGGGACTGGAATGGAGAAATTAAGAGCCAAATATAATTCCATGTCTATAGAAACAAAGGCGGCTTTGTGGTTCGCAATGTGTAATTTCATTAATAAAGGCATAGCGATGATTGTTGTGCCTTTGTACACAAGGCTGCTTACTACGGAAGAATATGGTACATATACGGTTTTTCAGTCATGGCTGAATATTTTCATTATTATTGCAACATTGGAAATATCAAGAGGCCACTATAAGGTTGGTATAACTAAACATGATACAGACGTTGATAATTACACTACATCTGTTCTTGGGTTGAGCAATGCAATAACTGTTCTATTTGTAATTGTTTACTGTTGTGCTATTCCGGTGTTCAATAGGCTTCTTGAAATGCCGACATACTTGATTCTGAGTATGTTTTTGTATCTTCTTGTATATCCTGCATGGGAGTTCTGGACGATACAACAACGGTTTGCATATAAGTATAAAACTATGGTGGCAGCAACACTTGCCGTTGCTATACTAAGCCCGCTTGTTGGCATTATTGGAATTGAATGGCTTCATATGCAGAGCGATGCCGCTATATTTTCTAAATTAATTATTCAGGGGCTTTTTGCATTTTGCATTTATATTCTTTTCATCAAGAAAAGCCATACATTGTTTCACAAAATTTACTGGAAAGAGGCATTTGTTTTTAACATCACATTAATTCCGTACTTGCTATCTACTTCGATTTTGAACCAAGCAGATAGAATAATGATCAATGGTATGGTTGGTGCCGCAGAAGCTGCAATATATAGTGTGGCTTATTCTGTTGCAATGTTGATGCAGTTGCTCAATAATGCGGTTAGTGATGCATTTATTCCGTGGATGTACAGACGCTTGAAGGCGAAAGAGTATAAAGTGATTGAACCTGTTACAAATAAGTTGTTGATTCTCGTGGCGGGCACAAATATTTTGCTGATTTTGTTTGCGCCGGAGGTTATCTCAATATTTGCTCCTGCGAGGTACAAAGATGCAATTTGGGTGATTCCACCGGTTGCTGCAAGCGTATTCTTTATGTTTCTGTTCCAAAGGTATATTAACGTTGAAGTATATTATGGAGCAACAACTAGTGTCAGCAGTACATCAATTTTGGTTGCTGTTCTTAACATTGCGCTAAATTATGTCTGCATTAAACGATGGGGTTATTTAGCTGCCGGTTATACAACGCTCGTCAGCTATATTGTCTTTTGCGTTGCGCACTATTTCAACCTTAGAAAGGTATGCAAAAATAGCTGTGAAGGAAATCAGGTCTTTACAGCAGGGTATACGCTAGGAATCAGTGTTGCTTTTCTAGTGCTTGTGTTTGCAATGATGGCACTTTATGAGCATAGAATAATGAGATTTGCATTGGCTGCTGGCTTATGTGTAGTTGCATTTTATAAGCGTGATTTCATTAAGTGGTTGTTAAAGAGTAAGAAACAAGATTGATTTGATAAATGGATGAAATTTGAATGCAAAGCTGAAGCAGGAAAGCATTTTGGCGTTGCTCATTGCATATGTCCTGATTTCAATCCAGTTTTGACCTTCGGATGGCTCTATTGATTATGATAGAGGTATTGCAGTTTCAAAGATAGAGTAGAGGAACATGAAAATGATTGACACATGGAATAGCTTAGATGTTCAAATTAAAGTCGCTATTATTGGAGCGGTAGCTGTAATTGCAGCGGCAATTATTACAGGCATTTTTTCTTTGGTAAAAAAGGACACAAATAGCGGAAACAATAGTAAAGGTGACAGTGAAACAATAAATATTCCTGCCCCAAAAACAACTGCAGAACAACAAAAATATAACTCGGAGGATTATATACATAATTTTTTTATTCCAAGCCTTGATAAATTGGAAAAGGAGAAATCGGATGACGCGTTTGCGGAGGGATTAGCTACATTTATAGGTGTTGATCGAAGTGATGCTGAGATTTCAATTACAAGAAAGGGAAAATAAGCATGGGATTTTTTAATGATAGCTTAACTCATTCGATGAGGAAAACGTCGTGTGCATCCGTAAACGAAATTTCAGAAACGGATAATTCCATGGACTGCCCAGAGTGTTCTTCGCTAATTACCCCCGCGAATAACTGGTATTATTCGACTATGATGGTACCCAAAGAATTCAAAGAAAAAGTCCTTGTACATGTAGTGTCGCAATATATGACTCTAAACGAGTTTTTTGTTCCACCGCTGTACCTAGCGATTGAAGGACCGGCAGGAGAGGGAAAAACATCTCAGACCATTGCTGTTTTAACACAACATAATATTGAGGTTTTATATGTTTCTGCATCGGAAATTTCTGGGTCACATGAGGGTGATCCGGTAAAAATTCTGAATGGTATTTATAATTATGCTGTGCATAGAAGTAAAAGAGGATACTGCATCGCGATTCTTATTGATGATTTCCATATGGGTGCAATTAATCAAGATTCAAAAACTGAAAAGACGATTAATTCTAATCTTCTAACAGGTCGAATGATGAATTTGGCCGACTGTTCTGGTGAAAAAAAGATACCTGTTATTATGACCGGAAATGATTTTTCAACTGTATATGCACCACTTCTTAGATCTGGTAGAGCTGATATATATCGGTGGGAACCAGATATTAAGTTAAAAGCTGTCATCATTCAGAGTATACTAGATTCATTTGTAAAAATGAATGAAAATGAATATATTCAGTTTTGTAATATATTTAGAGAAGGAACAATTTCTGATTTTTCACAGCTGAAAAATGACTTCAGAAAAAGATATGTCTGGGAAATGATAGAAAATAAGACATCTTTAACTATAGAAGAAATTCAGAAATTAAATTGCAAGATGTATTCTTTTCGACGACTGAACTTTCAAGAAATATGTGAGTTGGCAGAGAAAAGGATAAGGCCGATTATATAGTGGGGTGTATCGAATGTTAGATTTGTTACCGCCTGAGATGGATGTTAAAGTAAATGTCAAAATCCGATTGAATATTCTGGCGGGAGTATTAGATGAGCTTACGAAAGCATGTGGAATTTCGATAGAAAGTGACTTGAAGAAAGGTGTTGTTGATCGAGACGTTATACAGGAAATTATTGTGAGCTTTTATGACGCGCCAAAACATATTTGTGGACAAATAATCTTCGAAATTGATTGGAAAAGGTTTGAATTTCTTGCAAGAACCGACGAGGGGAAGGTGCTGTATTCCAACATAGATACTTCGAAAAATTTGTCCTCACAGCTAGACAAAAGATTATATGATGCAGTGAAGGTTTATGTAAATAGAACGAAGCAAAAATACAAAGTGCTAAAAGCTGATTGTTCGTTTGTATATAATGAAAAATACAGAAATACCGACGATGTACATAATGCGGCACGGGAATATATGGGACATAGAAGAAGTTTGTGCGATGATGAGATAGCACAGGATACTGAATTTTCAAATGAAATTACAGCAGCATTTCAGGGATTAGATGGGCTGCTGAATGTGAAGTTTAGACTATAATAGCGGCTATCGACGAGGCTCGTTTCGCACAGATGGTCGGCACCTGCAGGAGTCGATGGCGGTTCCCGTTACAAAATAAACGATGAAAAACAATAAGAAATAGTATTTGCCCGCTTGGCATGTGAATCCACATGCCAAGCGGGCATTTTTTTGTTGTGCACTGTATATGCCTGGTTCGAAACATAGAACGGCAATGCCCGGATAACCCTGTCCACAAAAAAGCTAATGGTTTAAATCGCTAAACTTGAAGAAAAGCTTCAGGGTATGCAGCTATACTGAATTTAGGCGAAAAAAGGAGGGAAGAAAATGAGTCCGGATGAGCGCCAAGCGGCTATTTGGGATATTGTTTTTCAACGCAATTATGAAACAGTTCCTAATTTAGCATGCGAATTAGGCGTCAGCACTCGGACAATCTATGAGGATTTAAGTCGGATGAAAGGAAAGTACTCTATTATAACTATGCCGGGAAGATATGGCGGCGTTTACATTACATACGAGCCGCACAGTAGGCACAGGTATTTAACCCCGACACAAGAGATGACCTTACGAAAAATTATCCCCTTACAGCCCATGGAGACACAACAAATTCTTCAAAGTATCCTTGATGTATTCGCCAGAAAGCATTCGTAAGTGAGCTTTCCTGCACCTTGACAATCGAATACCCAGCATAACAGGTACGTTACTTTCCCGGCAAGCCCCAGTGGGCGGTCTGGCAGACCATAATTTGCGGCGGGGAAAGATCACAATGATACGCCAGCTGCCTCCCGCATCAGAAGGGGGTGACCGAGTCATGGTTGGAATCAGTAAGATCGTGGCAGAGTCAGTGAACGGGTGCGCCAGCACCCTGCCTGTCTATGTTCCCGGTGTCAGGGGGCGAGCGGCAAATATGGCACATACCAACTAACTATTTTACTTTTGCCGTTTAGGGCAAATCGTGGGCAGCAGGACCCCAAGCGCCTGCTGTCCATCATTTTGCCTTAAACGGGCTAGAAAAAGGTGTGTTTATCATGCAAACCTATCCGACAGGCTATACGGAATCCCACCGCATGGCCGAACAGATTTTCCGGGAGATTTTACCCCGGCGCGGTATGGCGGTGCGCGAGGAACAAATTGTGCTCTGTCATGAAGTTTTAGATACCTTATATAATAAGGAAATTTCCCTGTGCGAAGCAGGCGTAGGCACCGGCAAAACGCTGGCCTACCTTGTGGCCTGCATCCTGTGGCAGATGCACCGCCCAGACAGGGTGAAAATGCCCGTTGTCATCTCCACGGCCAGCGTTGCACTGCAGGAGGCTATCCTGACTGAGTATCTGCCAGAGTTGTCCGATGTGCTGCTCCAAGAGGGCATCATCCACATACCAATACAGGCGGTCATCCGCAAGGGCAAGGAGCGATTTGTCTGCCAAGTGCGGCTCAGCGAACGACAGGGGGAAACCATGCACCGTGGGCGTTTTAGTGAACGTCAGCGCAGCACCCTGCGGATGGCCGAGACCACGCTGGACTTGGACCATATTCCACGGCTTTCTCATTATGATCGGTGCAGTATTTGTGTGCCGAAGTCCTGCCCGCCTCACTGCTTTATGCGGGCCAAATGCCGATACCTGCAATACCTGCGGGATGCCATTGACCCGCGCATCCAGATTCAGATCTGCAACCACAACTACCTGCTGGCCGATGCTACCCACAGGCTGGAAGAACGACCGCGCCTACTGCGGCCTTACCAAGCACTTGTGGTGGACGAAGCGCACAAGCTGCCGGACGCCGCCCGCCAGATGTATACGGACAGCCTATCCCCGCGCATGATGCGCCAGCTTTACAAGGCGCTGAACACCGAGGGCTTTCTGCTGTTTTCTGCACGGCTACATACAGATTTTGATGCGCTGTGCAAGGCGTTTGCGTCCGATTTGAGGAAACGGCATTACACAGAATTTTCACCGGAGCGATATCAATACAAAATCATGCGGCGCTGTGCCAAATCCGTGAATGAAGTGCGCAAAGCCATTGCATCTACGCCCGCGTGGATTTTCAATCAGCTGGAAGAGACGGAAAATGTCCTCAACCTCTTTTTGCTGAATGTTCCCACGCGCATCCTATACATCGAATACGATATTGAGGGTCGCCCAACATTCTGCGCGTCCAGCAACCGCGTACCACAGCTGCTGCATGACGCGCTGTGGCGTTGGCACGAACCGGCAATTCTCACCTCCGGCACACTGACAGCAAGTGGAGATTTTTCCCATACGGAGCAGGTCATGGGTCTAGAAGAACACAGCCCGCTGCGACATTTTCATGCAGATTCGCCGTTCAATTACCGAAAGAATTGTCTTTTATATTTTCCGAAACGGCGCAGATATACAGGTGAAACAGCATATCTTGCCGAACAAATCACTCACCTTGTCGCTGCCTGTCACGGTCACGCGCTGGTGCTGTTCACGTCCTACCGCCAGATGCGCAATGTGTACGACGCGCTGGGCGGGCAGCTGACGTTCCCAGTGTTCCAAGCCGGACGCGGGCAGAACCGCAGTATCCAGAAGTTCAAGCAATCCGGCAACGGTATCTTATTTGCGGCGGGTTCCTGCTGGGAGGGCATCGACTTTCCCGGCGATATGGTGTCCCTGCTGATTATCGCCAAGTTGCCGTTTCCGATACCCGACCCGGTCAGCGACTACGAACGCCGGCAGTACCCGAATCTGCGCGACTACATAAACGCCGAAGTCATCCCCGAAATGCAGAAGAAGCTGCGGCAGGGCTTTGGCCGTGCCATTCGTACCGAGCAAGACTCTTGCGTTGTGGCGATTCTGGACGAACGCGCGGCCATTGGCGGCAAGTATCACGATGCCACGCTGGCAGCACTGCCGACCTGCCCAACCACCGAGAAAATCGAAGATGTTCAGCAATTCATCCGGGAGCAGAAGCACCCGGATTACTTTTTGTGAAAGAGGGATTTGTGATGAACCTTATGCGAAACCACGATGTCTGGATTTATGTGCGATGTGCCAACAGCAATCCGCAAATTGCCTTTGACCAGCTGTATGACCTTATCGACGAAGCAGCCGGACATGGATTCCTTGTGCGTGGCACGTCTTTTGACCATTGCAGCGGAAACACCTTGAAAGACCGCATCGGTCTGCGCACCATGCTGGACGCAGTAGAGAACG